>TARA_R110000764_G_scaffold61895_3_pt1 | contig 14378 bp, 10 predicted proteins | sample TARA_R110000764 | Tara Oceans TARA_R110000764 (sample SAMEA4398111) | marine metagenome | biome: Polar Biome; feature: [SRF] surface water layer (ENVO:00010504); material: water (ENVO:00002006), including particulate matter (ENVO:01000060) such as... | depth 5 m | reverse complement strand
CCAGGAGGACCGCCTGCTGGACGAACTGTTTCACCATGTAAACAACCAATAAACATGTTTTCACTCGGGCTTGCCGCATGGTAATGATAACCTCTACTGTCATCTGTTGTACCTCTGCACTCATCAAGTATCTTTTCTTCTTTTCCCTCAGCGTCTTTCATTGCATAAATACCATAGCCATCAGACGCATAGCCAATTAATGGTGCGTGTTTGTCATTGGTTTGATCTACGGTATCAGTACAACCTGTTGTAGCGTGGTAATGATAACCTTGATGCACGTTGATGTGTCCGCCACAATCATCAAATGCAGCGATGGTATAAGCACCTAATATGGCATTAATGGGTGCAGGGCCTGATAGCTCGGTACCATCTAATGCAATACCGACCGTATGAACTCGACCGGTTTCAGCCGCAGGAATTGGCGTAGTAGGAATAAGGAAGGTAAGTGAAAAGTCTTCGTCTAGATACTCTAGCTCGCACTCAATACAGTTTTGCATATACTGCTCTTCAACGTCAGGTCTAGCAGCGCCAAGGCAAGCAGCTTTGGTTGCGGTGTATCGTACCTTGCTCGTTTCAGCGTCATAAACCATCCACTTTTCGTCACCATAATACTCACCCAGCTTTAAAATGAACTCTCCGGTGATATCAACTAAATCACCAGTTCCATCTTTGCTAAACCACGTGCCACCTGCTTCTGCGCCATCAGTAATTGTTCTTGGACAAAAGGGGCCTGGCACTCGTCCTGCCGGGGCTCCAGAGGTGACCAATTGATAACAGGTCGTTTTTGTACCTTCAGCCGTTTCGCAATTAACTATTTTTGGCGCTTGGGTAAATACACCTTCTGCAAACATCGAAATATCCATGCCCTTAGCTGCTGAAAGCTGTTTTGGCACCTCATTAGCTGAGTCGTTACACCCTATTAGCGCTAGCGTACTAAAAGCAGTAATAACAACGAGTAACGGGACGTTAGATCTGAGCATGGTTTGTATCCTTTCAAATGTTTAGCAAATTTAACTTAATCTTTTGTAAAAAGTTTTTACAAGCTTCACTTATTGAAACTACCCTGTAACTCAATCTGTGTCTAGCAGAGTATGATAAGAACAGTTTCCTTTAGATGATTTAGGTACATGTTTATTGCTCATTCTGCGTAACTGGAAAGCCCATTTTTTCAACTAGGCTTATCCATGGTTTACGCCAGCCACCTTTTTCGTCAAGCGTATCTAAGGCATACATCGTTATTTTTGCCCCAATCCAGCGAAATGGCTCAGGTGGAATATACCCAGGTAAAGTAGTAGCAAACTTAAGTTTAACTTCAGGTATATCGCTTTGATCTAACACGCCCAACCCTACTCGCGCACCAAAGCGCGTAGCGGTAACACCAAAGCCAGAATAACCCCCAGCATAAATCATGTCACCTTGATAATAGTGCTGGTAATGCACTGCCATTCGGGTAGTTAAAGCGATAGGACCACTCCAAGCATGAGAGAATTTAATGCCTTTTAGATACGGAAAAGTCTTATAAAAGTTTTCAACTAATGGGTAGAAGTTATCTGCAGTTTTATCTGCTTTTGGATCGGTATCATTATTAAAGAAATAACCTAAACGCCCACCAAATAATATTCGATTATCAGCCGTTAAACGCATATAGTTTAATTGTGTACGAGTATCGTATACACCTTGACGATTCTGCCAGCCAATTTCTTTCATTTGAGCAGCGGTTAAAGGTTCACTGACCACAATACGATCACGAATTGCTGACACTCTTTGGGTAATTTTTTTACTGCCAGCGGCGAAAGCATTTGTAGCAAGTAATACTTTATTAGCTTTAATACTGCCTTGTGGAGTAACCACTAACACACCTGGTTTAAGGTGGGTTGACGACTCTAGGGGTGAGTTTTCAAAGACTCTAACCCCTAACTTCATTGCTGCTTTCTTCAATCCCCATGCAAGCTTTGCTGGGTGCACTGTTCCGCTACGTTTTTTTGACCATAAACCACCATGAAATAAAGGTGAGTTGATCTCTTTTTGAGTAGCCTCTTTATCCAATAAATGCGCGTCATGGCCATATTTTGTATACAGCTTATGCTCACTCACAATATCGGGTAAACCATCATCACCTATTGCGACCGTTAATTCACCGCCCCACTCAATATCACAATCAATATTGTAACGTTCAATGGTCGCTTTAAAGCCATCCATGTTCTCTTTACCTAGGCGCTCAAGCTCATCCATATCTTCAGGGAATAAGCGGTCAGCATTTGCTAAGCCATGCATTACTGAGGTAGAAAGTATCGCTGCAGGGCGACCTGACGCGCCAATAGCAATAGATTGGGCTTCAATAATAACAACATCACGTTCTGGGTTTGCTTCTTTGGCGTGAATGGCAGCCCATAATCCTGTAAAACCAGCACCAACAATAAGTAAGTCACACTTTATATTCGCCTCTAACACAGGCTCTGGCTCAGGTGCCGCTTCATTATCTAACCAATAAGGAAAAAACTTTGTTTTTAATAGTGCCTGTTTAGCATGCAAATTAGTCGTCATGGTCGTTACTCGTTCAAATGGATTACATTAAGTATGAAACAACTATTTCAAAAAATGAGAAATTAAAATATCCCCTCATAAGGTGAAGCTTACTGGTAAAACGATTATTTCAAAAAAGTTAAGGGGTCAACTATCGCGCCTTCAGGCATGGCTTTCAATGACGCTATAAATAAATAAAACAACTCAGATTGTGAGCTAACATCAAGTTTATTATATATTTTTTTACGATGGTGCTTTATTGTTTCAACACTATTAGTTAACTTTTCAGCTATGTGTTTAATAGAATAACCATGCAAAACAAGATGAAGTATTTTACTTTCTCTTGGCGTTAAAATTGAATTACCAAAGTTGACTAAAGCGTTATCCAGTTGCCACTCTAAGTTGGGTGCTTTAGTTTTTGTAATATTTTTTCGCCACCGGATCAATATGCTTTTGATCAAAGGAAATATGATAGCAACTTGTTTCAAATCAGCTTTAGAAAAAGGGCTTTCGCCTGCATGCTTAACCATTGAAACACTAACAATAGCTTTATCTTCAAACTGAAACAAAAGACACATTTCGTCAATAAAACCTAATTTTTTGTAAAATAAATCGTAATACTCTGAGTCTTCAAAACCTTCAGGGCCAACACAATTTACGGTAAAAGGTCCTTCAACTCTTTCATCTAAGGCTTTACGGTAAAATGGATCTAACAAATACGCACCAGCGTCATAAGTATCAATTTGGTATTGCGGGTCTTCATTGGCGAGTAAACGATGGTGAGAAGTTTGTGGGGGTTGTGAATGCTCAAAAATAGTCACTAAGCCACTGCTACCATTGACTAAATTTTCAATACCTTTTAACAGTTCTGCAATAGCCTCTGAGCTAAAATCTTTAGCTATCACCATTGCTAATGACTCATGCCAGTTAATTAACTTACTCGAACTATTCATATAAGCCTTTTTTATCCTAATTTTAAAATCAAAAACATAACGTAGTTTGCACAATGCATGTGCTCCCCTTTTTAGGGGATAAACAAACATAGCTTAACCTGTAATAGTCTAAGAAGAACATAAAAAACATATAAAAACATATTCAGCAAAATCACCTAGTTGCTACTAATAATGATGAACGACTGAATTTTCATAAAATACTATACCTTGGAGTGAGACGATGAAAACACATCATATTTTTTCTAAGTCAGTCATCGCACTGGCAATTATTACCACATTAGCACCTGCCGCAAATAGTGCTGAAATTGAAAAAATTCAAATAACAGCGCAAAAACGTACACAAAGCATCAATGAAGTGGGTGTTACAACCACCGCTTTTAATGGTGAAATGCTTGAAGAGTTAGGCATTGAAAGTGCTGTTGATTTAGGTGATCACACTCCAGGCTTAGTCGCCGTTAACTCAACGTCAGGCAGTACACCTATCTTTGCCATTCGTGGTATTGGCCTTGACGATTTCAGCCCAAACAACACAAGTGGTGTTGGTGTATATACTGATGAAGTTTTTGCTAGTAGCCCTGCATATTTAGGCGGTCAACTATTTGATATTGAACGCGTTGAAGTATTAAAAGGCCCGCAAGGAACTTTATACGGAAAAAATACAACAGGTGGTGCCATTAACTTTATTACCCGTAAACCTACTGAAGATTTTGAAGCTTTTATCGAAGCTGATTACAGTAGTTATCAAACACTTGAAATTACAACCGCTGTAGGTGGTGCGTTAACTGATACAGTTAATGGTCGCTTTTCTCTTAACTACGCTAAATCTAATGAGGGTTGGCAAACAGATAACAGTACCGGTGAAGAATTTGGTTTAATCGATACGTTTGCGGTTAGAGGTCAACTTGGCTTTGAATTGGGCAGTAGTGGCACTGGCTTATTCCGTGTTTATGCCAATCAAGATAAATCAAAGCCTTTGACTCCTGACAGTGAAGGCATTGAAGATAGTTTTGGTGATGACTCGTTTTCTGCATTAAATTCTCCTGCCGCTGCTGACGATGTTAGTGTTGGCGCACTTGACGTTAGTCGTGATGAATCAGGATCTGGCGTTGCATTAACCTTAGATTATAGTTTTGACAAGTTTGACGTGATTTCAATTAGCTCATGGGATCAATATGACCGTGCCGTTGTTGATAATTATGATGGAAGTGCTGTTTCAACTATGACGCTAGTGCAAGATGATAAATTAGAGCAATGGTCACAAGAAATACGTTTTATTAGCACAGATAATGACGATTTCACTTGGGTAGCGGGTGCTAATATTTCCAATGAAAATGTCGAAGCTTATGACTTCTTTGATGACTCTTTCTTTGTTACCGACTCAGCATTTGACGGCACTTTATACCCAGAAGATATTAATGCTTTTGGTTTAGACAGATTTATTGCCGATTATGTACAAGAAACAGATTCTTATGGTTTATATTTGCACACTGAAACTCAGCTTAACGACAGTTGGAAATTCATTGCAGGTATACGTTACTCGTATGATGAAAGAAGCTTTAATGGTACTGCAACCAATGAAAGTTTTGGTGATACTTTCCCTGTAACATCATTAAATGAAACAAATGATGAGAGTGCTGTAACAGGTAAAATCGGTCTTGATTGGAAAGTAAATGATGATTTATTAGTCTTTGGTAATGTATCAACAAGTTACAAAAGTGGCGTTTATTATGGCGGAGCAATACTAGACTCTGATGCATGGAGTTATGTAAAACCAGAAGATGTACTCTCTTCTGAACTAGGCTTTAAGTGGACTTTACTAGACGGCAGTATGCAACTTAACGGCGCACTCTTTGCGTTAGAGTATGAAAACCGTCAATCACTATTAACCTATGTCGCTGATGAATTTAGTGATTTTAGTGGCTTCGCTGTTGCTGATACCACACTAGCCAATATTCCTGAATCTCAAACTTCAGGTTTTGAACTTGACTTACGTTGGTTACCGACTGACGAGCTAACCATTCAAGCAGGGGTTGCTTATTTAGACTCGAAAGTAACTAAAGCGCCAAATACTGATGATTTGCGCGGCATTAACACCGACCCTTCTGTGAATGATCAAGCTAGTGAAGATGGCTTTGGTTTTGTCGATGCACTTGCCGACGAATTAAATAAAAACACAGCATTATCTCAAGCACCAGAGTGGAGTTATAACGCCTTAGTTGCTTATGATATGCCACTAGAGAATGACTTGTTTTTAAAATTCCAAACAAGCTATAGCTACTCTGGTTCGCAATACGCACAGCTTGCAGATAGCAATGCTAAGTATGGTTCAATCAGTACTTTAAATGGTTTAGTTTCATTAACGTCAGATGATGAAGGTTGGTCAGTATCACTTTGGGCAAGAAACATACTAGATAACGACGCTGAAACCTATTCATTTACTGGTTTCGCAGGACGCACAGTGTATCGTCAAAAACCTGCAACATTGGGTGTTACATTCAAGTATGACTATTACTAAAAAATAATACCTAAACTCACCTGAATGAATCCCCTATATAGGGGATTTATCTCCCCTCGCTCTGCTCCTATAATATTTATACTGTAATGCCAAACCTTCAAGAGGATAAAGTAAATATGCCAAGTAAAAATTATACGCAAGATATTGTGCAAAAAGACAAAGCACATTTTATGCATCCTTGGACTTTTTTTGATGTTTATAAAACCGAAGGGGCTTTGCCTATCGAAAAAGCATCAGGCATACATATTGAAGATACCGATGGTAATAAATATCTAGATGCTGTGGGTGGCTTATGGTGCAATCACGTAGATAAGGACTCAAGCTAAATGCTTAATTTAAATAAATACTATATTGATGGTCAATGGCTTAATAACACCAATGGTAATGTCCTCGATGTTATAAACCCAGCCACTGAAATCGCTATAACTCAAGTGGCTTGTGGTGATATTGAGCACGTTAATGCAGCGGTAAGTTCAGCTAAAAAAGCCTTTCCCGTTTGGTTAAATACATCTTCAAAAACACGCAGTGATATTATTAAAAAAATAGCCAGTGAAATGGAGCGCCGTCAAGATGAATTAGTAACGGCTGTTTCACAAACTATGGGTTGCCCTGAGCACATTGCTAGCTGGTTGCAAATTGAAGGCGCTATTTACGCCATGGCATTATTTGCTGATCACACTGCGATAACCGAAACTCAAGAGCAAGGCGATAAGTGCATTATTGTTAAAGAGGCAATTGGTGTTTGTGGTTTTATAAACCCTTGGAATTTCCCCTTGCATCAGTTTGTCGGTAAAGTTGGCGCTGCGCTTGCTGCAGGTTGTACTATGGTGGTTAAACCCTCTGAACAAACGCCTATACAAGATTTTATCATGGCCGAAATTATTGCCTCGGTATTAGCAGAGTTTAACGCACCCGCAGGCGTATTTAATTTGGTGCCAGGCACAGGACCTGTTGTTGGTGATGCCTTAAGTCGTCATGCAGATATTGATATGATTTCGTTTACTGGCTCTACTGGAGCAGGTATTAAAGTAGCGCAAGCCGCTGCACCGACAGTAAAGCGGGTAATGCAGGAACTTGGCGGCAAGTCTCCTTTTATTATTTCTCCAGATGCAAATTTAGCTGATGCGGTAAAGTATGGCGTTGAAGATGTAATGCTCAACAGTGGCCAAAGCTGCAATACACTGGCCAGAATGCTAGTACCACAAGCGCTTTATGATGAAGCTGTTTCGTTAGCTCAAACCATAGCTCAGTCATTAAAACTTGGTATGACAAAAGATGCTTTTTTAGGTCCAGTAAGTTCAAAATCACATCAAGACCGCGTACTAAGCTATATTCAATTGGGTATTGATGAAGGCGCAAAATTAGTCTGCGGTGGCCTTGAACGTCCTGAAGGTTTAGATAAAGGTTTTTATATTAAACCAACAATTTTTGCTAACGTGCATAATAAAATGCGCATAGCTCAAGAAGAAATATTTGGTCCTGTTTTGTGTATCATCCCTTACAAAACAATGGATGAAGCTATTGAAATTGCTAATGATACACCTTTTGGTTTGTCTTCTGCGGTATTTGCCAAAGATGATAAAGCTGCAATTAAAATTGCCACAAAAATTCGCGCCGGACAATGCATGATAAATGGTGGTGAATTTAATTATTCAGCCCCCTTTGGCGGCTACAAACAATCAGGCAATGGCAGAGAATTCACCGCTATGGGTGTTGAAGAATTTCTTGAAACAAAAGCCATAATATATACCACTAATACTTGTGAAGAAGGTGAATAAAATGAGTAACGCGAATAAGCCCCAAATTAATCAGCCTAGATTTAACCAACCTATGGGTGGCAATGAAATGCCACGTTTTGGCGGCCCAGGTACCATGTTTCGTTTACCTGCCTGTGACTTAAACAGCAATGATGCCGCCGAACTTGATATCGGCATTGTTGGCGTACCATTAGATATTGGTGCAAGTAACCGCAGTGGTACACGTTACGGTCCTCGTTCAGTGCGTAATGAATCAGTATTAGTGCGACCTTATGGCATGTATACCAAAGCAGCGCCATTTGACAGTTTTCAAGTGGCCGATATTGGCGATACCGCAATTAATACTTTTAACTTAGCTGATTCGATTAAAATTATTGAAGCGCACTACGACGATATTATGGCCAAAGATATTAAGCCTGTTACTGTTGGTGGCGATCACACCATTAGCTTGCCTATCTTGCGTGCGTTGTATAAAAAGCATGGCACCATGGCACTAGTGCATATTGATGCTCATGCCGACATTAATGACAGTATGTTTGGAGAAAAAGAGTGTCATGGCACAATTTTTAGACGCGCTATTGAAGAAGGTTTAGTTGACCCGAAAAAAATGGTGCAAATCGGTCAACGAGCAACTGGCTATAGTTCACAAGATTTTCAATGGGCAGTTGATCGTGGCGTTCGTGTCGTTCAAGCCGAAGAGTGTTGGTTTAAATCATTAACACCTTTAATGGCTGAAGTTCGAGCGTTAATTGGCGAAGAAACGCCAACTTACCTCACCTTTGATATTGACGGATTAGACCCAGCTTTTGCGCCAGGCACTGGTACACCAGAGCCTGCAGGATTAACATCATCACAAGGATTAGAAATTATTCGTGGTGTTTATGGTACTAACTTGGTTGGTGCTGATTTAGTAGAAGTTTCTCCACCTTATGATACAACCGGCAATACGTCTTTATTAGCAGCTAACTTAATCTTTGAAATGTTATGTAGCTTTCCAGGTTGTATTCGAAGATAAATAAACTAAATCTAGTCGAAGAAACTAATTTCGCGATTACATCGACAGTACTTAGTACTGAAATATTGCTCAGTACTGTCTCTATTTTAAGAGTCAGAATTACTGAGTTCTATTTATCAATGCCGTTATACTACTAATATTAAACAGAACATTTGCCTTTTTTGACACCATATTAAGTTAGCCAAATTAATTAACGATCTCATTAATTATGAAACATTTACCCTTTCAGCTATTTTGAATACAACATTTGTCAATTTTCAAGGCTTAAATTAAGCGTTTTAATTATAATAATACAAATTTTCATCAAGATATTTAACGATACAATGTCGGTATAATCACTATTATTTGGACTTTTTTGACGGGTTTAATAGCATTATTATATATTCCTCAGTTAAAACGCCCCTCTCTAAGCTATTACAAAATAAAACTGGTTAATCACACATATTTACAATAGTTAATTTTACGCTTAAACTCATGAGAGCATTAAATTTATATAAAATAATTATAAAAAGCACAGTCGCACTAACCCAAGCTCTTAATTTTTCAAAAGGTTCATTATGCAGCAATCATTCATGAATGCGTTTTACAAAAACTTTCTTGGCAATTCGCCAGAATGGTACAAACTCGCAATAATTACATTTTTAGTCATTAACCCCGTATTGTTTTTCTTTGTAGACCCTTATATTGCCGGTTGGGCTTTAGTGGTTGAATTTATTTTTACTTTAGCCATGGCACTGAAGTGTTACCCATTACAGCCAGGTGGTTTGTTGGCCATTGAAGCAGTTGCTATCGGAATGACCAGCCCTGGGCAAGTAATGCATGAGATGATTTTAAACTTTGAAGTAATATTATTATTAATCTTCATGGTTGCCGGCATTTACTTTATGAAGAGTTTATTACTGTTTTTGTTTACTAAAATAGTCACTAAAGTCCGATCCAAAGTAATGGTTTCATTACTCTTTTGTTTCTCAGGCGCTTTTTTATCAGCCTTCCTTGATGCCTTAACAGTAATTGCTGTAATCATCAGTGTTGCTATTGGCTTTTACTCTGTATATCACAAAGTTGCTTCAGGTAAAGATGTACTGATTGAACATGATCACACTAGTGACAACGAATTAGCTGAATATTCACGTGATGACTTAGAGCAATTTCGTGGCTACTTACGTAATTTAATGATGCATGCAGGTGTTGGTACGGCGTTAGGTGGTGTATGTACTATCGTTGGTGAACCTCAAAACTTAGTTATTGGTCAACAAGCTGGTTGGGAATTCCTAGAATTTGCTATTCGTATGTCACCAGTAACTATCCCGGTATTTTTTGCTGGCTTGTTTACTTGTTTCTTATTAGAAAAAGTAAAATGGTTTGGTTACGGTGTTGCCTTACCAGAAAATGTTTATAACGTACTTAATGAGTTTGATATTGCCGAAAGTGAAAAACGCAATACACTTGATAATGCCAAGCTTGTTATCCAAGGTGCTATTGCCGTTTGGTTAATTGTTGGTCTGGCAATGCATTTAGCGCCGGTCGGTATTATTGGTTTATCTGTTATTATTCTAGCAACCGCTTTTACCGGTGTCACTGAAGAGCATCAAATTGGCCATGCCTTTGAAGAAGCGTTGCCTTTCACTGCTCTATTAGCCGTATTTTTCGCTGTTGTTGCTGTGATTGTAGACCAAGGCTTATTTACACCAGTTATTACTTGGGTGTTAACGTTTGAAGGTAATATGCAGCTTGTTATGTTCTATCTAGCAAACGGCTTATTATCTATGGTTAGTGATAACGTTTTCGTTGGTACAGTTTATATTACAGAAATTACAAAAGCGTTATCTGCTGGGCAAATTACCCGAGACCAATTTGACTTATTAGCCGTTGCAATTAACACAGGTACTAACTTACCAAGTGTGGCAACACCAAATGGTCAAGCTGCATTCTTGTTCTTATTAACTTCAGCATTAGCACCGTTAATTAGATTGTCTTATGGTCGTATGGTTATCATGGCTTTCCCTTACACCATAGTATTAACTATTGTAGGTTTGTTGGCTATTTCAACAGGACAGTTAAGCAAATATACTGAATACTTTTATGAGATAGATTTAATACAACATCATGATGGTAAAGCAGTAACTAAGGCACCAGGTGGACACTAAGTGTTACCCTAGTCATAAGTAGATATAAAATCTAACAAAAGCGCCCTTGTGGCGTTTTTTGTTTATTGATAGCATGCATTAATACTTCCTAAACCCATGATCCAAAGTGGATTAACAACAACTCAGTCGTAGGTACCATTTCGTGAATTTTATAAGCCAATTATCTTTAAACCAAAGAGCATGGCAATTGCTCGCCATTAGCGCATTATGTTTTGAACTCATCGCATTATATTTTCAATATTTTATGGGGCTTGAGCCTTGCATTATGTGTATTTATCAACGAACGGCAGTATGGGGAATATTCTTAGCTGGTGTTATTGGCGCATTCGGTTGCCAACACTTGGTGATGCGTATTGTCGCTTACGGTTTATGGGCTACAGCGGCTATTTGGGGCTTTATCATTGCTTTAGAGCATGTTGATATGCAATCTTCAACTATGTCATTTTTGTTTAGCTGTGAAATAGTACCAAACTTTCCTTCATGGGCGCCTTTGCATCAGTGGTTACCTGCTTTATTTGAAGCCAGTGGTGATTGTGGTGATATTAAGTGGGATTTTTTAGGTTTTAGTATGCCACAAGTTATGCTGGTTATATTTGCAGCTTATAGCACTGCCTTTACTATCGTTTTGTTAACAAGATTACTAAAAGAAAAAATGCTTTAATAATTAAGCAACAGTGACCAATACTTATGTTATTGGTCACTGTTAACCCTTGAGCTTATCCAAGCTATCTAACATAGCAAAACTCTATACACTTATATTTCAGCTTAGTTCATTGCTTTTAAAGCAGTAATAAATAACAGGTAATTCCCACTAAACAGGCAATAATAAAGCTCAGTACAGCCCCTTCTTTCACCATATGTTGAATTTCTATTTCACCCGTTCCATAAGCAATAGCATTTGGAGCCGTTGCTACTGGTAACATAAAAGCACAACTCGCACATATTGCTGCAGGTACCATTAACACCTTGGGATCGTAGCCTGAAGCAATGGCCGCTGCCGCTAAAATTGGCATCAATAAAGTTGCCGTTGCGGTATTACTGGTTATTTCTGTTAAATAAGTAACCACCAAACAAATAGTCACAATCATAATGATTGCTGGTAAATTGGAAAATGTAGCAAGCCACTGACCCAATAAGTCACTTAATCCAGATGCTACAAAACCTTTAGCTAATGCAATACCACCAGCAAATAGTAATAGCATCCCCCAAGGAATAGTTTTGGCGCTGTCCCAATCCAATAAGCGAGAGCCTTTTCCGTTCGGTACGATAAACATCAATACAACGGCAAATAATGCGATGGTACTATCGCCAGCTATTTCAACGCCGAAAATACCGCTCCAACCGCCAAAAGGTTCTGAACGGGTTATCCATGCAAGTGCTGTTAGCCCAAAAACCCATAATGTGCGAGACTCTTCTACACGCCAAGCCCCTAATTCTGGTAAATGTATCTCTTGTTCAAGCTTAACGTTTCTAGTTAACCAAAAAGCCATAATGGGCACCGCTAGAACGACAATAGGTACGCCTATTTTCATCCATTCTAAAAAGCCAAACTCAATGCCTGTTTGTTCCTCGTAAATCCCCATAAAAATAACATTTGGCGGTGTACCAATCGGTGTACCAACACCACCAACATTGGCGGCATATGCAATACCAAGAATTAAAGCCACTTTAAGCTTCTTATTGTCAATATGTTTGAGAATAGCCAAAGCTATGGGTAACATAATGAGGGTTGTTGCAGTGTTAGAGATCCACATACTTAAAAATGCACTTGCTACCATAAACCCTAGCACCATGCGCCTGCCACTATTTACGCCAACCATTCTCACCATGTAAACAGCTAAACGTTCATGTGCCCCACTTTTTTCTATAGCTTTTGAGAGCATAAATGCGCCCATAAGCAACAATATGACGTGGCTTCCTAAAGCAGATGCGACCGTTTTGTGATCAACAACGCCAAAAAGTGGCAACAAGGCAAATGGCACTAATGATGTTGCGGGTATAGGCAGTGCTTCAGTAACCCACCAAATTACAGTTAACAGGGTAATAGCCGCGGCAACAGATGCTTTGCTCTCCATGCCTAAGGCTTGTAAGAAGAAGTAGAAACATATTGCTAAAATAGGCCCCAATGGAATGAATAATTGTCGAGTTACTTTCATAAATTTATTCTATTTTTTATTTATTATTTATATCTACGGTTTTGACTTGTTTTTTTGATAACAAACCAATTCATTAATTTGCAAAACGATGTTATTTATAGGTTTTCAAGTATTGGCTGGCATGTTGCCATGAAGTATTACTCTTTAATGAAGACCAATGATTATTATCTTTTTTCAATAACGTTTTAAGTCGTTCACTACTGATTGATAAGTTTGAAATATTGGCATTATCGAGTACATCAACACAGCCGTCTCGGTTGTTACACAATAACAACATATCGCAGCCAGCATCTTGTGCTGCTTCAGCTCGTTCAACATATCCACCTGCACTTGCAGCGCCTTGCATAGATAAATCATCACTAAAAATTACACCATTAAAGCCAAGTTTTTCTCGGAGAATATTTTGTAACCAATAACGAGAAAACCCAACAGCTTGGCTGTCAACATCAGGGAAAATAACATGTGCAGGCATCAACGCATCAACTTTTTGTTTAGCAATAAGTTGTTGAAAAGGTAATAAGTCTTGTTGAAAGATTTCTGATTTTGAGCGTGTATCTATAGGTAAATCGACATGTGAATCGGCTTTAACACTACCGTGACCCGGAAAATGTTTTCCAGTTGCTTTCATACCCACTTGATGTAAACCATCAATGAAAGCTTCAGCTAACTCGGTTACATATTGAGGTTGTTGATGAAAAGAGCGATCGCCTATAACGTCACTAATATTATTAATATCTAGTACAGGTGCAAAGCTAATATCGATACCAACAGCTTGCACTTCCAATGCCATTAATATCGCACTTTGTTTAGCAAGTTCTTTCGCTAAATCAAGATTCGCATCTGACATTTTCCACAGTTTACCCATTGCCGGGATCAACGAAAAACCATCTCGAAAGCGTTGTACGCGACCACCTTCGTGATCTACGGCAATTAACATAGGTTTTTTAGCTGCAACACGAATTTGTTGGTTTAAATCAGCAATTTGTTCAGGGGATTGATAATTGCGCGTAAATAATATTAAACCACCCACTAATGGATGTTGAATAATTTCTTTATCTTCTTGAGACAATGATGTGCTTTGCACATCAAGCATGACTGGACCCATAACAACACTTTGAAAAGTTAAGATGCTGCTACTCTACCTAAATAACATCAATAAACAAAGTTGCTTGGTTAAATATATCAACCATCAACCTAAGTTTTTTTTATACCTTCAGTAATTTTAAAATATACCTAAAAACATCCTGAACGTAGCGTGAAAATACACTACGTTTTCAAATAAAGTCGTTAGTCGTTAATTTTTTTAGGCATG
>TARA_R110000764_G_scaffold5165_1_pt1 | contig 14398 bp, 9 predicted proteins | sample TARA_R110000764 | Tara Oceans TARA_R110000764 (sample SAMEA4398111) | marine metagenome | biome: Polar Biome; feature: [SRF] surface water layer (ENVO:00010504); material: water (ENVO:00002006), including particulate matter (ENVO:01000060) such as... | depth 5 m | reverse complement strand
TTGCCATTAGTTAGAAACATGGCTGAATATTCAACGGCAGAAGTATAGGTTAATTGCTGCACCGCTTGTGTAGCGAGCGTTTTAACAAAAACATTACCTTCAAAGGTATAAACTTCATGTGTTCCAGCGTTGTTTAATACCGCATTGGTGTCAGCCACAACATGCATTTGCGCTAACTTAACGGCGTCACCATTACCTTGGGTTGAAACATTTTTTTGTATTAAATCTCTTAAGGGATTACCCACTTGCTTTTGTTGATAATAAACAGTTTGGCTGTCATCGCCCCAATACCATGATTCAGGAGAGCGACCGAACCAATCAGGATCTGACATAATTTTTTCTAGGGTAATTGTCGTTGCACTTGCCGCGCCTGCAGCAGATGTTGCTAAAACACTAACAGGCGCTTCACTGGTCATAGCATTATTATCTAACGTAACCTTTTTCTGCGCTGTAGATGCACATGCGGCTAAAGAAAAACTAATAGCAGCAGCAATTAATTGTAGTTTCATAATTTATTTTACTTATATTGGTTTATTTATAAGGGGTCTGACTAAAGAATACTTATCTAAACGATTAAATAACTGTTAATAAATACGTTAATGCTGTGAAAGTTATAAATTTGTTCATCAAAATAATTACGCCTAGTTATACTAAGCTATGACTAAATATTCAATAAAACTAAGCGTTAACACGACCAATAACGAATTTTATACGATGAAAGCCTGTCAATATCAGAAACCACGTTAAGCTTATTTAGGCTTAAGCTTTTATCTCTGTTATAATCGCGCGCCTTATCAATGTGAATGTACTGTAAATGATCATTGTTAGGCTATAAACGTGAATAAAATCACGCGAGTCTCTAGTATAAAAATTAATTTAGGTAATGTATGAACTTAGCTCCAACCCAGAAAACAACACCAAAACTATTCGATTACCCTAAGTATTGGGCAGAATGTTATGGCACTGCGCCATTTTTGCCGATGTCTCGACAAGAAATGGATGTGTTAGGCTGGGACAGTTGCGATATTATTCTTGTAACTGGCGATGCTTATGTTGACCACCCTAGCTTTGGCATGGCGGTTATTGGTCGTATGCTTGAGTCGCAAGGCTTTCGCGTTGGCATAATTGCTCAACCTGATTGGAAGACCAAAGACGCTTTCATGCAACTAGGTAAACCTAATTTATTTTTTGGTGTAACCGCCGGTAATATGGACTCGATGATCAATCGCTACACCGCCGAACGCCGTATGCGCCATGATGATGCCTACACGCCTAACGATGAAGGTGGCAAACGCCCTGACCGCGCCGTAACCGCTTATACCCAAAAATGTAAAGAAGCCTACAAAGGCGTGCCTATTATTATTGGTGGTATCGAAGCGAGTTTACGCCGAGTAGCTCATTATGATTATTGGTCTGACAAAGTGCGTCAATCGGTACTGTTTGATTCGAAAGCTGATTTACTTATATACGGCAATGCCGAACGTCCGCTTATTGAAATTGCCCATCGCATTGCCAATGGCGACGATGTTAAAAACATTACCGATGTACGTGGTAGCGCATTTTTAGCGAACCAAGTACTACCGGGTTGGAAAGGCATTGACTCACGTAGTATTGATAAGCCTGGGAAAATTGATCCTATTTATAGCCCTTACCAAGATATGACCTCGCCTGATTGTGCAACAACGTCGGCCGATGCTGCAGCTAAAGCCGCTGAAGAAATGGTAACAAATGCAGCGGAAAAAGATGTAACGAAAACAGCGCAACCTATTCAGTTAAGTGAGTTTAGAGCTGCTGCCCATAAAAATGTCTCGTGGGCAGACAAGAAAAAACCATGGGAAACTACTTATATTAACTTGCCAACCTTTGAGCAAGTAAGAGACAACAAAACCCTTTATGCCCATGCTTCACGTATTTTTCATCAAGAAGTAAACCCAACGTCTGCCAAACCATTAGTACAAAAGCACGGTAGCCGCCTTATTTGGTTAAACCCGCCAGCAAAGCCATTATCAGAAGCTGAAATGGATGGTGTATTTGGTTTACCTTATCAACGTGTACCTCACCCTTCATATGGTGATGCTAAAATACCTGCATACGACATGATTAAAACCTCAATCAATATTATGCGTGGTTGTTTTGGTGGTTGTACCTTCTGCTCTATTACCGAGCATGAAGGACGTATCATTCAAAGTCGTAGTGAAGACTCTATTATCGCTGAAATTGAAGATATCAAACTGAAAGTACCGGGCTTTACTGGCGTTATTTCCGATCTTGGCGGCCCTACCGCCAACATGTACAAATTAAATTGTAAAAGTGAAAAAGCAGAAGCAACTTGTCGTAAGCCGTCATGTGTTTGGCCAACTATTTGTGGCCATTTAGATACCGACCATACACCAACCATTAATTTATATCGTAGAGCGCGAAAAGTTAAAGGCATTAAAAAAATTCTTATTGCTTCAGGCGTGAGATACGATTTAGCGATTGAATCCCCTGAATATGTTCAAGAGCTAGCAACTCATCATGTGGGTGGCTATTTAAAAATTGCTCCTGAACATACCGAAGAAGGGCCATTAAATAAAATGATGAAGCCTGGTATGGGCAGCTATAACAAGTTTAAAGAAATGTTCGATCATTACTCTAAACTTGCCGGTAAAAAGCAATATTTGATCCCCTACTTCATATCAGCGCATCCAGGCACAACCGATTTAGACATGGTAAACCTTGCTTTATGGTTGAAAGAAAACGACTTTAAGCTCGACCAAGTACAAAATTTCTATCCGTCGCCTTTGGCAAACGCTACAACGCTTTATCACACTGAAATAGATTCATTGCGCAATGTAAAAAAAGATAGCGCGTCTGTATCCGTACCAAAAGGCACAATTCAGCGCCGTTTGCATAAAGCGATATTGCGTTATCATGATCCCGCTAACTGGGGCATTATTCGTGACGCTTTAACAAAAATGGGCCTTGCAAGAAAACTCATTGGTAGTAAGCCTGGTTGTTTAGTACCTAATGAAACAAGAAATGAAAGTCAGCAGGTGCATTATAAAAATAACGGCAAAGGTAAAAATAATGCCTTAGGCAATAAAACATCGCCGGGCCAAGAAAAACGTTACGGTAAAAAGCCAGTAACCGCTAAAAAAGCTAAACCTGGCGATAAAGCTAAACAAGGTTTAACACGCTTTTCTGATAATCAATTTAGTGACAGAAAACCGACAAGCCCTGTAAAGAAAAAACGTAGTAACAATCCGCGTTAAAGCTTGAGTTAATGTTATTAATCTATTGATAAAAGTCAAAAAGCCTAGCATTATCGCTAGGCTTTTTTTGTTTGTGCTCCACATTAATTAATTTTTTAATGTTAAATAAAAAACTAAAAAATGAGCCAAAGTAATTAATAATAATTAACAGGGCACCCATGCTAAATACCGACATATATTCGAACTATGGCTTGTTATCTGTGCTCCAGATAGAAACACCTTAAAACATTGTTCACCCAAACGTGATAGATACAGTTGTCCTCTAGAAATTGTGGGTTCCCCCCTCGCTTAATAAAATATCACAACATCAAAACCTTAAATGGGTATCATCCTAATTTCTAAGAATTATTATTTTTATAGGTTTGAGTGAAAGAATTAAATAGTATTGCCTGTCCTATATTTTCAGGTATGAAAACTACGTCATAAAAAGTCTCATCTATTTGACGTCTTCAAAGCTACTGCAGCCATAAAACTCTTTTTAGAGCGTTAAGTCACAGTAACAGCTCTGTATATGACTTGATTTAGTGGATTTTATATTCTGAATGGAAGATGCTGTTAAAAAATAGCTACCCGTTTAAATCACTTAACAGTGTAAGCCATTTGCATGCTGATAGTAGCTTCGATAGTTTATGTTTTAGGCGAGGTAACAACTTACGCTCATTTGCTACTTATTTGTGGTGGGCCATATAAAACTTAGGCTAATCTAGTGAAATAAAGCTATGAGAAAGCGTTAAATATATAATTATTAGAGGTACATAATGGAATTTACGAATAAACGCACCATGCTAATTACGGCATCTTTATTATTGGTGTTGGCGATAACACAGGCTATTTTTACTGCTCTTTACACTGCTGAAATTAGTTTTTCAAGGCAGTTTGCATGGGGGCTAGAAGCATTGATATTTACTGTTCTTGTCGCCTTTGCTGGTGCAGCCATGGTGCAAGCAAAAAATTGTCAACTGGGATGGTCGGCTATTGCCTTTAGTGCTGTACTTAACATCGTGCAAGTGAGTATTGGCCTGACTTTGTTTTCATCATTTGGAAAAGTTGCAGGTGACGTTGAAGGAGCGCAACCTTTAATTGGTGGCGTGGTTGCTTTGTCTTTCATGATTTACTATGCAGCCAAAGTATTATTGGGGTTAGCAGCACTTGTTTTTGGAATGACAAGTATAGCTAAAGGTGGCAAAGCGATAGGAGGCCTTACAGCGTTAGCGGGTGGGGTTGCTATGTTTGCCAATGGCATTTTAATTACCTTTGGGCGTGATGGTTTTCTTCCATCAGGTGTCGCTGGCGCCTCGGGCATGATTGCGACGTTACTTCTAGCGATATGCTTGATAAGTATTTACCGTAAAGAAGACTGAAACTTAATGCCTCACTTGTGAAGTATTCTTTATAAATAATGTATAAGCATCGGTGCATAGTGAATGTACTTATGCTTAAAGTTGCATTTGCATTTGCATTTGCCAAAAATAATTGCATGGACACCCCGTCTACATAAAATAAAGTATCACATTAAAATTTTAAATGGGTAATGAGATTCTCGCCCATTACGGCGTCAATACGCAAAACAGGTTAAAAAATAAAAGCACACCAGAAAAATTTTATTAGTATTCACTTAAACCTACCTGTATAAAAATCATTTTGAAAAACAAATTATAATGACTAGCCTGATAAACTTTCTGAGCATTAGTAATATGAAAGTTCAATGAGTAGCTTAAAGCTTATAATAATTATTCTACCGAGCGACTAATTGTTACTTTACCCCCTTCAAAGCGTCTTTTCTTTGCTATTACAGTCCCCTTCTATTTTCGTATTCTAGATTAAGTAAAGTTAAGCAAGTGCTCTACTTTCGCTAATCATTAAACACCTGTATAATCGCGCGCATTATTTACATTTTTAAAGTATGAGTTAACGCTTTAACTTAACTCATCTAAACACTCGCTACGGAATTCATATGTTAGCTGCAAACAATATTACCCAACAATTCGGTGCTAAACCGTTATTTGAAAACATTTCACAAAAATTTGGTGGCGGCAACCGCTATGGTTTAATCGGCGCCAATGGCTGTGGTAAATCAACCTTTATGAAAATTTTGGGTGGTGATTTAGAGCAAACATCTGGCAACGTTGCCTTAGATCCAAACGAGCGCATTGGTAAACTTCGTCAAGACCAGTTTGGCTTTGAAGCAACTTCTGTTGTTGATACTGTAATCATGGGTCATACCAAGTTGTGGGCGATAAAAGAAGAACGTGACCGCATTTACGCCTTACCAGAAATGAGTGAAGCTGATGGTATGCGTGCCGGTGATTTAGAAGCTGAATATGCTGAAATGGACGGTTACAGTGCAGAAAGTCGCGCTGGCGAACTATTAATGGGTGTAGGTATTCCTGTTGATCAACATTACGGTTTAATGAGTGAAGTTGCCCCTGGTTGGAAATTGCGTGTGTTATTAGCCCAAGCACTATTCTCAAACCCAGATATTTTATTACTTGATGAGCCAACCAACAACCTCGACATACATACCATTCAATGGTTAGAAGAAACCTTGAACGCACGTGATTCAACCATGATCATCATCTCTCATGACCGTCACTTTTTAAACAGTGTTTGTACCCATATGGCTGATTTAGATTACGGTGAGTTACGTGTATTCCCAGGTAACTACGACGAGTACATGTTAGCGTCTACGCAAGCTAGAGCCCAATTGATGTCTGACAACGCCAAGAAAAAAGCACAAATTGGTGAACTACAAGCTTTCGTGGCGCGATTTTCTGCCAATGCATCAAAAGCAAAACAAGCCACTTCTCGTGCTAAACAAATTGATAAAATTCAATTGGCCGATGTAAAGCCATCAAGCCGTGTTAATCCGTTTATTCGTTTTGAACAAGAAAAGAAATTATTCCGTAATGCCCTTGTTCTCGAGAATCTAAACAAGAGCTTTGATGATAATAAGGTTTTAACTGACCTTAATATGATGATTGAAGTAGGCGAACGTGTGGCTATTATTGGTCAAAACGGTATTGGTAAAACAACATTTTTACGTACAATGATGGGCGAAGCTGAGTATCAACCCACGTCAGGTTTATACACTTGGTCAGAAAACGTTAACATTGGTTACTACGCACAAGATCATAGCCATGAATTTGAAAATGATATGACCTTATTCGAATGGATGAGTCAATGGCGTCAACCAACCGACGACGAACAAGCTGTTCGTAGTTATTTAGGGCGTTTATTATTCTCAGCTGATGACATTAACAAGTCAGTGAAAGTGCTTTCTGGTGGTGAACAAGGACGTATGCTTTTCGGTAAAATCATGATGCAAAAGCCTAATATTCTTGTTATGGATGAACCGACTAACCATATGGATATGGAATCTATTGAGTCACTAAACATGGCAATGGAGCAGTTTGAAGGCACTATTTTATTCGTCAGTCATGACCGTGAGTTTGTTTCAAGTTTAGCGACGCGTATTATCGAATTAGCAGATGGTGGTTACACTGACTTTGCAGGTGGCTACGACGAATATTTAGCTTCTCAAGTATAGACTTAGCTCACATTTAGCAATGCTTAACAAGGTATCATGATCTTATTATGATACCTTTATTTTTATTTAACGTTTATTAAAGGAGCTACTGTGCTCAGTTATCGCCATGCTTTTCACGCCGGAAATTTTGCTGATGTTTTAAAACACTCGGTATTAACCTTAGTACTCGAATATATGACCCGAAAAGAAAAAGGCTTTTATTATATTGATAGCCATTCGGGTGCAGGTATGTATCAACTAGCCGATGAATATGCACAAAAAACAGGTGAATATAAAGATGGTATTGCCAAATTAATCGACCAACAAGATTTACCTGAAGCCATTGAGCCTTACATTGATTTAGTCAAAGACTTAAATCGTGATCAAGATGAACTTTCTTTATATCCTGGCTCTCCTGGTATCGCTCGACAGTTTACCCGACGTCAAGACAGCGCGCATTTATTTGAACTTCACCCTACTGACATTGAGCACTTAAAAGAATACAGTCAGCGTTGGAATAAGTCTCATGTTAAGAAATCTGACGGTTATCAAGGTGTTTTAGGCTTAGTACCACCACCAAATCGACGCGGTGTAGTGTTAATCGATCCGCCTTATGAATTAAAAGAAGATTACTTAAAAGCCGTTCGCACTATTGTTAATGCTTATAAGAAATTCGCAACCGGCACTTATATTTTATGGTACCCGATTGTTAAGCGTGAACTAGTTGAACAGATGCAAGACGCGTTCGTAAAAAGTGATGTACGTAATTTATTACAAGTAGAGTATTGCCAACAAGCTGATACACAAGAATACGGTATGACAGGTACAGGATTATTTATTGTAAATCCGCCATGGCAATTAAATAGCCAATTGAATGAAATACTTCCTTATTTAAAAACCCATTTAGGTAGCAAAGAAAGTTCGTATTTTGTGAAACAACTTATCGATGAATAAGTCGTTTTAACAAATTAGTTTAGAATAAACGTAGCTGAAACTTAAGGTAAGTTATTTGCTGAATGACTTACCTTAATTATAGTTAATACTGCCAACACTTATTGAACTACTATTCGCGGATCATAAGGGTTAGAATCACACCCTTCGACATTGACTTCATAATAATAGTCACCATCATTTTTTATTTTACAACGAACCTTTCCATCACGACCTGCACTGTAGTCACACCTTTTAAAAGGCGAACCTTCAGTAAAGTTGATATCGAATTCATCACCTGTACTTGTTTGCCAAGAAATGTATTTCTCTTTTTTGGAACAGACACATTCGGGATCATTCTTACAGGGGTTTTTATCTGCAGGATATAACAAGGCACAGTTACTTTCATGGTCTGATGGAACCACATTTATTGCGCAATGTGTAGATGGGTTCACTTCAATTATTAGCTGCCTATCTTTGTTACTATTCGCTGCCATGGCGAATATAGAGCTAGACGCGATTAAAAACATTAACACTTTAACCATCGTACTTATGGGTTTTACTTTTAGCGTATTCATTGAATCTTCCTTATTCAGGTTAATAACATCAAATAACTTCTTTCAACCAATGTTTATAGTCGTAAAATTGCGGGTCTGCCAATAAAAGCTTACTTGGGTAGCCTAAATTAATAGCTTTTTCAATAAACGACTTCAAAATATCTTCATCGAAACAGTTAATGGAAACGATTGCTAAGTCGTAATAAATATAAGGGTCTTTTAGGTTGTGATTAAGCGCAATGTTTTGGTGTTTTTTTGCTTGTTCACATTGTTTTAATTCAGAATAATAACGAGAAATGAGTGCTTGAATATTAGGGTCTTTATCATTAATTGTTGCATTTTTTTTCGCTAACTTAAGACCATTTTCGTAAGCAGAATTTGCCTTTTCTGTGCTATTTTTACTGTATTTATATGCATCACCTAAATTACCCCAAACTGTTGGGTCTAATGGAGATAACTCAGCACTTTGTAAATACATTTCGACCGCATTCTCATACCGCTGCATAAAAAATAATACGGTACCTAAATTTGAAAAGGTTACTGAAGTGGGTTTAATGGCTAATGATTTTGACCAAGCAATATTAGCTTGTTCGAAATCAAGCACCAGATAATAAACTGCGCCCAGCGCATTGTAGGCCATGGCAGTATTTTTATTGATTAAAATGACTTTGTTAAATTGACTTATCGCCTGTTCATAACGACCTGAGTAAAATAAAAACAACCCATAATCATAATAATTTTGCCAATTACCCCGTTCTAAATCAATGGCTTGTTGATAGAAATTTTCAGCTTTATCACTTTGCTCTTGTTTAGCATATAAAGCCGCTAATGATATATGTACCTCGCTTGATGTTGGCTTAATCAACCTTGCTTTGTTTAGATGTAGTTCAGACTTTTCATATTGGCCATTAACACGATACAAAGTACCTAGTGCTAATTGAGATTCAAAAGATACAGTTTCATTACTTGCAATTAATTGACAAACATTCAGTGCCTTCTGGTATTCATTTGTATCATCGTTAAGCAAGTATTTATCTAAATAGGTCTGGCATAATGCTGACGATGCTTGAACAAAATCAGGGTCTAATTGTAGGGCATTAATAAATAGCTCCTCTGCTGCAATTAAACTTGCCATACTTTTTGAATTTCTATATTTTTCCTTACCTTGCAAGTAAGCATCGTAAGCAGAGAAGTTTTCTGTCGGCATATAATTAACATTATTAACTGACTTATCACCCACGACCACTAAATGTAATGCGCTTATAATTTTGCGCGACAGTTCATTATAAAGTAAAACCAAGCCATCGAATGACCCTACAGATTCATCCGACCAAACTTGAAAGCCGGTAACTACATCAGTCATGATAGTATTAATAATTAAAGTATCTTTTAACGTTTTAGATCTACCTTCAACAATATATTTAACCCCCAAGTTATTTTTAATTTGTTCAATACTTGCTTCAGGATCCAAAGCATTAATTGCCCGAATAGAGGCGACTTTAAAAACAGGCTTTAAGGCTAATAAGTTAATCAGTTCTTCTTGTAAGCCTGTAACAAAATATTGATGATTATCAGTAGCTGAAGTATGAAATGGAAGAATTGCTACTGCATTTTCAATTACATTGACTATCGGTACCTTATTTTCCAGCGTCATATTAAGTGGTTGAATGGTACTTTCCGTTTCTATTTTTTTAATTAAATGAGTAGAAATGTAATATATAAAAAATAAAATCAGCAAAACAAAAAAACTATCAACAGCGAATTGGCGATAAATAAATTTAGGTTGTTTATTATCTTCATTTGCAAATTTTTTTCTAAGTTTAAACTCCTTAAACCATTGAAAACTGATCACAATAGGAAAGCCTACCACTAAAGCTAAGGCGGCTAACTTCCCTCCCCATGTTGGTACATCAAAAATAGGTAATACAATTGAAAATACTTGTAATAAAACCCAAGAAACCACTAAATATGCCGCGCTAGCGTTAATAAGTCGGCTACTTTTTAATAATGAAAAAGATAATTTCCATTTTTTGGATGAGTGTCCACTTTGTTCTAGATCATCGTTAGAGAATGGCCAAATGCTATTAGTAGATATTTTCTCAGTAGGTAAAAGCATACGGTAGCCTTTACGAGGGATTGTTTGAATATATGTCGGACATTCCTTGTGGTCATCTAGCACATGTCTAATTTCACTGATAATATGAGTTACATTAGTTTTTGCTGCATGATTATCGCCCCAGCCAAAAGCTAGAATATCCTCACGAGAGACTATTTCACCATTAGTTGAAGCTAAAAATAGTAAAACTTCCATCGCCTTGGGTGCTAAATGGTATCGCTGACCATTTCGGATGATTACACCTAAATCAGGCTCTACTACAAGACTGCCTATTTGGAAGCCTTGATGAAGCTCAGTATCTACACTGAAGTGCTGATTAACGGCTCCTAATAAAATGCTAGCTTCTTGTTCATTGTTGGTTGACACGTATTGTAACCCTACAAGAAAAGAGTACAGCATGCCTATTGGCAACTCTTTATAAATTTAATGGATTTTAAACTGTTATTAGTATTGTTTATATGAGAAAAAATAGCGAATAGCTGAATATGATAATGCAGCATTCAATGGCTGTATTTGGCATTATTTTCATAGAAGATAGTATTCGTAAATTGAATTTATGAGAGCTTAAAGAATGGAATGTATTTTTAATTTCATGCTATAAAATAGAAAACCCACTTTCCTGTTTTATTTTTTATTAAAATTAAACAGGAAAGTGGGTTTGTAGGTATTATTAGCTAAACTCGCTATTGCAATTTAATCGACTTCATCAACATCATTATTTTCAATATCTTGTGGAGCAACCGTTTGCTTGCGTTTTAATACAGGTAAATCTCCAGCATCTTGCGCTAAAAAAGTATTTTTCACATTTTTCTTTGGCTTTGCTTTTTTAGTTACTACAACCGACTTTTTACTGTCTTTGGTTTTGCTATCAATTATTGGCTTTTTAGGTTTTATTCCTTTGAATTTAGCTTTTAAGCCTTCAACAGTATCAAAACTTAATTTTTGTTGTAAGAAGCCTTCAACGTTTTTAAAACTTATCCAGTCTTTTGGTCCAACAAAAGAAATAGCATCGCCCGTACTACCTGCTCGGCCCGTACGACCAATACGATGAACAAACTCTTCGGTGTGCTTTGGCATATCAAAATTAATAACGTGAGAAACATTAATTAAATCTAAGCCTCTAGAAGCTAAATCCGTGGTGATCAAGATTTTTTGTTGGCCTTTACTAAAGCCATCCATTATCTGATTACGTTGGCCTTGGTTAAGCTCACCACTGAGGGCTACGGTACTAAGCCCTTGCTCAGATAATAAAGTAGAAAGCCTATCAGTGTCAGCACGAGTTGCCGTGAAAATAATCATTTGTTGATGATTCTCTGTGGCAATAAAGTGCGCAAGAAGCTTTTCTTTATGGCTTAAATTATCACAAAGATAAAAACGTTTGGTAATATCTTTGTGTTCAGTATGAGCACTACCAATAGCGATACGTTTTGGTTTTTTCAATAATGCTAAAGCAAAATCATTAACTTGTGCATGGTCTAAAGTTGCCGAAAACAGTAACGTTTGACGTTTACGGTGATCAGCTGCTTTATTAATTTGTGCCAACTGTTCTGCAAAGCCTAGATCTAGCATGCGATCAGCTTCATCAAGAATGAGCAATTCTAAACCACTAAGATAAAAGTGACCTTGCGTTAGGTGGTCTGCTAAACGACCTGGTGTTGCTACGATAAAATGAGGGTCTTTCTCAAGTACTTTTACTTGGTCGTTAAAGTTTTCGCCGCCAAGAATAAGAACTGCTTTGAAAGCTGAACCTGAAGTAAACATGCGTAATTGTGTAAAAACTTGTTTAGCTAACTCTCGGGTTGGCGTTAATATAAGTACGCGAGGATCTCGTTTGCTTAATGCACGATTCTTTGACAATCGCTGCATGGCAGGAATAATAAATGCTAACGTTTTACCTGAGCCTGTTTTAGATGATGCTATTAAATCATGACCAGTCATAGCAGCAGGAATTGCTTGCTGCTGTATCTCAGTAGGCGCATTAAAACCTAAATGTTCTACTGTTGACATTATTTTACTATCTAAACCAAAATCACTAAACTGCAAGCTTACTCTCCACGTTAATTAACTGGTGTTTTATTATTACATTGACACATAAAGATATTTATTGGCTTATTATAACCTGTAAACTTCAACATTAAGCCAAACTATTTAATCAATAAGCAAAATATTTTACTACTGGGTTTTTGATAACTATTTATCTACGCTTTATATTGTTAATAAATAAACTTCATCGTGTCACTTACTGCGGATTAAAACAAATAAATTAATGAATATGAAGCTCGAATCATCGCCGTACAAAGTTGTAGAAGCGTTAAAATCAGATAAAAAAGATATTATGAGGTTTTATAAATCACAACAATACTCTGCTAGATTTATTGGCAAAGATCATTGCTACATAGTTAAACTTAATAACAAAATTGTAGCGAGCGTTATATTATCTGCAGGTCAAGTATGTGGTGATTATTGGTTATTACATGGCTTAGTTATTGATAAAGTAATGCGTGGTAAAAAAATAGCGAGTGTGATTTTACAAGCAATTATAAATAGTGAACATCTTGGATCTAAATTCAAAAAGATAATCTGTTTCGCTGATGTTGCATTACAAGGGCTTTATAACAAGAATCTCTTTGTTACTTATAATTCTACTGCCGAAATAGAAACACTACCGCAAGAGCTCAGGCAACGACTTAACCGTTATCAAAGCAAACAACCAAACCTTCACTGTTATTTATATAGTAACCACTCAGGTATCACTAGCCAAAATTAACCCACTTACGTTTCTACTTATGACGATTAACACCCTGCTAGTTGGGTACTGTAAAATATCAGAGAGTTATAGAGATAATGTTAACCATAGCTATTTATAAAATTATGTAAGATAGCGTTTAGTCGCTACCAGGGTGTTTTTCAATAAACAAGCGATGGTCATCGGTCCTACACCGCCAGGAACTGGTGTAATTGCACCACACTTAGTAACGACATTATCGTAGTCAACGTCACCAACTAATCTGGTTTTACCATCTTCGGTTATAATGCGGTTAATGCCTACATCAATAACCGTAGCTCCCTTTTTCACCCAATCAGCTTTAACAAATTGGGCAATACCAACAGCAGCTACTAAAATATCTGCTTGCTTACACACTTCATCTAAATTTTTTGTTTTTGAATGAGCAATCGTAATCGTACAGTTTTCTTGCAAAAGTAACATAGCGACAGGTTTACCAACAATATTAGAACGACCAATAATGACAGCATGTAAACCAGTTAAGTCATCACCTATATGATGTTTAGCAAGTAAAACACAACCTTGAGGCGTGCATGGAACGAGTGCATTACTTTCACCATTAAATAATCTACCTGAGTTAACCGCATGAAAGCCATCGACATCTTTATCTGGGTTAATAGCGGAAATAACAGCACTTTCATTTAGATGCTTTGGTAAAGGTAATTGAACGAGGATACCATGCACACTAGTATCATTATTAAGCTGTTCTAATTGCTGCAATAAATATTGCTCAGTGGTATTAGCAGGTAATAATATCTCGTTAGAGATCATACCAACCTCTTGCGTTTGTTTAACTTTATTCTTAACGTAAATATGGCTAGCGGGATCGTCCCCAACGATAATGACAGTCAATGAGGGTTGTACACCGTGTTTCGTTTTTAACTCGGCAACTTCAACAGTTAATTTTTCTCTTAATTGTTTCGCTATTAACTTTCCATCTATATTCATTATGATTCACATTTTCCATCAAAAATAAGGGAGGCAACTGCGCTAAAATAAAACGCTGATTAATAGCTTATCCTATGTAAAATAACTTTGAATTAAAAGCACTTAGATAAAAATTTAAAGATTAATAAGATATAGAATAGTAGAACAACGTAGGAGACGTAGTCGAGTGAATAAAAGTGGTCATGTCACACTATAGTTATTTTATTTTTAACCACCATTTGTATTTTTTAAACGACAGAAAGCAAAAAACCCGTAGCGTCAGCTACGGGTTTCTCTAAATAG
>TARA_R110000764_G_scaffold233187_3_pt1 | contig 14401 bp, 9 predicted proteins | sample TARA_R110000764 | Tara Oceans TARA_R110000764 (sample SAMEA4398111) | marine metagenome | biome: Polar Biome; feature: [SRF] surface water layer (ENVO:00010504); material: water (ENVO:00002006), including particulate matter (ENVO:01000060) such as... | depth 5 m | reverse complement strand
CATATATTTGTAATGATGGAGCCTCGCTTAGCCCGAAGTATGAAATTTGTTGGTGTTAATTCGATAAAGCTAGGTGATGCCATTGAATATCACGGCACTAGAGCTCCTTATTATATAAATCCCGTAGACTTTAAGGAAAACCTTTCCTCTGGCTTCAAGAGCTTATATAAAACGATAGAAAAGGATATTAACGAACAATTGTAGGCATGTAAGCGGTATACTGGACTAAGGTCAGCCCTAAAAAAGCGCTTAGTCGTAAATTGACTTTTAAACTTTACATATCGTTAGTACAATAAATCATACTCCGACGCACATCTTTTATGCCACGATATAACTTAAAACAAGTAACTTATAAGCAACGAATACCAAGAGTAATTAGCAAGAAAACCTGACCACGATAAAAGGAAATAAAATCGACTATTAAAGCTAAATTGAATACATTTTGAGGGTAACAAAATCACATCACCCAACTATAAGCCTATCTTAAATTATTCATTCAGTAGTAATTCAGATAAAAAGACAACTTTAGATTTAAAACGGGCGCATTAACTAAACAGGAACAGTCATTTACACAATAGCTTAAATATTTCTGAAAATTAAATATCAAAATCTATCAGCTTTACGTATGTATTGAACCAAACCAATTTGATGTTCATTCATCAGTAATATAAGAAACGAATATACCCAAAACTGCAGTAGACACCGAACGCCATTATCAGGCCTAGACCAACCCTTTTCGAATAATACAACGTTATGGACAGTACTAATATAAAGCTGATAATCGACTTTATATATTCAAAGTTTACATCATATTTCTAAATACTGATAAAAATTATGTAAACATGACAGATACACAAACCTTTACTAGCGTTTTATAGCTCGTCCCATTAAATTTTGGCAAAAAAATACCGCTCATTAACATGAGCGGTATTTTAGAAAGTAACTTTTAGTTAAAGCTACTTACCTTGTATAAATTAAGCTGATTTCTTTCTTGAAGAAGCAGCAAAACCTAAAAGACCTAAACCTAAAATAGCTAATGACGTAGGCTCTGGAACGCTAAATGTCATTGAACCATCATGTTGACCATTAATTGTTACAAGTGCATGACCATCACCATCTGTACCGTTAAGTGTAATGTCACTAGCTTGTAAATTTTCAGTGTTATAATCGATTAAAGAATTAATCGCTAAATCTGGAGAAGTCTGGCTATCAGCATAATCTTTAAAACCACCAAGCTGACTATTAAAAACATTACCCGCCAAAACAGCATCAGCACCATCACCGACCATATCAGTTCCAAAATCACTTAAAGTACCAGCGATAAATGAACCTGAAGCAATAAGACCAGATCCAGTAACATTAATAGTGAATAATTCAATGAAATCAGTAGTAGCGCCCATCGAAGTATCATAGTAAAAGAAGTTAATAGCACCTGATGTATAATTAAGAAACTGGTTTGCGCCTCCTGCGATAGTACCCACTAGGTTATTGATTGTGAATGTTAAACCCCAATCGTCACCGATAGCATTATCACTTGGACCACCAAAAGGATTTGATGATGGGTTTAATCCAGTAATCAAATTTTGACTAAGGCTATCAAAATCAGAAAAACCACCATTAGTTGTTATGGTATCACCATCAGTAAGCAGAGAAGAAGCGTTAACAAAGTCAAAACTATCATCCAAATCAACAATGTTCGACTCTGATTGATAAAGATGAGTTAATTGATCTACCCAACCAGTAGTATTTCCATCAACGGCAAAATTAGCGTTACCACCAAAATCGAAACCTACATCTAAATAAATAGGATCTGCCACTGCAACTGTTGTTGTTAACGCTAAAGCTGAAGCTAAAAGTAATTTTTTCATTTTTCATTCCTTGTTTTAAAAAATAGTGATGAATTAGTTAATCTATATTCGTGCATATATCAATGCAGAGTTTATGCCAACTACATACGCCACTGTTTTTTAAGTGTATTTTTAGTTGTTGATATTTTAAATTCATAAAAGTGTAAAATTTACTGACACCTAATATATGTTTTTTTGCTTTAGTACCACGTTGCTTATCTGTATTTAGCTAGAAAGACAATGCATTAAGTTTCTCTGTTAATTTTGAATTACCGGGATTAAAAGATAATGCTTTTTTCAAGTATGCTTTTGCCGCCGCTTTATCATTCAATTTAAGACTAATATCTGCAGCTGTATCTAATATACTCGCGTCATTAGCAATTAAACCAAGCGCTAAATCGATATTTCCCTTAGCTTTGCTATAATCACCTTTTTCTAGCTGTAACCAAGCAAGGTTGTTGTAGATGGTAGCTGAAGCCGCATTATTGTTCGTTAAGTAAAGGTAATGTTGAATTGCTTTATCAGGGAGCGCCTGCATATAATTGTCAGCTAATATAAGTCGAGTTACTACGTCTTTAGGAAAGCGTTGCAAGTGCTGCTCTAAAAATTCATGTGCCTGAGCATTTTGTTTTAACTTCATCAAAGAGAAATACACTAAATGCGCCGTTTTAGTGCGACTGCTTGCTTGATAACTCGCCTTTAGAGTTTTTAAGGCCTCTGGGTAATTACCCTCTATAGCCAACAAATTACCCTTTACATAAAGTCCCAAAGGCAGTGATTGAGCTTCTTCGTTTAAGCTATTAAAATTATTTCTAGTCTTATCAATTTGCTTATCATGTAATAAAAAGTAGCTATATAATACTTTTAGGCGCGGACTTTCAGGGTGCTTTATTAAGGCTGACTCTACTTTATCAAGCGCCTCGTCTTCCCGCTGCTGATTATCAAGCAAGTCTATAGCATATAACCACGCTAATTCATCATTAGGCTTTACATAGACCCACTTATTAGCAATTTCACTAGCTTTTTGTACTTCATTTGTTAATTGGTAACTACGGATCAGATAAACCCAAACCTGGTTAATTGTATTTATATCAAGGGGGACGTCAATAGTATTAAGTAGTGGTGGAATTTCATTAAATTTTTGTAATTTGAATAATGAATTAACTAATAATAGTCGCAATACTATTTTTGGATTGTTTTTATAAACATTTTCTATTTTTGTTAATGCACTTTCTGGGTTTTGATTTTTTAAACCAATACTTAAATTCATCTTTAATGCCAGAATATGTTCAGGACGAATGGCTAGAATACGGTCAATATAGCTTTTAGCTAAATTTAAGTCTTCCAATTGCCATGCCTGTTCAGCAAAAAAAACTAACGAATTAATATTATTTTCATCAATTTGTAAAGCGGTAGCATAATTCTCTTTAGCTAGGTTTATTTCATTTTTTTTAATATGAACAAGGGCTGCTAAATTGAACCCTACTAATTTGTTTTCTATATCTTTTTTTAATCCCTCAGTTATTTCTAAGGCTTTATCAAAAGCGTTGCTATCAAGATAGGCAGTAAATAATACAACTTTCGGATTTAAAGCTTCAGGTAAAGCAGTAACGGCTTTTTCAATGTCTAAAATACCCTCAACTTCGTTAAGGTATAATTTTATTGCTCCTAATTTTAAAATATTTTCAGGGTCTTGCATTTCGATATTTGCAAGTTGAGATACTGATTTTTTAACGGCTTCTTTATCACCTCTTTGTGATAGTACTAGAGTAGCTTCTGTCAAAAGCTTCTCATCTGCAGGCGTCATTATATCTAATTCGGATAAAGTCTGTCCTGCATTAGCATTGTAACCAAGCGCTAACTCTGTAATAGCGAGCATTTTTTTAGCGGCATGATCATTTTCTAACTCATCTCTTATCGCATTAAGATAATAATAGGCTTGTTCATAATTTTTTTCCCTAAAATAAACCACACCAGCAATCAATTGATTAGAAGACGTTTTCATGCCATTTTGTATCGCTTTTTCTATATGATAACTCGCCCCTGACATATCATTTTCAGCATAAAGCGATAAGCCTTTAATTTCATGTAAAATGGCATTTTCTGGTGCTACTTTAAATAAAGCATCGGCAATTTTTTCAGCTTCATCGTAGTCATTATTTTGAATATAGGCTTTCGCCAATTTAATTTGCACTTGATAATTAAAGGGAGCTAGCACTAAGTAGCTTTTATAAGCAGTAATAGCCGCTTTTGCATCTTTTGCGTATAACGATATATTTCCTTTTAAGTCTAGTGCCTCAATAGCATCTGGCTGTTCTACTAATATTTCATCAATCAGAGAGAGGGCTTCTTGAATATTTTTTGTCGCTGCTTGGTAATATGCATCACTGATTCTGACAATAGGCTCACTTGGCATTGTCGAGGTTAAATGATCTAATCGCTTTTTAGCTTCTGGCAGTTGCGATTGACCAATAAGGGCAATGGTCTCATAAGCCCAGACAACACCAGCAGTTTTTTGGTCAGCTATCTGCCATTCATTCGAAAGCAATGTAATATCTTCATATTTTTGCTGTGCAAGTAAAGATTTAACAATAAGTGGGGCTGCAATTTTTATATCAAAGCCTAATTCGAGTGATTTTAACAACTCTTTTTCAGCCGACTGAGTATTACCTACTTGTAAATAGCTACTCCCTAATAAGAATCGAGCTAATGCTAAATCAGGCGACTGAACTACCGCTTTTTTGAGTAATATAACTGCGGATTTAGGCTCTCCTTGCTGTAAATATATTTGAGCTTCGCTAATTTGCTCTTCGGGTGTACTACTAGGCGAGCAAGCTGAAATAGATAACGATAATAGCATTGCCATTGAGACTTTATTTAATATGTGGTTCATTTACTTCCCTTAATTGGTACCCAAATTTTATAATGCGGCTAAATTTAAAATATGTTTTATGTTTTATCAGCCAACAACCTTTTAAATCTCCAAAGCATAATGCGCTGTATTGGATTTTTATTCCCCCATGGTCGCCATGTTTTTATATAAGTATTTCTATAGGCGTCATAATGTAGTCCTCTTGGCGCACATACAACCTCGCCACGATCCAATAATAATTTTAATACGTTAGTGCACAATGTACCTGCAGCCAGTGATATTCCCATACAAGTTGACGGGACTTTTTTATTAAATATATTAACAGACGAGCGTTCAACCAAATAATGTCGTTGTTGCATCGAAGGTGACACACCTATAATAAAACGAAGAATATTATCGTTAAATATTTGAGCTTTGTCTTCTTCACTTGCCCCTACTTCAGGATCTACAATAGCAAAATAATCATCAAACGACATTGAACCTGGCTTAAACACTAAAAATGCCGTTCCCATTCCCATAGGTGCTGCTGTTATAGCTGGAATGCCTTTCTCGTAACAGCGACGAAAAACCTTACGTCTAATGTCTAAACAAAAAATATCCAAGCTATCTACATATATATCAACCCCCTCAAGAAACGCCTCTAAATTATTCTCATCAATTCCTGAATCAAAATTGTTAATTACCGCTTCAGGATTTATCCCACGAATTGTTTCTTCCATGATTGCAGCTTTGGGTTTACCTACAGTGGACATATTTGCGCCAGCTTGACGGTTAAAGTTAGCGACATCATAATCATCTAAATCTGAAATATTAAAGTTACTAATACCAAGCCTAGCTAACACAATAGTATGATCCCCACCAACACCACCTAAACCACCAATAGCTACTTTAGCGTTTCTCAGCTTCTGCTGTTCATCTTGTGTTACCCAGCCAATATTTCTGGAAAAAGCTTCGTTATAATCAAACATTCTTACCTCTTCTTATTTGTTTTTTTAGTAAAAGTTTACCTAAATTGCATAAACTCTGTTTAATAAAATAGCCTTTCATATAGTTAGTGGTTAACTTACTATTTACACTTTAATTATTCTATACAATTTTAAGATGTATAAATAATAGACGTTTGTCGCTAGAAAGGACAATAATGAAAGTTACAATTTTGGCTATGCAACCTGAACATAGGCTGTTATTTTTAGCTTCCGTGAATACGATATGATTTTGTCGTTATGAACCAGAAGTAAGTAATCTAAAGTGACGTTATTCCAATTTACTAAAAAAACCTACCCTTTTAGTGAGTACATTAATGAAAATTTACTTTTAAACGCCTCTATAGTATGTCACTTAGAACCACAGTTGCTAACATCGGTCGGTGATCGCTACCGACATCACGACCAGTTTTAGCATGTATTACATTGAAATTATCATCTGTTAAAATATGATCTATTCTGACACCTAACATCCGAGTGTGCTTAGTAAAGCCAAAGCCAAAACCCGCTTCATTGAAAGTATTTTGATAGTGCCCAAAATTTTCTCGGTAAATAGAACTTTCAACAGGCATATTAAAATCACCCAATATAATTATTGGCAATTTATTTTCCACCCAACTAGAAATAATACTAGATTCAATATATCGTTTCTCAGTATTTTTAAAAATTGCTTCAAAATTCAGCTTCGATAATTGAAAGTCTTCAAACCCTTTACGTGGAGTTTCTAAATGAAGATTCATTACATATATTTTTCGTTGATTGATTTGTATTTCATACAATAAACCGAGATGCCCAAAACCACCTAAAATCTTTCGACTCTGACTATTCAAAAACTTTAGTTTATATGCACTTGCCAAGCACATTTGTCCAATACAGTGTAAATCCCAACCTTGCGGTACTATTTCTTTTAGTCTGTGGGTTGGTGTTTCTTGGAAAGCAATGAGAACTAGTTGCTCGTTAACAATTTGCTCCTTTATTATATCTGTCTTGACAATTCCTCCACCTAAATTAACTGACATCAAAGGTAATCGTTGGCCTGCTGTTTTAACCGCGTAGTTACTTAATGGCAACTGAAAATTTAAATAAAAGAAAGTGATAACAACCATTGCTATCAAAAGCCCTTTCCATTGTTTTCTCAACATTGATGGGTTTATTATGACAATAGGCAAAAGTAACAGAGTTATCCACCACCTTGGCGCAAATAACAACGGCATTTCAACTAAAGCCCAAAATGTAGACCAAGGCATAATATTACAAAGGCCCACAAGAAAAACACTAAAATAAAAAAAATATAGAGACGTTTTAGCGAAGGTATTTAGCAAAAGTGATTGGTTCAAATTTTTCATTTGTATATGGTTACGTAAAAGATAATTATAACTATAACTATTTAAGATTATAATAAAAAGTAAGTTTCAAAGTTTATAGTAACTTTGATATGATGATTTAAGGCTTCACTTTTGGCATTTAAATATAAGGACTCTAATGAAACTCTTAACAAAGTTGTCTTTATTGATTTTTTTAGCTTTCCTTTTAAGCTGTTCAAAGAAGGTCGAAAATACTAACTCTACGAATAAGTTGGTAATCAATGAAAATTTTGAAAAATTTTTGTTTGCAAAAATTCCAAATTGGGTTGCTGATCCGCATACAAATACAGGGCCATATACTGAATCTGGCGAGTATTATCAGCAACTAAAGATATATCCTCCAGACGCCTCAAGAAACTCGATTCCATTAGGGGAAAACAATTGGTTAACTGCCGAAATTTATACACGAACAGAGCAACCAATACTTATAGATTATCTAGATATAGTTAAAGATCCTATAAACCCTAACAATAAAGTTTTAAAATTAAGCACGCCAGATCATACTGATGCCGTTATATTGCGCCCAACTAATGCTTTACCAGCAAAATATCAACTCAGTTTTAAGATCGGATTTATTAATTACGGCGATGACAGCAAATTAAATGGATATAATGATGGCAATGAAATGGCTGGACCTTGGAGAGAAGGGTCCAGTGTTGGTCATAACGGTTTCTATTGGTTTGCCTTAATGGATCAACTACCAACACCTCATAACAATATTTGGAGCCACCATCATCGGAAGTTCGTTATAGACAGTTGGAATAGAAAAAACAATCATAATACCGTTAACGTTATTGCTTTGGATGGAAGAAGCGAAACACATACAGCTTTCGGTAAAAAATTTATTAGTTATGTAAATAGAGATTGGCAAAAAGTGTCAGATACTCCCATAGATAATTACTTACCCAATGAGTGGTACACAATTACATTTACACGAACCAGTATTTTTTATAAATTTTCGATAACTGGCAAGTTTAAAAATGCAGGGAATACAACCTACAAAAATCAAATAGATCTTCGAAAAAATTGTGTATTCCATTACAATCAAACACCGGAAGAGTTAGATACCACCTGTGTTGATAATCAAGAGCAAACCTTTCTAGAAAAAAAATTTACATCTTGGCCGATAAACAGTGCTTATCCCGATTATTTTATGATCGGAGAACCTCATATTAATTATTATGAAGGTAATGTATTGATAGATGACATAAAACTAAAAACACTATAAGCTATTTCTCGTAATGTAGTAATGGCCAATGGATATTAAAAATGGAAGTATGTAAAACCTTCGCAACAATAGCGATAATAACTTGTCGCAGGCCTATCTGGCTAAAAAGGTTACTAGCATCATTAGCAAAGCAACAAGTTGATGAAGGTACAATATTAAATATCCTAGTTGTTGATAATGCAAATCAACAAGCAACATTAGATGTCGTCAATGAAGCCTCATTAATAAGCTCATATAAAATAACTTACGCTTATGAAGAAACACCAGGCATTGTCGCAGCAAGAAATAAATGTGTATCAGAGTTTTTAAAAACTAACGCTCAATATTTGTTTTTTATTGACGATGATGAATGGCCAGCCGAAAGTGATTGGGCACAAAACCTTTTAAATAAGCAAAAAGATTATAATGCTGACATAGTAACTAGCCACATACTTTCAGTTGGCGAACCAGGTACCCCCGAGTGGGCAGTTGAGCTAATCTATGGTAAAAATCCTTTGAAAGAAGGGGATAGTGTCAATAAATTTTACACAAATAATTTATTAATATGTCGCAATGTACTCGAAGAAATTACCCCCGCATTTGACAAACGCTTTGCTATGACTGGGGCTAGTGATTATCATTTTGCATTAAAGTGTAATAAAGCAAACTTTAAAGCCTTTTATACTGATGCTCCGGTTGTTGAAGAGTTCCCAAAATCTCGAGCCACCATAAAGTGGTTCTTACGCCGAGGATTTCGCTCTGGCATTGGCTTTACTCGTAGCCATTTATTCGAGGACAAGCTGTTCTCAGCCATTCCCTATTGCTTAGCTATGGCTGGTGTAAGGTTTATTCGAGGGTTAGCTTACTTTCTATTAGGCTTGATCACATTAAACAAAACGACCATAGTTAATGGCTTGTTTAGGTTTTGCTCTTGTGCCGGCACCCTTGCAGGTTTTTTTGGTGTGAAACACGAAGAATATAAAACCATTCATGGTAATTAAATATATGTTAAGCAAGTTTCTTTTAACAAAAATAAAAACACATAGTCCTTTCATTGGAATCGTAGCACTTTTATTCCTTTTTTCGTTTTTAAACCTTCCTGTTCTGGCGACACTTTGGCGGCATAGCTTTGATGACGGTACTTATTCACACGCATATTTGATTCCATTTATAACTTTGTATTTATATTATCAATTGCAAGCTGATAATTTACTGGCCTATAAATCGCATTTTTCATTGTTTGGCTTTTTATTATTTGTTGCTTCATGTTACGGGCTTTTCGTTAGCGTTTCGGCACAAATAAGTGTCGGCTATTGGCTATCAAGTTTAGGTGTTGTTATTTCTGCAATCATTATGTTGTATGAATACCATTGGCGAGTAATATTTCCAGCAGCCTTTCTGATTTTAATAATTCCTATGTGGGGGCCCATAGCGCTAATATTGCAATCTATATCTGTAAATGCCGTTAACTTTATGATGGGTTTCACTGGAATACCGACTTATGTTGAAGGTAATTTTGTGTCTATTCCTGCAGGAGTATTTGAAATTGCTGACGGGTGTAGTGGTTTGCGGTACTTTATTGTCTCAATTGCCATAAGCTCTTTATACGTTTTTCTAAATATGAAAAATACTCGTAATATAACGTTATTTATTAGTGTCGCTATTATCGGCGCTTTAGTAACCAATTGGATACGGATTACATTATTAATTATAATCGGCGATTATACCGATATGACAAGTAGTTTAATGACCGACCATAATAATTTTGGCTGGTTTATCTTTGCACCATTTATGATTTTGCTATTTATTTTTGGTAATTACTTAACCGATAGCCCTCTAAAACAGACTGTAGAGGCCAAACTAAATACTAGTACTACCGTTCTATTTTCGTCAGTATTATTGATATTAACAGGTTTGTTATTCAGCTCTACAACTATCTCAAATAGTTTAATTGCTGAGAAAAATTTAATATCAAACTCTCTAGATAATTTTAATAAAGAGCTAGAGCTAAAACCATTTATTCAATACTACAGCAACACAAAAAATACAGAGTTAATTATTAACAATCAGAAAATTATTATAAAAACATTTAACTTTTCTGGCTATGACCTAGATTCAAAACCGACCTTTTATACCAATAAAGTTGCGCCTGACAGCTGGAGAGTCATTAATAGTTTTCAGCATAAACAGTGGAATATTACAGAATTAAATCATAGAAATAAAAAAAGTTTGATTGCCACATCTTTACAGCTTAATGGGCAATTATATGCTAATAAAAGTGACTTTAAACTAGCTAGAATTAAAGCAGGCTTGCTTGGTACTAAAGCAACAAAATTATATTGGTTTGCCATTCACTGCAAAACTAACTGTGAGCTTGAAAAAATATCATTAACCACAGTTTTAGATGATTTTAATGTTGTTGATGCCATCTAATGGAAATTTAAATTGACGTTACTCAAGTTGATAAATACTTGGACTATTTATCTGTTCTTTACCAGTTTTGCAGGTCAATTACTTGCGAAAGAGTATTGGATAGTCCCTCCTTCACTACCCGGTGAACAATGTTCTGAACAAAGCTGTTTTTGTAATAAAATCAATGCATGCTCTTTAAGTAATGCTTTGCTAAAGAATTTAAAACCAGGTGACTCGGTTATTTTTAGCAAAGGCACTTATCCGGCAATTACAATAAACAAGGTACATGGAACAGCTGAAAACCCTATTATATTTAATGGCTCATTTAGTGTAGGAAAAGCTGAAGTATCGTTAAACCCTAAAAACCAACTAGATTTAATAGAAATTAAACAATCATCCCATATTACATTAACTGGCTTTAGCGTTCACCACTCACCAAGAGCAGGCATTAGAGTTAATAATAGCCATAATATTCTCATCAAAAATAACAAATTAACTAATAATGGCGTTTGGGGGATATTCACCAACCATTCGAATTATTTTACTGCCACCAGCAACACTATAATAGGTCCGGCTGAGCAACATGGAATATATCATTCCAACAGTGGCGACAATGTTAATATTAATGCTAATTTCATAACAGACTTTAACGGCTGCGGAGTTCATATCAATGGCGACTTTAGCATGGGTGGTGCTCTAAAAGTAAAAGGTGATGGCATAATTTCGAATGTAGTAATATCAAATAACTACTTCAGTGGTAATGGCTCTGTTGGCGGAAGTGCAATTAACTTAGATGGCGTAGTAGATGGGAATGTTCAACAAAATATTATGATAAACAATAAAGCAGCTGCAGTTTCAATTTTTAAAGGTGATGGGGCAATTGGATCAAGTAATATAAACGTAATAGATAATTTAATTATTATGGCTAAAGGCTCTAAGTGGGCAGTAAATATAAAAAACTCTGGAGGCGGGAATTTTTTCACTAATAACATAATGATTATGCCAGACTCTTTTAGAGGGATTTATGACATTTTACCGGTTGATTTAAAATCCAGTAATAAACACATGCCCTTTCTTGCAAAAAATAACTTCTATGGTTACGGGCGCAATTTTATTGCATTGAATGATAAATACTATTTACCCTTAGAGGCATGGCAAAGAAACTATAAAAATGATTTAAACTCAACTAAAATTCTTTATAAAGATGTTATATCTAACAAAGGAAAACTGAGCGAGCCTTTAGCTAAGCTTGTAAAAGAAAAAAAAATTGCTGTACTTAATCCTTATTTATTTCTGCTTCAGTGATATAAGCCTCTTTTATGCCATCACCATACACAATTAAAACAGTAACCAATATTGCGCAAGCCAAATTACTTGAGGGTGAATGGCGATCTTTAACTGAGAAAAATGTAGGAACAAAATCCGATCTACAATACTTCATGTCTTGGGAGTGGTTAAGCCAATGGCTAGAGACTTATGAAGATTTCATTGCTGAATTAAAAATAATTTGTATTTTATATAATGGTGAATATATTGCCATCGCGCCTTTTTATATCTGTATCAATAGCCCATGGAATATCACCACAAAAACGCTATCATTTATTGCCACCAATGAGCCTGAGCAATGTGAAGTGGCCTCAGAGTTTATTGATATCGCTTACTCCTCTGCACATAAATATAAAGTCATTAAATTACTTTCAACCCAATTAACTAAACTGAACAACATTACCCATTATAGCTTTAAAGACCTAAATAAAAACGCATTAATGTATACTGTTTGTCAAAAAATAAAGCATACAATGTTAGCGTTCGAAGAAAATGTATCGGGCTATCAATTCATTATCAATACAAAAAGTCCTTCTCAATATTCGTCCTCTTTCTTAAAAAAGAAAAAGCGAATACTCAATAAATTTGAAAAAATTGGTAATAGCAATAATTGTCAATTCGTTATAGCAAGCGAGATATCACAGGCGCTCAATTTATACGAACAACTGATCAAGTTGCATCAACAACGTTGGGAACAAAAAAACAAGCCTGGAGTATTTTCAAATAGCTACTTCTATGAGTTTCATAAAAGCCTTATAAAGCGCTGTTTTAAAAAAGGCATGATTATTCTATCCGCTATTCAAATTGAAAATAAAACTATATCCGTAAACTACTCAATAAAATGGTATAACACTTTATATTTTTATCAAAGTGGAATAGATGAACTTTACAAACCTAATATAACGCCAGGGTTAGTGAATCATCTTTTACTTATCAGCTATTGTCAGAAAAATAATATTAAACAGTATAATTTACTAAAATCATCAAAAGTAGATGATTATAAAAGTCAATTCTCCCAACCAAGTGATGAAGCAATAAATATAACAATGTTATCATTTAACAAGTTTAATTATTTAACATATGGCATACAGTTTATTAAAAGTACCCTTAAGCGTATTATAAAAAAGGTTGAACATGAATAGCTTACAAAGAAAGCCTTTATTACCAGAAGACAAGTCGCCTGCATTTGCCTTTGTTTTAACATTACTATTCTCGTTAATTGTAATTATTAGACCTCAAGAAATATTTACACCTTTAAATGGCATTCCTTTTATCGCCGTATTAAGTATTCTTATTCTTGTCATTATTTTATTAGCTCACCGCCCTATCCAAATTGTGCCACAGCACATCGCTTTATTAATCATTTGCCCACATGTAGTCATCTCTGGCATATTGAACGGCTGGCCTGGTGAAGGCGTAGCGGAGGCACAAGTGTATTTAGTTAGCTGCGTAATACCGTTGTTTATTTTTTCTACTGTTTATTCTTCAAAAAGTAGACAAATAGTATTTATGTGGTTTTCATTATTTGCTGCTATGGTGATGGTACACAATGGCTATACCCAACAACAATCACCTAGTGGGTATGGTTGGACAGGTACTTCGCATGTTGAAGCAGCACACCGTATAACCTACTTAGGCATTTTAAAAGATCCTAACGACTTAGGTTTGTTTTTCATGATGAATATCCCCTTTTCTATCTACTTTATTAAACATGCTAAATTTTTGGGGAAATTAATTAGTTTGAGTTTATTAGGCGGCTTGCTATACGGCATATACATGACAAATTCACGTGGCGCTATGCTAGCACTCGCCGGTATGACAGCTCTTTATCTTTTGATTACCTATGGCGGTACAAAAGCGATTATTTTGGGACTAACATTAAGTCCACCGGCTATTTTTGTTGCATCAATATTTAGAACCGTTAGCTCTCAAGAGGCATCGGCTATGGGACGCTTATGGGCATGGTGGGATGGGCTTGAAATGCTGAAAGCAAACCCTATTTTTGGCGTCGGCAGTAATAATTTCATCGATTATCACGGTAAAGTAGCTCATAACACATACATCCAAGTTGCCGCCGAAATAGGGCTAGTGGGTTATTTACTCTGGATGACACTGTTATTGCTAACTTTATATATGGGGTTTTCTGTTATTTCAAAAATCAAAAATATTGATAAAGAAAAGTTAACAGAGACAATGAAAATTGAAGGGGCGCTTTGCACTACATGTTTTTATTCTTTATGTGGCTTTTCAATGTCTGCTTTTTTTCTGACACGAAATTTCTTTATAATTTTTTATATGGTCGCTGGAATGGCAATAGCCTCTTATTTTCGATTTATAAAAGAAAATAATGGCCAATCATTATTTGAATATAAAACAGTGATAAAGAACGT
>TARA_R110000764_G_scaffold60094_1_pt1 | contig 14408 bp, 20 predicted proteins | sample TARA_R110000764 | Tara Oceans TARA_R110000764 (sample SAMEA4398111) | marine metagenome | biome: Polar Biome; feature: [SRF] surface water layer (ENVO:00010504); material: water (ENVO:00002006), including particulate matter (ENVO:01000060) such as... | depth 5 m | reverse complement strand
GTGACAATACCAAGACCTGCTGCGACTGATCCAACAACAGCGCCAGCCACATTAATATTAAAAAATGCAAATGGAGAGACAATTATTAGTGTAGATGGTGACCGGGGCACTGTTGGCGGATATTACACGTTATCAGTCCCAGAGTTGGATTTTGGAATAAACATGATAACTGTATTTTATGATAGCACAGGAATTACTGGTAATATTGGCGGTTACGCTCCCATGTTAAATGTAACTAAACCCGTGAAAAGCTCTTCAATATCTCAATATTATCCTGACATATCTGACGATAGAATGATCGCCTTGACAGATGCAGAAAACGAAGATAAATTTCAGCATGACAGATATGATGGATCTATCGGATCAAGATTAACCGACAGAGACAGTGACTCCAGATACGGCATTGTTAGCGTTAGAGCGGATTACGTTCAAGGGATGCGCTTTTGGATAGCGAGAAAACCTGATGTGACTAATGCTAATGGAACGTATGTTGAATTCACCAACACATCAACACTGACCGTTAAAAACTTTGACGGAACTGTTTTAGCAACAAAAACGGGGTTAACAATAACTGACGAGGTGTTTTTTAGAATAAAGATTTACGGAAACTTAATTTACTTATTAAGTAACGCAGGGCAAGTTGGTGGGTGGCAAAGGCGAGGGGGATTGATGTATCTTGAGAACAAAAGCGGCTCAGCAACGGGTGATTACAATATCTCCGTCTGCACAGCTTTTAATAAGGTGCCCGGATAATGTTCCAATTATCGAATAAATCAGAACAAAGACGTGAGGGTATTGACCCTCGTCTAATTGAAATAGATGACCTAGCTATCACGCTGACGCTGGTTGACTACGGTCATCCGGCTGACGCTGGTGTTCGTTTAGCTGAACGTCAGTACCAGTTGTTCCTAGGTAAGAAATCTAAGTGTGACGGGTATAAGCTACTCAGCAATCATCAACCAGCTGAAGACGGGTACGGTAAAGCACTGGACTTCTATGCGTTTGTTAATGGAAAGGCTAGTTGGCAATTAGATCACCTAACAATGGTCGCCTGTGCTTATTTTCAAGCGGCTGCGATACTTGGTTACAGAATAAAATGGGGAGGATTATGGAAGTCCTCTAAACCTAAATTTAAGAACGGTATACCCTATGGATGGGATTGCCCTCACATTGAATTAATAGAGGATTAGGATATGTTATCTGTGGCACTAGGTTTGATCAAATTTGTACCTGACTTGATTGGTATGTTTGATAAAAAGAAAGGTAAACAGGCTCAAGACATAGCTGCTACGGTCACCAATGTAGCTGAGACCATCACTGGTAAGAAAGGTGAAGATGCTGTTACTGCTATTAATGCCGACCCAGCTCTGGCGTATAAGTTCCAAATAGCTGTGATGGCGGATTCACATGTACAAGAACAAATGGAGTTAGACAATACTAATGCCGCTCGTGATATGTATAAGGTGAATCCAGAACAAGCTAGTAAGGTCGCCAACAATATCATGAAATATAACTTGGTTATTGTTTTCTTATTGGTGGTGATCAACGTGTTTGCTGTTATGTACCTGAAGGATGATGCGGCTGTGCTGGCTATTGTTTCAAACTTTATTGGGATAGTCATGATGGCTTTGTTACAAGAACGTCAAGCCGTTGTGAACTTCTTCTTTGGTAGTTCTATGGGATCCAAGAACAAAGTCAAATAAGATTAAGTCTATAGTTCTTAAGAGCGGTTCGCAGATCATCCTGTTGTTCCGCTCTTTCACCTGATCTAGCCATCTTAACTTCATCCAATGTCCCTTTCGCTATCAAGTGATGAATCCGCACTGTACCCTTGACACCTTGTCTGTATAGCCTATCATTCAATTGGATATAATCTTCAAGACTCCACGGTAAAGCATACCAACAAACATCGTTCCCACCATCTTGTAAGTTCAGCCCATGAGCCATTGATCCAGGGTGACCCAATAAGAAATCTATTTTACCAGCGTTCCAATCCCGTTCAATACGTTTTGATTCATCCCCACTGACACCACTACCGATATGACCAATCGTTGTTCCTTTTATACCCCTCAGGAGCTTTAGAATGGATTCTAAGTCGTGTTTAAAATAATAAGCAATAAGTATCGGCTTCCCATTAAGTTCCTCTATAAGATCTTTCAGGGCTTCCGTTTTAGCGACGTGTACTGGTAAGGTTTTTCGGGTACGTTTAAAGGCGCGTATTTCATCATCGTCAAGGTCTTCAGGAACATCTTCGTAAACTTTACCATTCGCTATCTGACAACATTTCATTGATGACTGTGCAGCTGCTTCAGCAGACGCTTCTAAACTATCTATCTCTATAAAGAAGTCACGCTCCATACGTTTGTAATATTTAAACGCTTTGTCGGGTAGTATAACCTCTATTGGATTATAGACAATCGGTGGCATATCCAGATAATCATCAGCTGACATTTCTAACACCAAATGACCTATCTTCTCATGAATCCGTTCTGCTGCAAAATCCTGTATATTCCAACTATACTTATTCCAGTCTTCTGTTTCAAAATGGTTCTTACGGAACTCATGGTAGTTGACGCCTAATGCTTTCCCTTCATCAAGAATATACATCTGTGACCATAAATCTAATAGACTTCTTGGTGCTGGCGTTCCTGTCATAATATGGCGACGCTTGAATAACGGTAACATATCCATAATAAGACCAAAGCGTTCTGACTCAAATGTTTTGAACTTGGTACTCTCATCAATCCATAAAACATCAACCGGACATTTCTTACCAGCGCGAAGGCCTTTTAATAGTTCCCAATGTAACCACTGAAGTCCCTCTGGATTGATAAGGTAAATATCCTTCTGTTCGCCCCATATAGACACTTTGTTATCATCATGGATAATAGTAGTAGTGAGGTCGCTAAAGTTCGCCCATTTTTCTATTTCACCTGTCCATGTTGAGTAACATACACGTAGAGGAGCAACAATCAAAACACCACGGCACTGACCAGCGTCACGGAGAATCTTAATGGTACGTAGAGTGATTGAGGTTTTACCCATACCAGGATCTAGGAACAAACCTGAACGGGGATTGGATAACAAGAAACTAATTGCTATCCGTTGGTATGTATGGGCTATCCAATTTTTCATTTATTCCATTCCATAAATCCATCAAGGATATCTTCTGCCTGACCTTTTTCATCACAGACATAATATTCGAAACCTAGAGACTTTAATAGTTCCATCACTAGTTTCTGTACTGGTGATTGTTTCTTACCTTTCTTTTTAAACTCAATGAAAAAGATTCTACCCTGAGGACATAATATCGTTCTGTCGGGAAAACCCTTTTTATTAAGGAATATGAGTTTCAATGCGTGACAACCGTTCTTCTTAGCATACTTAACAAAAGGTTTCTCAATATCGACTTCTTGTATTTCTGCTTTCTTGATGATACGTTTGGTGGCGCGGGATAAAAAATCTGAGGTAGACATTATGAATCTCCATAAAGAAAAATGACCACTTAGATAATAAAACCTAAGTGGTCAGCCTGAAACAATTGGGAGCTTACAGGTCTTTTAATGTTTGAGCAGATGTACCGAATGCACGAACATGTTCTACCAATGCTGTAGACTGTTCCATTAATGAATCAGCTAATGCGTTGATAGCAACTGGATCACCAGACTTGAACGTGTCATTTACTGACGCTGTTAATGTAGCTAGCTCAGATTTAGAAGCACGAGCTGATTTACGGCTTGTAGCTTGTTCAGTGCGAGCAGTAGCCCGTTCTTCTTTACCAGCATTAACTTCTTCACGCAAAGCTTTGGTTTCTTCACGCAAAGCTTTAGCGGTTGCGTTTTTAGCTTTAAGTTGTTCTTGCTTGCTCAATTTAACTACTGTTACTGCATTTTCTTCTGACATAATGGTATCCCCGATTGTCGTTAATTTTAATGGATGGCTGTTTTGCCATTGAGGTCAGTATGGGGTATCTGTATTAGAATGTAAATACCCGTAACCGATTATTCTACTTTTTCTTACAACCTATCTTATTAAGTATATCTAGAGCTTCTTCAATATACCAGTTATAATCTACATCACTTGGGAATTTACTAGGTAGATCCATAATTGGTTCAGCCCCGTCAGACCGTGGTACTTTGTTTCCGTTGGTGCTGTAATATATGGCGTCTAAATCAGTAGAGCTATAATACCATCTTATAGATTTACCAAGTAACACACCGTCGTGAATAGCCCCACCATTAACCGTCCTTACTGTTATAAACTTAGTAATGTCTTTACAGTCACGGATAATATTTTCAATAGGTATTTTGTCACGTAAAAATATCTTAACAGCTTCAACACATATAGAGTTGACAGGGTTCTTACGAAGCTTGTAATAATGTTCCGACTGGTCAGCATAAGCCCCTTTACCCTTAATACTTCCATCAGGTTTGATAGCGATATAATTATTGACGTCACGTGAATAAAGACCACTATACTCAGTCATCTCCATTTCGTAATCTGTGTCGAATTCCCAGTCAGCTACTATTTCATCAGCTAGGTCTTCTTGCTCAGGTAATAATTTCAAAACGATACCATCTGTGTTCCCACTAACCACTGATACCCCTGCTAGTTCTAGTCGTTCTATTAACATTAGTAAAGTGAGTTGACCTGTCACTGTTACCTGTAAGACCAAATCCGGTGAGAACAATATGGAATATTTACTGCCGAACTTACCGAATGACCCGTTAATGGTAATTTTTAAACTTTCGTTAGTTACCTTATCACCTTCAGCTTTAGCTTTAAGTCTACGGTTAACAATACCCTCATAGATATCTAAGAAGTGTTCACCCAAATGTTTTGGAAACAGTTTGTTGTTCAAGATAATACGTGGATAGAATGCCGCGACATCGTATTCCTTTATCTTATATTTACCTGAAACGTGAGCTGATTTCTTTTCGGTACTGTGTAACCCTCCCATCCCTATAGTGTAAGTCGTCTCACCGATTTCAACTTTAAGTTTCTTCTTGGATTCAGGTAACTTACCTTTCTTATTACGGTCTGATTCTTCCATCCTAAATTCAAACTCAACATGACCTGAAGTCTGAACTACGAACGGTCTAGTTAGATACTGGTCATAAGCGTCAATCATAGCTGGTGTTTGGAACTTAAGATTTCCAGGTGACTTATATCTAAACTTAGTACCTGTTTCCAGTTTGGTTTTCTTGGCTGTTATACCATGTTTATCTTTAAGTTCCTGCTTAATAACTTGTTCAGCTATCTGTGCATCAGACTTAGACCGGATATCAATACCGTAATCATTACCCATGTTTTCACGTAGTGATAGTTCCGGTGTTAGTGTTTCCAATAGATCAGCGGTGACAGATAAATCATTTCCACAATACTTCCGCATCAATGGTAAATCTGTTTCTAATATTGTAGCTGTATGATGTATCGGTAAGTCTTGCATCAACGGTGAGTGCATACGACCGCCATAAATCTTAAGACTCGCTTTAAGTGGTGCGACTTCAATCAAATCAATATGATCTAATTCAAGTTTGGCAAAACCATATTTCTTTCTGATTTCCCACGGCTGCATAGTTTTAAGACCTGAATCTTTTTCTGGGATTATATCTGATGTTATGTTCCTCAACGACTCATTGGTAAATCCCGCCACCGCTGCTTCGATTATTAATTGGTCATACTTAATACCGTTAAAACTAACGATACAATACTTATTAACAATGTGTAAAAGACTCCGTCTATCAAGAGGAGAACCATTAAACTTTTCAAAGTACATGGTCTCCCCTGTAGACAGCTTTTTAAACATTATTAAGAAGTAATTAATATAGCATTCTACATCGTATATTAATCGTTCCTTTTTCATAATGTTAGTCCTTATCAACTACTGTGTGACCAATAACTAAATCACTAATTAAGCTTTGAGCTATTTGATATTCACCTAAACAGATAAAACGGATAATTTCTTTATCTGTTTCATGTACCAACTGCTCTACGAACAATTCAACACATTGATTAAAATATGGGGAAGTCGGAGGTCGTACACCTTGTTCAGTAGCTTTTATCAAATAGTGATTTGGTTTCTTAAGGTCTTCCAACCCGTTTTTATCACGCCAGCGACTGATATATTTGGTGGCACAACCTAACAAATAATGTAGATTACTGTCGCAAACGAAATCCCAATGTTGATAGTTGTTTTTGATATAGTGGTCACCACCGATTTGGATTTCATTAGCTTCCATGAGTAACCACCATTAATACTCCCATGTCCGTATACATTTCCCCTATCATATATAACTGGAATCTGTTACGGATAAGATTATTCTTTTCTATATGATTATACCAAGCATAAAACGGAACTGACGCTTTACGCTCCCCCATTTCAACACGTTTAAGACAATATTGCATTCCTTCCAACATGTCACATGATTTAACCATTTGTTTTTCTTCAGTAGTGATGTCAAAATCAATACCCCATTCTGTTTCAGTGACTGCTTCCAGTTCATCTAGGATGATTTTTATTTCTGGAGCTGACCATTTGGTTGTCGCTGGTATATCTCCCCAAACAAGCTCAGTTGAGTCATGGGTCATTGCCGCTAATAAGACCTCTTTACGACAATCTGGGAAGAAATGTTGCAATAGTAATGAAACCCCCCATTGATGTTCCGAGTTCCGCTGGTTAGTCATACCGACACACTGGTGGAAACGTTCAACATCACCACTTTCTAATACTTTAGTGATATTCATTATTTGGCTTCCTTGCTGATTTTAGCCAAACTGTTTTCTAAACGTGTTGATAACCAGTCTTCACACGCTAACCGCCAATCATCAGCTACGATAGTATCTGTATACTTCAAAGCCTCTTTTGGACCATGTTGTTTATGAACAAGGTAAACACACAACACAGGCATGATTAATTGATTAAAATAATCTGATTTCCAGTTACGGAACTCACCTAGTTCTTCCATTCCAAACTGGTCATAAGCGTTGAAGAACTGATGGATATCATGGTTAAGGTGCGGAGCTTGGTCGGGATTCATTAGTACCAGTTTGTCACATTTCACATACACGTTTTCACATGTTATTGACTGGTCTTTAATACGGTTCCAAACTTCACCACCAGCGTCTTCAATATAAACGTGATATGAATTACTGACCTGAGTATAAGAACCCATTTCTAAACCTAACCGAGCCGCGACATATTCTTGGATCATACTAAACTGAACAACGTTTGCCCCGTATGCACCCCAGATCATATCGTTAGAACGATTATAAACCGTCATAGTGAGTTTATTTTTACGGATACGGAATACTATAGACATATTACATGCTTTGTCTTTAGTTTGTCGCATAAGGTCTTTATCATCCCATATTTGTGCGACAGCTTGACGGCTATTTGGATCTTTAGATAGCATGTCAATTATCTGTTCTAACTGGTCATGTTTGTCTTTCCACTCAGTTTGTACCCCGTTTCTTAAGCGGAACCCATACGGAGCATTGAATGAAATACCGTCGTCAGCATAATCAGCCATCCGTTTATTGAATTCACATAAGAACTTAGTATCGTGACGACCAGCGATAATCCACATAGCTTCCATTAAGTGAAAGAAAGGGTTAGCGTCACGAACCTTATTAATAAGAACACGTTCATGAGGGTTTTGGTAAACTGTAGCAACTGGACAATCCATTTCCAATGTCATACCGTTACGACTTGGGATTTGTTCAGCTGCTATTTTCATCAACGATATACCCTGTTGTAATGCGTCGTTGACATTTCTTGCAATAATTGTTCTCATTTTATTTCTCCGTTAGTAAATTCTTTTTCTGTGATTAAAGTGTTCCCGTGACCTAACAAATAGACCATGAAATTATGGACATCTTTACAAAGACGTTTTTCATTTAACTTCCATACACCCTTGACGGTAACTTTATAATGTAGAACACCTCTAATGTTCTTACATATATAATAATCAGATACCATAGCATAACCGTGATCGCCCATATCTTTAAATTCAATAGGTTGAGCTTTCCATTTGACAAGTGGTGTATAGGCATACATTGTTATTTCCCCTGACCTTTGTATTTCCTCTTTGACCTACCAGTACCCTGACTGACTCTCATAAACTTGTCAAATTCGCACATGCAATTTTGTAAGTTTTGCATTGAGAGGATGTCTAAGATATCCCCATGTAACTCCATATCTAATATATCATAAGCTTCCTGCATTTTGCAATGATAATTCTTAGCTGTCACCGATTCCTCAAAGAACCAAGTTAAACCACGTAAACTCCCAGGACCAGGAGCGCTGAATGAATTCCAGTCTGAAGCCTGTTGTAATGGATGACCCTCACTACACTTTAAATCAGCAACAACCTGACCAGCCATAAACGACGCTAGACCACGAACACCCATTAGAGCGGTATGTGCCTCAGCTAAGGTTTTACAGTTATCTACGACGTCTAAGTGCCACTCGGCGACCTCTTTAAACAGGTTGATACAGTAAGTAGCTTTGTCAATTTTCTGACCATTGGTACTGACGATATATGCACCGTTCCAAATAGTATCCCCGTCAAGCGACATATTGTCAAGGACATCTTCAGCGTAATCAAGCCAGTCATCTACCTGTTGTATCGGCTGATGTAATCTTTCCAGAGTACTCGGTAGGTTAAAGATACGGGCGACAATAATACTAAATGTGAATAAATATGGCGATTTATCATACTTCCAGTTTTCAAGTATCCACTTGGTGACCTTGTCATCTTCACGATTAACATTACAGAAATAAACAGTTTGCATCACAGGGTTATCTGACCATGGAGAAGGTAATCCGGCTTCCTTTTTCTTGCGGATTATTTCACGTTCATTAATCCAGTAAATCAATTGTTCTTGGTTATGGGTTAACATTACAGTTCCTCTAGACCTAATAGGTCATCTAAATATAATTCAAATAAATCAAAACGATTGTCCAATGGTATTTCTTTCCAGTTAATACCCTCGACAGTAAATTTATCACGGATACGATATGTCGCGTCAAATGTTCTACGGGCATTGGTGAACACTGATTCTTTAAGCGTATCATCCTTACCTTGTTCACGTCTGCGCTGGCGTATATGTTCCATACATGTTTCAAACTTGGTTTCTAACATAAAGAAACACCAGTTATCAATGTCTACTCTTGCCTGTGCTGCATAGCGTTCGTAGATATGGGATATCATTAACCCCTCAAACATAACGTGACCCTCAAACGAGTAGTCCTGAATTAGCTCACAGACTGTATCCTGTTTATTAATAGTATCACAACCACCACATTTATTCGCATACGAACCAAGTAAGAATATCACCTCGCCTTTATAGGTACACTTGACAGCTTCGACCTTTTTAGAACCTTTGACAAGGATTTCTTCTACCGAACTACATAGGGACATAAAGTGACGCATCAGTGTTGTCTTACCTGAACCACTAGTCCCCCGAACGTTTATAATCATAACTCTTCTTCCTGTTTTATTAAGAACCCTTTACGAAGACAACGTGTAATCTGTGTACGACATTGACCTTCATCCCATTCACCACGTTCAGCCACAATATCACCGATAGACATTTCACCTAGATTGTCATCGACGATACGCCAGACCCAGAACGGCATCGTTGACTCACGAGGCTTAGTACCTAAACAGACAATAGACGTATCAGTAGGTCTAGAACCTGTTTTGGTACTTGTTTTCTTTTCACGCTTAGGTTTATCCGGCTTATCAGGGGTACTATCTTCTTTCATACCCTTGTTAGCTGAGCGGATTAGTTTCTTACCTAAAGACTGGGTAAACTTAGGGAACTCGAATTGGTTGTTTTCCATAGCTGACCAAACGAATTCCGCTGCTTCATCTTCTGTATCAAATTCTCTAGCGCGGAAACAGTGGTCATCAGCTAGATTATTATAGAGTTCTTGTAACTCTGTAAGATTAAACTGTAACAATAACTCGTCCTCACTAGATACAAGGGCGACAGCTATTTCCAATTTGTTATCTAGGATATAACTAGCTAGTACTTCCCCGTCCTCACTTTTAGACTCAATGGAACGGGAATCAAAATCGATACAGTAATTCACTAGACCCAATCCTCACCGAACCTTACAGGTTTTAATTTCTTTTTACCTTTAGGTGGGTGAGATAGAAAAAGAGGAGTTGTATAGTGAATATGTCCCAAGTTATCTTTAATATATCCACGAGCTTCTTTTTCTGTACTAAAAAGGGGCTTCAAGCTTGTTAGGTGAGGTTCGCCGATTAATCTTTGGAACAGCTCAATATGGAACTGTTCCGGAGCATGGGTACTATAACCAGGATGACAGATATTACCTACGATATCACCGTTTAACACAATCCAGGTTAATTTCTTAAAAGCTACAGATGACGTAAATGTGATTTTAAATTTAGGTTGACGTTTTGACATGACTAATTTCCTGTTTAACTGTTTAAATAAAGCCCCGTACAAGACGAGGCGGAGTGAATAATTATTTGGTAAGTGTTACTCTACCTTTCTTAATAAGACGTTTAATTTTACGGATAGCAAATGCTGTGTCAACATTTTTCTCACTACGTGGACGCTCATAGTTACCAACGATACGAGCAACAACATCCTGAACGATACCAGCGTGAGTAATAGCTTCAACAATTAACCATTCGATTGAGCCCTCTTTGGCAGTAGTAACGCCGACACATGTTAAGATTGCTGACATATCGAAGCGTGACTCTTTTTCTTTAGTTGATTTAGCTACTGGTATTTCAACTACCTGTGCTTCAAGTTCTTCCTTAACCACTTCATCCACTACCTTTTTAACTACCTTTTCAATTGTTTCTTTAGATGGGAATTGGCTGTTGAATTCAGCTTGGTTAATTAAACATTTTTTGATAGCTACTGGCTTAGTGCCGAAACGCTTAGTTATTTTAGAACCGACCATGTTTGCAAAATGATTGTTGATTGCTGTGATGGTGGCTAATGTTAATTCGTTTAAAGAAGCCGTTGTATGAGTAGTAATTGAAGTTGACATAATGTGTTTTCCTGTTTTGTGTTTAAGTGTTTGTTGAACTTGAACTCATTATTACAGTGAATGGATTATAGTACAATGATTAAATCGATAAAGATTAGAATTGTTTGAAATAAGAGAGTAGACCATCCCTACCCTCTTAGCTTCATTAAGATATTATTTACTTAAAGACCGTCGCCTTATAGATCATCATCGAAGTCATCAAGGTTGTCACCATCGCCATCACCGAAGTCAGCGAACTCAGAAGTAGCCGCGACACTACCATCTAAACGGTCACCTTTCTTACGGAGCATCAAGTTGTTCAACCCCATCGCAACTCCTGGTTTCCCACCATCAGTTGATTTAAATGCGTAAACATTAACACTGACATGAAAATATGCACCGCTATAACACAATTCTTCAATGTCATCTTGGTCAGCTGGTTCATTACTACGGTTGACAATTCCCGGCTTCTTGCCCGAGTTAGCGTTCATGAAGAATACACCTTCGTACTCATCACCGTCACGCTCATCATCACCGTCACGAACTGGTAATTTGTACTTCCCTAATTTCTTAGCGGCTTCTTCACCAAACTTTTCAATAAGAACTTTCTTAACGATACCATTAAGTTTCTTAACTTGTGGATCACCTTTTGGAAGTAAGATTTGAACGCCAAACTTACCATCTTCGCCACCTTCTTTCTTGCGAGGGTTTTGAACGAATACATAAGAACAACGAACGTTTTGTAAAATAATTTTAGCCATGAGACTGATTTCCTTTATTACTAATTTAGAGTTAATGTGTTTTGTTCTATAACATGAATAGACTATAGGTCATCTTCTATGTCGGCGAAGTCACTGGTAATCGCGGCTAGAACAGCACTACGTTTATCAGATATAGGTGCGATGACTAATTTACCTTCCGGCTTGGTGGTCACCTCATCCATAATTTCTTTAATCTTTAATTTCTTCTTAGGGATCTTACCTAACTTGGAACTCAGTATACCCTCAATATCCCCAATAGGTAAAGGAACCTTCTTAAATAAGTCGTCTTCACTTAGATATTCCATAAGTGTATTAAACTCATCATCGTAATCACCATTCAATTTACGATTTGATTTACCCCGTACAAGTTTGAACTTTTCCTCGTAATCTTTGGAACCACCATCAACTTCCAATTTAACTTGGTTTTCAACAGCTACTATAAATCCACGCCACATCGCCGCATGTTCCATAACGAGTAGTTTTTGTTCTGTAGTCATAACTTCAGGGTCAGGGAGAGCTTCGTCTTTAAAATCAGCAATAGCTTCTTCCTGAATGGTATCTTGTAAGGCACGACATTGTCCGGCTACTTTACAGAAACGACAGGCTGAGTCACTGGCTTTAAACGGGGCGTCCGGTTCTTGTGTTAGTAGTGCAGCCGGAACAAGTTGTGTATCTTGCCAATGGAACAAGTTACTTGACTCCATAGAGGTACTACGGATACGACCATCAGGGTGATGAGCTCTAGGCTGGACAATAGTCATGTGAATTAAACAATCGTCCATGTCGTCTAGTTTAGCATGGTGCATAGACCCCAAACCATAAGACATCAGCTGGGAGTTATCTTCAATTTCAACTGGAACACCTTGTCCGTGTTTATAATCAATGACTTCAATTTCACATAATACTTCTACACCGTTTATGTCTTTCCACATAAGGAGCATCGTATCACTAGTACCACCGTCCATCCCAGGAATACCGAGGCTATCCAGGGGACACCAGACTTCTACCTGTAATTCAACCCGATAACCTAAAGCTTCAAAGTGACCGATTCTACCACGAACATATTCCGTGTATTCCGTAACAGCTTCAATCATATTACTGTTAACGGTGAACTTCATACCGTCAGCTTCAATAACCTGACCACGGTAGTCTTCCGGATCTTTATGGTTAAGTAAACAAAGTTCACCAACCTCATGAGCTACTGTACCCTCAGCGGCATATTTAGACGTTTTATCTACTACGTTAAGCTTTTCAGCTAGGCGTATAGATCCCGGACAAGACATCCAGCGTTTAGCCCCTGAGGGGGACAGTTTAGCATGGGTCTTTTCTTCAACAACTTTGGTCATAGTGATACCCTTTCTGAAGTAAATTTAAACTTAACAACACGATCACCTTGACAAGTGGGACATATACCATACGTCACCCCTCCATCCTCAAAATAACTAGTCTTCCCCCCTGTATCGACTGGAACATTACCCTCACCATCACATTCAGGACATACTTCTATCTTAAATATAGGTTTAGAGGAACGTATATCTAAAGAAACATTTATACTTTTTATCATGGTCTTTCCTTATAAGAATTCAACTATTTTCATTTCAAACCATTCAGGGACATCAACATTGGTAGATGACTCCCTGTCTATTATACCCTTTGGACACCAGAAACCAAAGACCCCAGACATACTATCTTCTGTCACGAAGAACTTAGCTTTAGCCGAACGACGTTCAATACGGATGATAGGTAATGACTGTTGACCTTGACGTGGTTCTACCGGAGTGTGATCAGGTTCAATATTAAAAACCGTTTCTTTGCTTTTACAAACTGGTTTCATTGTGGGTGGGATACCATTATTGAATGAACGTTCCCACTGGGAAAGGTGAACCCCCCAATCCCATTCCGTCATATTAGATTCTTGCATAATCTGACTCCCATTTTAAGAACAACTCAAGTAATTCTTTTTCCATCGCTGACTCTGCCGCTGACCATGTCGCTGACCTTGCCGCTGACCATGTCGCTGACCTTGCCGCTGACCTTGCCGCTGACCTTGCCGCTGACTCTGCCGCTGACCATGCCGCTGACTCTGCCGCTGACCATGCCGCTGACCATGTCGCTGACCTTGCCGCTGACCATGCCGCTGACCATGCCGCTGACTCTGCCGCTGACCTTGCCGCTGACTCTGCCGCTGACCATGCCGCTGACAATTCTTCTTCAGTAATTTCACCTTTTAAGAATTCTATTTTGGCTTCAATAGCTTCACGGGGACGTTTGTCTTCTGGGTATTTGTCCTCAAAGTTAGATAGACAGTTCATAGCCCATCCACAACCTAATAGATCAATCTGTTTCTTTTGTTCTATGGTGAATTTACCATAAGCTGAGGAAATGAACCACCAGATATCGTCCCAACCGTTTGATTCTAATGCTTGAGATAGATTTACGGTAGAACAACCGTGGGCTTTCTTGAAGATGATATAACCTGATGAACAAGCGTTAAGTTCTTTTAATTCAATACTGTTAAGTGTTGTCTTCATTATTATTCCTGGTTGAGCTGATTTAAGTGTTTAAGTTGAACTCACTATAGTTTAGACTCACCTGGATCACAATGAGTAAATCTAAAATATAAAGAA
>TARA_R110000764_G_scaffold43231_3_pt1 | contig 14435 bp, 19 predicted proteins | sample TARA_R110000764 | Tara Oceans TARA_R110000764 (sample SAMEA4398111) | marine metagenome | biome: Polar Biome; feature: [SRF] surface water layer (ENVO:00010504); material: water (ENVO:00002006), including particulate matter (ENVO:01000060) such as... | depth 5 m | reverse complement strand
GAGATTTGCGGCATAACATGGGAAGACGTGAATTTAGAAAGACGCACTGTTCACCTACCAAAAACAAAGAACGGTAACCCTCGTACCGTGCCGCTATCCACCACAGCAGTGAAAGTATTAGAAAAGCTCAAAACACTAGATGACTGCAAGCTGAAAGCCTTTAACTTAAAGTCAGACTCACTTGATGTGAATTTCAGAAAGATTCGTAACAAGTGCCTAATAGACGATCTACACTTTCATGACCTAAGACGGGAAGCACTAACGCGACTAGCCACCAAAGTGGACGTACTTAACCTAGCCAAGATATCAGGCCATACAGACCTAAGAATCTTACAGCGGGTTTACTACGCACCAGATATGGGTGACATAGCTTTGATGTTGGATTAGTGAGATGAAAAAAAGGGCATAGATTGCTCTATGCCCTTTGTATTTATCTAGGAGAAGAGCGCCAATGAGAGATTACATGTTCCCATTGACCATTCTTGAACCTAGTGTAAGAAGATACATGAATGTCTTTGACTGCTCTCATGATCATTGCCTCCACTAAAAAAAGGAAGAGGAGGGATCTCTATTGAATTATGAGTTGACTACGGCTATGATCAATATTGTTAGATATATCGCATTGCCTGCAGGAGAGACCTCCGGTATATGTCTGAAAGTAAAAATTTGGCGATTCTTACTTTTCAACTCAAATAGAAAAATAGGCTTTCATTGTAGTGATGAAAGCCTATTTTTTTTCCTTGCGAACTCCCTTGAACGGGGTCTTATCTGATGTCTTCACATCCATGAACTGACCTGTTTCTGCATCTCTCTTAACCCAGTGACCACTTGGCATCTGTGTTTGAGAGCGTTTTCTTACCGCACCGTTTCTGTGGTTGTCACCTACTATTCCGTTCTTAGCCATGGTACTTTACCTCTTGTTAGATCAATATAACGAATAGATACTTATGTATCTAACATCATTAAACTATGTAAATTATTTTTCGTCAACTGATTTTTACGATTTTGTTAGATATATCTAACGGCATGATGTACATTGTTATTTGTAGATAGACGAAAACGTTTGTTATATACATACGAAATACGTTGTTGTACTATCCGCCGCGCTGATAAAACTTAAGGAGAATGCACATGACTTTAGCTGAACGATTAGCAGAACTACGAGTAGGTAAAAAAGCCTCTCTACAAACTGTTGCAGATGCTGTTGGTGTATCTAAGCCTCATATCTGGGAGCTTGAAAAAGGAAAGGCAACAAACCCTTCACTAGAATTGCTTAAACAACTTAGTCTATACTACGGAGTAACATTAGATTCTCTTGTTGGATCAAAAGACCGTAGCGAAGATGAAGAGCTTAGTTTGATGTTTCGTGAGTTTGATACAAAAAATCTTACGGACTCAGATAAAGCAACCATTAAGCAAGCAGTGCATATGGCAATGGCACTGATTCAGCAGGGGAAAAAAACAGCATAAGGGATTGAATGTTTGTATTAGAACCTATTGGGTGGGCCGATTGTTTCACCCCTGAAGATCTCATTGAAGAGATATTTCATCAACTCCCTGATCTTTCTTTTCCTATTCCATTATTTGAAATTGCTCAAGCATGCGGAATAGTTAAAATTGTTGATATTGCAAACCTCCCAAATTCAAGGCCTTCAGGAGCATTTCCTGAAGGCTTTCTTATTGATCAAAATAAGTGCCACGGTGTTATCTTTTACAAAGATAAAGCAATAGCACCATATCGTAAGCGTTTTACAATAGCCCACGAATTAGCGCATTTTTTACTTCCTCATCATATAAATAAGCTATCTTTAGCTGACATAGAGCGAGGGGATGTGAGTGCTAAAGCCTCACACCATCAAGAACACGAAAAAGAAGCAGATTGGTTTGCTGGAGAGCTTTTACTTCCTAAACACCTTTTAGAAGACGCGCTCAAATCCCAAAACTTGTCCCTTCAATTTATTAAAAGGCTTGCTGAGACTTCTCAGACCAGCTTCTCTTTTTTAATAAATCGATGCTTTACTATATTAGATGAAAAGCCTATGGCAGTGATTCACTCTAAAGATGGAGTATGTTACCAAATATGGGTGAATGGACATGCTTTACCAAGCGAAATAGCTTGTAGTAAAAAGGAAAGTCTTCCTGATTTTAGTGTTTTTGGTCAACAACAAAATACTGAAGAAGAGCATATAACCGAAAAAACGTTAGCCATTGCTGATTGTTGGTTTAACTCTCTACCAGACGATTTTTCCGAGGTTTTATACGAACAGACTTACTATCAGCGGAATGGTTATGCCATAACGTTGCTGCTTATTGAGTGAAACTCTTTTTAAAAACCGCCCAAGTGGCGGTTTTTTTATGTCTCAAATTCGGTTAGGTATGTTGGTTGTTGTTTCTGCGGCCAGTGACTTACAGAAACTATACATTTCTCGGCTAGTTCAGATAGTAAAAACGGATTAACGTGAATAGATTAAATATCACACACGTTCAACGGATGATCTATGGAAGAGTGTAAGAACCAAGAAGGGTTAATACGAATAAACCCAAAGCGGGAAGGTTGGATTGCCGAAGCCGCTCACATCACACGACTCGATCAGTCGCACAATGGGCCTGATGTAGAAAGTAACATCCTCTGTCTTTGTCCCAATCGCTACGTACTTACTTTTGATACCTGTACATTCAATATCACTGTGAGCGCTATATGAGAACTGAGCAAGAAATTTTTGAAGAGTTAGACATGCTTAGTACCCAAGATGGTTTTTGGGAAGTTATCGCTTTTTTTTGCTGGAAAGATACCTTCATTCATTTTTCCGGTGATGTGTTAGATAGTCAGGCACTAGAAGAACAATTTGATAGGACTCGCTTATCTAGGACAGAGCTTTCTACGTTAATAGGCCTTGCGTGTAAAAATGGATTTAATGATAAAAAGATAACTTTAGATGAGTTTAAAAATAAAGTTGAGCATACATGGAATCTACTCGATGAACTTCATAAAAGCTTTTTTCCTCCATTAGATTTTGAAAAGTTGTTTGAAAAGTGTAGTGCAGAAAATGCAGTCCCTAGCTTTAACGAGTTTATCCAAGGGCTATCTCAAGATGGTGATAAAAATCATTCCATGCGAGAAGCTATTTTTTATGGCGGTGATGGAGCATTTAAACACCAATATCGAGATTTATCTAAGATTCGTTATGCATGTGATGAGAGCTGGATTGAAAAAAATAAAGGTTTTAGTCTCTCGGATGCGGTTGGTGTCATTACTGCCATAGAGCAGCTCCAATTAGAAAAAATGAACGGTTCGCCTTCTTTAGGTCACGACTCTACACCTCAATCTAGTTTATCTCTATTTAAATTCAGTATATCTGAAGTTGTCACACATAGTGGTTTAACCAAAGAAACTGTTGAATCTGTAATCTTAACCTTTTCTTCTGCACCAGAAGAGGGAATGGATTGTTTTAAAAGTGTTGATGATTTTAATCACAGAAATGCATTTCCTATTATTAAAGTCGATAAAGATACTTTTATAAGTTTTCAAGCTTACAGTCTGTGGGAGTCTCTTTATGAAAGTCCATATTTTTGGTTTAACGAAGACAAAGCCTATATAGCTACTGCAAGTAAGAATAGGGGGGATTTCACAGAAACTTTTACGGCAGAGCGATTAGCGTTGGTTTTCGGTAAAGAAAATGTCTTTACCAATATCGATATCTTTGATGGAAAAGACAAAGCAGGTGAAATTGACGTATTGGTCACATTTGGTTATTACGCAATTGTGATACAAGCGAAATCGAAAAAACTAACAATTGAGGCGCGTAAAGGTAATAGTAATCAGCTGAAAAGTGATTTCAAAAAAGCAATTCAAGATGCGTATGATCAATCATTATTGTGTGCTGAATTGTTACAAAAAAAGGGTGTTATATTCAAAGATGAATCTGGAGAAGAAATTAGTATCTCATCTGATTTTAAGATAATATTACCTGTTTGTATCGTATCTGATCACTTCCCCGCACTTTCAGCTCAAGCTAGGCATTTTTTAAAATATCAAACAACGAATGTAATCAAACATCCTTATGTAATGGATGTATTTTTAATCGATATGATTACAGAAATGCTTTCTTCTCCTCTCCAATTTATAGACTATTTGATTAAACGTAGCGATTACGGAGAATCAATCCTTTCAAATCATGAGCTGATAATACTTTCGATCTACATTAAACAAAATTTATATTTTGAGGAAAACCCTACACTAGTAATGCTTGAGGATGATATCTCAGCAGACCTTGAGATGGCAATGTTGGTAAGAAGGGATAATTATGAAGGAGAACGAACTCCAAATGGCTTCTTGACCTCTAAGCAAGGAACTCATGTAGGAAAAATAATTGAAGACATTGAGCGCTCTAAAGATTATGGACTTATAAAGCTGGGGTTGCACCTTTTGTCAATGAGTGGCGATAGTGTCGATACTATTAATTATGCTATTTCAAAAATGGTCGATCAATTCAAAATTGATTATCAGCATCATGATATATCACTACCTTTGTTAGAAGAGAAAACGGGTTTAACAGTACATTGCAATGAGGATGAAAAGGAAGTTGCGTTTAAGAAGTTGGTTATGCATTGCGAGAAACGTAAATACACCTGTAAGGCAGACTCTTGGGTTGGTTGCTGTTTTAGCCCAATTCAAGGCAGACTTCGGTTCTCTACATACCATGAAGGTGTGTGGCATCAATTAGATGAAATGGACGAATTAGTAGAAGGACTCAGGCCAATTACCTCGGAGCATGATGTAAAAAACATAAAAGATCTTTCATTTGGAAGGCAGCAAGTAGACCAAGGAAGAGATGAACCTTGTTCATGCGGGAGTGGCAAAAAATATAAACGCTGTTGTAAATCATGATTCGAAATGCGCTACAAAAATTGAAGGTCTAACTTAATTATTTTATAAGGGTATTGTTATGAAATTAACTGATGGTGAAAAATTAATTGCACTCATGTTGAGTGATTTATATGAAAAGCTTGATGTCAAAAGTGAGATAGACCCTGAATTTATAAGGTCTGCTATTTATGGCGATCAACTATGGGCTTTAAAGTGGAAGTACAGTGGAATTCCATTTGAAAAATCTGATACGCCAGAAATAGTTAAAGAAGTTGTCGATATTCTTGATATGTGGAGCTTTATTGAGCGCGGATATCGTAAGTTAACAAACGTGCAAAAAGAAAAACTGAAAGTAGATGCTCCACCTCACGGTGATAATCCAGTTTTTCAAGGATTTGATGGAAATAATGAAACTGAACATATGGCAGTGGCGTTGTTTTTGGTTGAGGAGTTAGATAGATTCCAAGAGTTTAGTGACCGTGATTTTAACTGTCATTATCAATCTCTTGATGGGCATAGAAGAATGTTAAGTGTATTCGAATCGATTCGAAAAACACTTAATACTAATCCGCTAAATATTGTGCAACTAACAAAAATTTTAGGTGCTTGGTATGTTCGATAGAACTAAAAATATCAGAGGCGCTATCTACTATTCTCTTGGTTATTAATGATTTTATACACTAGATTGAGGCTTTAGAATGAATGAAAATATTATTATGAAAGTGGGGCTTTTAAGCCCGTTCACGACAACTGTTGATTCTGGGAATCACTTTAGACATATTGAACCCCTAATAGAGTGCTTTGCTGATGAAGAGTTTAGTGTGAGTATCTATTGCAATAAGTGGCTTTTGACTAAGATGTTAGAGTTAAAGGAACAGTGGAATGATGACGCTAAGCAAGTCCATGCTCTTTTACACAAGCAATTATCTGAAAATATAAAATCGGAAAATTTAAATTAGAGCTAATAAATATATGGATAAAATATTGTTTTATAGTGTTTGAAAAATAACATTTTTCTCTAGTTTCAATTCTACTCATTACGTCGTGATTGACTCTAAATTATCGCCAGGTTGGAAATACACCAACTTTGTTCGCAAGATACAAAAGGCGATAGAACTAAGAGATGGCGGGCATCCGCTTATCATCTTAACGGAACAAGAATGGGTTAAGTTTATTTAGTCTATTATCAATAGCTAATAAGTGATGCTTCATAAGGAGATTGCAATTGGGAAAAGGGCAGAACTAGAAGTTGATTTTACTCTGACCCCATTTATTTTATATATGTTTTTAAATTTATTATTAATATAAGGAAGTATGAATGAAACTTATTAGTTTGAGAATTAATGATTTTAGATCAATTAATGGTTCTGAAAATATAATTGAATTTAAAGATAATAACATTGTATTTATTTTTGGTAAGAATAATATAGGTAAATCGAGTGTTTTACACGCATATAAATATTTTGCATCTCCAACTCAAAAATCTATTATTACAGACTTTAATGATCAAAATGTAGATAAGCCAATTGTAATTGAAGCTACTTTTCTCAAAGAGGGTAGTGATGTAGAAAATTTTGAGAGTAAAGGTTTGAATAAATGGGTGGATATTGAGACTGGTATAGTTAAAGTTAAAAAGGTATGGAGTAAAGTAGATAGCCTTGCTAATAAATTTACATATAATTTTGAAGATGACGATTTTGTTGATGGAGGGTTTGGTGGGCTAGAAACGATTTTAACAAACGCTATACCAAATATTATTTATATTGAAGCAATGCCTAGCATTAGCTCACTTACAAGTTGGCTTGAAAAAGAAATTAAAAATAAGCTACTTAAAACATTAAAGGAAAACCATCAACAAGAGTATGGAAACGCTCTGAAAGCAATCAAATTATTACAAGATAAAGTTGAGAAAGAGGGCCATCTTGAAGAGATTGGTGCAAAGGCTAATCGTTATTTTAGTGAGACATTTCCTGATCTTCAAATGAATATACGGTCTACTCCTTATAAAGATGCTGATCTTAGTAAAGCTTTTGAAAAAGACTTTAGTGTAACTATTGGCGATAAAGTTGAGGAAGAAGATAGATTAGCTGATGCTGTAGAAGCTTCAGAAGAGTTAATTAGTAGTAAGAGTCCAGATAGAGAATTTAATCTACATGGTCATGGGTTAATTAGACAAGCTATAATAAATATTTTATCTCTTTTTAAAGATACTAGGGACGGGGAAAAGCATATAATATTATTTGAAGAGCCAGAGTTATATCTTCACCCAAGTAATAAAAGAAAATTTAGAGATACTTTATATCAAATTGCAGAGCAAGATGACTATCAGGTTATTTGTGTTTCTCACGACCCTCAACTTATTGATATGAGCAGAAAACATACTTCATTAGCTAGATTTGTAAAAAAAGATAACGGTGAAACCATAATATATCAGGCTGGTGATAATGTTTTTTCTAAAGATAAAGAAACGAAAGATAGAATATTGATGCTTAATAGGTTTAACCCGCACATATGTGAAACTTTCTTTTCAGATAATGTTATCTTAGTGGAAGGAGATACGGAAGCAATTGTTCTCCGAGAACTTATTATAAAATACTATCCTTACTCTGATTTGTTTGTTTTAAATACGGGGACTAAAAATAATATTCCATTTTTTATTGAGGTATTAAGCTTTTTCAAAATCAATCAGCATATAATACATGATTCAGATGAAAGGTATTTGTATACTGATGGTGAGGTTAGGATTAATAAAGATGATAGCCTTAGAGCTAACAGTGCATGGACATTAAATAGTAATATTTGGTCAGCGATGGAAGTAGCTAAATCGAAAGGTGCTTTTGTAAAAAGGTATGTCTCAATGAGAAATTTTGAAGATAGTCATGGTTACTCACATGACGCAAATAAGGGGAAGCCCCTTTCTGCTTACGAGTTTGCTCAAACATTAGACATTGCAGATAATTCCAAGAGTATTGTTAATTTTCTTAATCAAATAATGGGTGTTATTGATTATGAAAATGATTTTTCACAAGATTTTCTAGAAAAAAATGTTGTAGAACCCTTTTAATCAAGGAAGAGTATCACTTCAATTCAAGACACAAAAAAACCGCCCTTTGGCGGTTTTTTTGTGTCTGTTGTTTACTTCAATGCTTGGTGGTGATGCTTTGAGCCAGCGCCCATGACATGACTTCGCTTGCGATCCAGCGCCAGTTAGTGCGGTTTTCTGATCCACCGACGTTGCGTGGTTTTGGGAATGTTCTTCTGCACGCTACGTCACCCATGAATTTCTTTTTCGATAGTCCTAAGTAAGCGGCGCATTCGTCTGATCCCCAAAGGGTTTTGTTGTCCGATACTTTTGGTTTGCTTAACGTTTGAATGAGTTGTTCTAGTTTTTCAGCAAGGGCTGCTTCATTGTGCTTTTGATTTGGTTGATGTGTGTCTGTCATAAGTGCCTCCGGTTCATAGTATGCATATAAATATGAACCATAAGTACACTAAATGTAAAGTACTTTCAGTACATTATTTTTCTATGAGCAGAAAAAAGCCGCATTGAAGCGGCTCTTACTTTTGTTTTAGAAGGCTCTTAAAGCAAAACGGAGTACCAAAAAACTCTACCGATAATGCGTATTTCTTGGGCGCTTTCGTTGCTAAGTTCTTCATCATGAAGATCTGGATTTGCAGATCGAATGCGAAGTCCATTAAATGGTAAGCGATATAGGTATTTAACCCTTAGCATGCCGCCGTGTTCGATGGCGTACATTTTTCCATCTAAAACTGTTGTTTGACTGGTATCAATGCCTACTGTTGAGCCATTTGGGAGCACGGGTTCCATGCTGTCACCTGAAACTTTACAGCATGCAGTTGTATCGGGTGATACTCCTGCCTTATTGAGAGTTGATAAATTAAATCTAAGTTTCTGAGTAGCTATATCGTGCACGCTAGTAAATCCATTTCCTGCAGACAATTCAATTTCATTAAAAAAGGGCACTTCAACTTCGTTGATGTCTAATGGTGCGTCATTTTCCCAAGCGTCAATATTTCCAAGATGAATATTATCATCTGATGTAGATCTATCTGATGAAAGGAACTCTCCAGAGCCATATTCAAGCCATTCGGCTCTAACACCAGTCGCAAGAGCTATAATTTGCACGTTATCTCGGCGCGGTTGAGATTCACCATTAAGCCATTTATTGGCAGCTTTAACGGTTGTCCCCGTCTTCTTGGCTAGCCATGAGCCAGCGCCATGGCGTTGTATGCCTGCGTTTTTAACTGCTACTAACAACCTTTCTGAAAACGACACTACGTCACCTTTCTCTTATGAACTATTGGTTCAATTATAAAACATCCTTGCAGAACTTTCGGTTCATATATAATATGTACTTAAAGTACATATAAAAGGAGATAAAAATGAACTCTCTAAAAGAGTTAATTGGCAATTTAGAAGGCGGTGTTCCTACTGTAGCCAGTGTTTGTAGTGTCAGTGTTCGTGCTGTTTATAAATGGATCGAACGAAACCGGCTCCCAAGGACTGAGTACTCAAATGAAACGAATTACGCACAAAAAATAGAGCAGGCCAGCGAAGGCAAAATTCTCGCTTCTGATTTATTGCAACAAACCAAGCATAAGCAATCCACTTAGTTTTAAAAACATTTGTTTTCTGGGGAGAAAATGACAATGGACCATTTCCAACAAGCACTTCACGACCTTGTTCATCAATCAGAAATGAGCTCTGTGCAAATTTCTGAGGCGTTGGGCATTAAGCATCAAATCCTGATCAATAAGGTCAATCCACACAATACGGTGAATAAGTTAACCGTCCACGAATTACACGCCATTCAAATACTCACGGGCAACGATGTGGTGTTACGCGCCATGCAAGCCGAGCTGGTGTTGAGTGCATTGAAAGACGCACCGGTTTCCATTCTTGAAGCGATCGTCAATACAGGTAAAGAGTGCGGTGATGTTTTCGGCGCGGTGCAAAAAGCCATGGCAGATAACCGTTTAACCGAGCGTGAACGATCCGATGTATTGCGGGAATTACGCGAGGCTAGAGAATCCATTGATCAAGCGGAAATAGCGGTTATTGCACACGGACGAGTTTAAAACGGGGGTGGTTTATGCATTTGGATTTTACCGAGAAAACAGCAAAGAAAAGACATAACCGACGCATGGCGTTGGCCGCGGCGTCCATTGTGTTTGTCATCGTTGGCAGCGTGGTGGAATTTTCGATGTTTATCAAAGTGGGGTTTTTATGAAGCATTCATTTCAGCAATCTTGTGAAGCGATGGTTAAACAAGCGGATTTAATAACAAAGGACGCATCCATGCCTTACGACTGTATTGATTGCGGCTGGAAAGGAACCAAAAGCCAGATTGGTGGTTGGTTGGGTTTTGGTGGGAAAAATGAGTTTTGCCCAGACTGCGGACATTCTGAATATTTAGTCAGTGGCGACGAATTAGACGCCATGAACCGCGAGGACGACACATGCAAATTATCACACCCCTTGAGCTGTCATACGAACAGCTAAAAGCCATGCTGCGGATCATGCCGCCGCAAGAAGTACGTCAGAAAATATGGCGTTCGTGGAAAGAAGAGAAAAAAGCAATCGAGGTTCAACACCATGACAGTGCAACCAAAATCATTAAACAAAGTTCAGTCGATTTTATTTACGTTCACGACAACGGAATTAAACGTGTTGCGGTTGATCGGCAACCACTGGTCAAAAATGTTCGTCTGTCATGAGATAGACCGAGGCGATGCACCGGGCATGACGTTTTATTGTGTTTGGTCGCCGTTGTTCACTATCGATAAATTGGTGTCCCAACCGAGCTTTAAAACGGACAACATCACCCAAGACGCCTACGCCGTTGGTGAAATTGGCGCGCAAGTTGGTTTCCCGTTGTGTGCGTGGGAATTGGACATGTTAAGCACCATGACGGGCTATGCAGTAAGGGGACAATTAAACCGTTTTTTGCTGACTGAAAAAGGCGTGATGACGGATGTTGTCGGCGCGTATTTAACACAGTCTTGGACGTGCAACCAAACCGCCATTGCCATTGCTGAAAAGCTGGATTTATTACGCCTTGTTGCGGGTTTATTTGAAGGGCATAGCGGTTATGAGTCGGCGGTTAGAGGTATTCGTCGCATGAACGGAGTTGAGGTAGAGCATGCTTAGTTATTGGAGTTATGAAAGAGCAGAGGAGGAAGTATTGCCATTACCAGCGGGTTGGATGTGGCCGTTTGAGTGTGAGCAATGGCGCCAAGAGCAACTGAAAGATTTAAGTCGTGAGGATGCCGAATCATTAAGGGGGCGTCTTGACGAGTTGGATCAAGAAAAAGGCCATGCTTTTGCGAACAATTGGCTAAGTGGTGTTATTGAACATTATACGTTGCTATCTAAAGTAACTGTGATGCGCCCTGTGATTTCCAAAGAAGTTAAGAGATTGCTTGAGTTGGAAAGTAAAGGCAGAGAACAAAAGGGAACGGCCATTGCGTGGTTGCGTCATGTGGTTAAACGCCTTCACTTTTGCGACAAGATGATCACGGAATTTGATGGCGAACAATTAGCTTCATGGGCGTGGAAACGTAGTAATTATTTCGAAGTAGAAATGATGGGTATTTACGTTGAAAACGGTATTGAAGCGGTAAAAGGTTTTATGCAAAGCCAGCTTGTTGAGGTGGGCATTAATTTTAAGAATTGGGGCGACAGCGATAAACTGTTGGGTTTAATGGCGCGAATGATCACACCAGAATGGTGGACGAGGCAAGCCAAAAGGCAGTGGGTTATCGTTGAAGATATCTTGAGAGAATGCGGCGAAGTAGAGCGTTATAAATCGCCTTATGTGTCTAACTGGGCATTACGAAAAGCGGAAAGACAGCTAGAGAATAACAAAGCCTTTTTAGAAGGTTGGGAAGCGGTAAATGAATTAGGGCAGTCTTTCACGTTGGCCCAATTGTCTGAAAAGTGTGTGTCCAATCCTGATAATCGTTTTTCTGAAATGGTGGTTCGTGCCAAAGGATTAGAAGAAATATCAGAAGAGCAGGGGCATGAAGGTTATTTTATTACGCTCACGGCGCCCTCTAAATATCATCCAATTACATCAATCAAAAAAAATGGAAAGTACTTTAGCGTCAGAAATAAAAAATACTGGCGTGCAGAGTGCCCAAGCGTGCGAGCGGCTCATTCATATCTATTGAACGTTTGGGCAAAATTTCGCACCTGGTGCAATAACCATGACATCAAGTTTTATGGGTTACGCACGGTAGAGCCGCATCATGATGGGTGCCCGCATTGGCACCTAATGTTATGGGTTGATCCTGAGCAATCAAAGGCGTTTTTGGATGCGTTTGACCGTTATGCGCTTGAAGAGGATGGCGAAGAAGCGGGTGCAAAAAAACACCGCGTTACAGTCGAAAAGATTGATCCAGCCAAAGGTTCGGCAGTGGGTTACATCGTCAAATACATATCTAAAAACATCCACGGTAAGCATGTTGATACAGACCACGAAACAGGCCGAAGCGGCAGTGATGCGGCCAAGCGCATAGTGGCTTGGGCGCGTTTGAATCATATTCGTCAGTTTCAGTTTTTGGGTGGTGCGTCCGTGACCGTGTGGCGTGAGTTGCGGAAATTTGGAAAAAACAATGCGCCTGAGTTTTTTAAAGATATTTATCACGCTGCAAACCGTGCTGACTATGGTGGGTTCATCAAATTGATGGGTGGCGTGTTTGCTGGCCGTGATCAAGCGTTGAAAATTCACTATAGCGATAAAGTAGAGAATCAATACGGTGAAATGGTTAAGGCAGTAAAAGGCGTGGCTAATGAAATTAATGTACTGGTTACTCGACTTCATGAATGGACTGTACGTAAAAAAGGGTCTTCTTCTTTAGAGGATGGCGAAGCCGTCCCTTGGACTCGTGTCAATAACTGTACGGGGCCGAGTTTCGGCCGGAATTATAAGCCAATAAAACACGATGGAGGTGGCCAATATGTCAGTCCGGGTTAAATGTCCGCGATGTAAGGGAAAAGCGATTATCACCAACAGCAATGATTTAGCAAAAGACATAAAAGACGTGTTTTACAAAGAACTTTACGTGCAGTGCGTGGAGAAGGACGGATGCGGCGCGCGTGCGGTTTTTGGTATGGAATTTAAGCACTACATCAACCCGCCGCAAACCGACGTGGTTAGCATGGCACGCAAGATCATAGAGCAGCAAGAGCAACTGAACATCAAAGGGGTGTGAGTGTGGACGCCAAAACCAAAACCAAAACCAAAACCAAAACCAAAGCCGATAAGAAGCGCCAGCAGGACAAAGAGCGCCAGCGCGCCAAACGCCAACGGGATGCAGAAAAAAATTCGGAACTCGGTATTCATGAATACCGAGTTCAGTTGTCGCAAAAAGAGTCCAACGCGTTGGACATCTTGTGCGCCTATCGTGGCGGTGCGATCGCTTACGATGCAAACGAATACATCGCCACACTTATCCGCCGTGACAAAGCGAGAATGGAAGAAGAAAAGAAGCATCTTGGTACCTGCGACTTTTGCGGCGAGCCATTACCAAACGGCTGCAAAAACGGCCTTGGCATACCGAAGTTAAAAGGCGTGGCCGAATGCTGGTACACGCGGGAAGAAAAGAAACTGAGGTTGTAAAACAATAGCGTGACACGTCACGTTTTTACATTTTTGCATTAGTGGGCGGTTATCATTGCAGATACTCGGCTAGTGCCAATCATTGGGATGCATGACGAGGAAGAATTTCAAAAAGTTACATTGGTAAAACAACATCTTGTGATATTTTAACCAGCTTGTTTTTGTGTAAAGAAAAACTGACGGTACATAGTGCCAGAAATGATAAACCTAAATTTTTCGATTTATTAAAGGGTATTTGAAGTTATGAAAAAGGTATTAATGTTACTTGCTCTCGTTCTGGTTATCTCTGGCTGTTCTATACAACCGACTCAATATGATCTATCCGCATCAGGTGACTTTACCGCAATAGAGAAAAAGCAGGACATTCCTAAGATGGAATTGGTGGATTTTAAATACGAGCCACACATAAAAATCAGTCAAAATACGACATCAGGGCTTGGTTGTGTGGTTTGCCAATCTGATGGTAGTACCGCAGGAATAGTTTATACAACACCGATCAATGAAATTGTAAAAGCTGAAATAGAAAAGGCTCTTAAAGAGGTTACTACTCCGACAGCTCTGTCTTCATGTCAGTTAGGAGCCACAATCCATACTGCCGCGTGGAATGTGTTGGATGGAGAGAAGACTTTAGACATGACTTTCATGCTAATGAAAGAAGATCAGATAAAGTTTATTAAACGAGTCCGTGGTACTTATTACGGCGGTATTTTTGGAAGAACAAATTTTAATAGAATTTTCGTGAATGCTTCTAGAAACGCAGTAAGCTTGCTAGTTACCGACAACGACTTTCTAAACGAAATTGATAAAAGCTGCACTGTCTCTTCACTATAACGATAGCGTTATTCTAGAAATGCCCGCTCAAGCGGGCATTTCTACTGGCTGACTAAGTTACCGATAAGCATTAATGAAGGTTGCACTCTAAT
>TARA_R110000764_G_scaffold32638_1_pt1 | contig 14543 bp, 12 predicted proteins | sample TARA_R110000764 | Tara Oceans TARA_R110000764 (sample SAMEA4398111) | marine metagenome | biome: Polar Biome; feature: [SRF] surface water layer (ENVO:00010504); material: water (ENVO:00002006), including particulate matter (ENVO:01000060) such as... | depth 5 m | reverse complement strand
AGGGGCAGTCTTCTCCGCCCTCAGGAGATTCAAGTTTGAAGGGATTCATTTTGATTGCGGTCTTCAACGCTAGTTTCGTCGTGTCAACACCAGACAACCACCCTTCAGTCTTCTCAAACTCGTCAATTGCTTGTTGCTGTAGGGCAGCATAAATTATTTTGTCTGTGTCGGTAGCGTCTTCTGGAATTCCAATGTGTTTTTTATAGGCTACCGCTTCGCAGAATTCTACTCTGTCGAGATGGTTTAACTCTAATTCATAGTCCAATGCTTCTTTCACTTGAGTGTCAAGTGGGAAGTTCCCTTTCGGATAGGCATTGGCGACGTCTTGAAGGGCTTCTGTGACTGCTTCCAACCGCTCTTTTTCCATAGCTTCTACAATTGTGTAGACTATGTCCTTAATCATAGGTGAAATACAGTTGGCTAAACCGTGTCTTGCTAAAGCTTCTCTATAGAGTTTTTCTGCTTTCATGATAATATAACTCATTATTTTATTTGTCTATTTAATACATAAATAAAATAAGGATAAATTCAAATCAAATTTTTTTTTTAATTCGAATTTAATTAAATTGCCAGTAGTGGGGCTTTTTTTGGGGCTATTGTTCCGTTCTTCTTCCGCACAACCTTAATCTTTCTTTTTACTTTTTTCTCAATTTTTTTCACTTCAGCTTTAACATCCGTAACGGCTTTCTTTTTCTTTTTCTTGACTTTAATCATTATTGTTTTTTTGTTCCCTGTATTGAATGTAGTAAATAAATTCGGAAATAATTTTCTATTTTTAATAATTAAATCAATTATCTCAGATTTTCGCATTTTACTATAGCCTTTTAATAATTTATTGTGTGCTGAAATCTCTTTTCGTAACGCCTTAACGCTCATTTTGCCTAAACGCTCTTTATGTCCCATTATAAATATAGGTGAGATATTAAAAATCAACAGCAATCGAATTTGGAGTAATTGTAACGGTCCTTATGTGATAAAGCCAGGTATCTACTAATTTATTGATGACATTGTCGCCCGCAGCACTACGGTATTCAATATTTAATCGAATTTCGTTAGTATTTGCATCAAAACTGTGTCCGCTCTTAGCAAGTTCTCTACCCATACAAAAGAGGCGAGCATTTTCGCAAAGATTTCTAGGCACAATATCACATCTACCTACTGCCTTTTCAGTCTCATGAAGGTGAATTGAATCCCACTTCAACTCCTGGTTCGCATTAGTTGCTGCTACTCTTTCAACTGAAACTCTTCTATTGGGAGTTAGTCGGTTCCCGATGTTCCAGATATATGAACCACACTGGTCGCCTACTGGCATGAGAGTGTCTTCCCATATTTGGTCTACACTTCTCATAGGTTCAGATACTATAGACATTGCTCTCTGCTCCGTGCAGGGAATCAAGAGTTCGCTTCTAGGTATGTTTGCTTGAAGATTTTGTCTATATAAATTGTAGGAAGGATAGTCAAGTCTGATACCACCTCCGTTGGCTACTTGATTCATCAATCCTGAAATTGTTTTTCCGTCTGCTTGGACTACAGAGCAAATCAATTCTACGTTAGACATCTTAAAGTTTGAAGTCAAAGTGTTGGCATCGGACCAGACTCTGTTGCCTGCTGTGATTTGTGCGATAGCAGCCCCTGGAACAGTAAAAGTGTAACGGCATAAACCACCTACAGAAGAAATGGTCGCAATTGTGCCTAATAATACAGTGTTACCACCGTCTTCTGTCACATAAAGTGTTTGACCTGGCAACCAAGGAACATTTGCGAAATCTGCTAAAGCCTGAACTAAATAGGAGGCTGCCGGGGCCGCTGATGTGCCTGCTGTATTTATATCGATAAAGGGGATGGCTGCTAATGCGGCTATCGTAGTCGCTGTAACAAAGGTAGCTCCTACAGTGCCTGCGGACATCACAGGGGCTCCAGCAACTGGAAGACCTCTAACTTGAGGAACCCCAAGAAATGGACCACCGCCCGGAGAATATCCTATAGCTGTAAAGGCCCTTAAAGCTTTCTCTTTCTTTGCTAGTTGAATTCGAATTCTGAGACCACCGAGTGCGACAACTGGTAGCAATTTCTGCCCTTGGCCCAAAAGCCCACTCATATATAGGGGAATTACACACTCGACAGGAAGGAAAGTTGTGCCTTCTACAGGGTCAAATGTAAAATATTGAGATTTTAATCCTGTGCCTATCATTGGGGAGACACCTTCCATTAAGGTTCGCATGTTTTCTAAACCCTGCGTTTTTGAGTAGTGGTAATACATCGCAGTCCAAGTATTGACGTCTTCCAATTGTTCTAAAAGTTGTCCGTTGTTTGAATAAATCGAGATTGTTTGAATGATAGCAGACCCTCCAGACATAGGGTCAGGTTGAGCTAAACAATTTGAGGTTACCGAATCCATTTCTAAGAGAAACTTAAGGTAGGTGCCTTGAGAGGTGTTTAACATAGGCACTTCTTCGGGACTGATGACAAGTTCAATGACATCCTGTTCCGTATAGACAGTGTTGCGGTCGGTGAGGATACTTTTCGAGATCGTTGCTACTGAAGACATTTATATATTATCTGTATATAAAATAATTTAACAATTTAATTTTTAAATTATATTATAGAGATTTTAAACATTTAATTAAGTTCTGGAGCTGCTATCGAACCTCCGATGTCTAAGGTTCCTCCGGATACTGGAGCCATTGGTGTGTTCCTTAAGGCCTCTTCCTTTCCAGTATCAATCATGCTCTGAACTGCCCCGTAGGCACCTGCTCCAACTGAAGCTACTTCTGTAACGGCTCCGAGACCCTCTAAAAGTGCTCCGAGAGGCGCAAAAATACCCGTTGCTAATAGGCCTGCTCCTGCCGCTTCTTCAACTCCTCCAGCAACATCTCCAGCAACATCATCAGCCACAGATTCAACTCCCGACTTAATATCGTTGCCAATCGTAGGCGCAATGTCTGGTCCCTCTGAGGCGAGTCTTGAAGCATTATCAGCCTCTTTAGTTTCATCTGATAAAGTAGATAAAGGTCTAGGAGCGCCATCGGTTCCTGAAGCACCTCTAACTTCTCCAGCTCCTTTAGTTCCTCCTGTTGATGGATTTTGCCAGTTAGCAGGGCGATTAGGGAAAGGATTGCTCTTTGTTTCACTGGAAGTTAAATTTCCCATTTCAACATCACCCCCCCTAGGTGGAGCAACATCTTCTGATACTGTTGTAGTTGATTGTTGAGTAGGTGTAGGTCTTGCTGTTCTTTCTGCGAAATTACCATTTTTTTGAATTGCTTGCGAAGGAGTCGAAAAAGAAGCCCCATCCTCTCCTAAAGGAACACTTGTAGAAACTTGATCGGGAGCCGTAGTTGGTTCAATTGAAGGCTGATCTCGCCCGTAGGTATCTGGGGCTAAAAGTGAATTACTATTAGTTAAATCATCCGTTGCCTGCATTTCTATCCCCGATTCACCAGGGGTTCCACTGAGTCCTTTAAGACCTTGAATTTTCATTTTACTCATTTCCATAATTGAATTTGCTTTAGACTCTCCAGTATATTCACCGAAAGTCTTAGTAACCCCGCTACTTGCCTGACTAATAGAATCGCTTGCTCCACTTCTGAGATTATCGAAACGGCTCTGAAGAGAATCAAAATCAACTCCTCCAGTAACCTTAGAAACAGCCCCTTTAGCCCTAGCTACTATACCTTCTGTTCCGCCTTCTAAAACACTGTTAATCGCATCTTTACCGGACATTAAAGCACTGTAGCCAGCCCTCGCTGTTTTGCCCGCTGCCTTAACACCTTCTATAGCCATTGGAAACTCTAAGCCTAATTTAGCAATTTCTCCATACTTTTCAACTTCAGATTGAATCCCTGCAAGTGCCGTGTTTCTCTGAAGAACCTCATTATTCCTCAATGTTTTGACAGTGTCGTCGTAGTGAGATACCTGGTCTTTAATTGCGTCTTGAAATCCTGTGATAGACATTTATATTATTATTAAAGATTTTATTTTTTGAAACGGTAACTTTTAATAAATTTGTTCGGTGAAGTCTAAAAAAGCTTGCGGGGGATTTGAATCTAGGCGGAAGTAGACCCAATGGTAAGGTTCCCCCCTTGCTCTATCCATTAGTTCTTCAAACCTACCCCCGAATGAATCATCTAGGTCATACTTGATTGCTTCAAGCTCCTTCTTATTTTTTATCATTCCACTAACCAAGAAACCTGTCGCATTTGCCCTAATTAATGGGACTAAATCATTGTATTTTTGAGTAGAATATAAATAAAGACAAGCGTCCCCTTTATTTACGTAGTGTCGAAATCTACTAGCTAATCTTAAGACAGCTCCACCCGTTCTTCCGTGCCTATTAAATTCCCCATAGCAATCATCTACTATCAAAGCATAGGAGGTATCTGCCCCATCTATCGCCTTCTTTTCTTGCTGAGATTTTATCAAGCCTTCGATGATTGTATCGTCGTAGCGGTCATAACAGGTCTCTTTGTATTTCTTAGCTGTAAACCTAGAAGTAGAATCATTCCAGACAGTAGGAGAAATTACCTGAACTGAAGAGAATAAATCTTCATACATGTTAGGGTTGTGAAGTAAATTGTTCCACAAGGTCCCCTTCCCCATTCTTACCCCACCAACTAGGGCTATTAATTGGCCTCTGAATACATCTGGTAAATTTTCGTGAAGTTCTCTACTTTGGCTCAGTTCGTTCTCTTCCGGGACTACAGGTAGGATTGTTAAGTCATTATTCATTTAATTTATAGTGAGATTTTATTTTCAGATTTTTTTCTTTGTCTATATAAATGAACGACTACGAGAACGGTGTTCTAACAGACTTCAAAGTCTTTTGTCCTAAGTATATTATCCAAAAATACAAACACAAGCACCAAAATGAAGACCAGTGGACTAGATTCTACTACTACAAGGACAAGAAAAGATTGTCCGTCCCTCCTCAAAATATGGACTACGACTACGAGGTCTCTTCAACTTTAGCCTACAACAAGAACGTCTTTTACAAAATGACAACAATGTCTAATTCTGACACTTTTTTTGATTATTATTTTAAATTAAAATCAGAACTCCCTAAAGTAGTAGTGAAGTCTTCGAATCGAAAATCTCAAAGATTGAAAAATTTAAAAATTCCTGAAGAACCTAGAGAACTTACAGAGGACGGCAAGTTTGTCGTTCGATTCCAGTAGTTACCATCAGCGTAATATCCGTTATTTTATTTATATTATAAATTATAATATAAATTAATTAATTAAATTAAATCAGGGGTAGATACTATCCATTGAGTCTTTTACTTAATTGATTCCTCTACAATATAGGGAAATATTTAAATTCCATAGTTCCACCGACTGTTTTTACTTTTCTTGTGTGTTTGATAGGCAGAAATGTTTCCATTCCATTTCATCACTTGAGGGGCTTTAGGTATAGGTTTTGGAAGGCTTCTCGGAGGAGTAGGTCTATGTCTCTCATTTATCACTTTATTTGGGTGAGGCTGTGTAGACGTAGAATACTTCTTTTTCTTAGAATCTTCATACATATCCATGTAGTTTGAAAAAGTCGAGTAATCTAGTTTCTGATGAGGAGTTGGCTTCGGCATCTCTGGAACAGGAGTTTTAGGCGAATTCTTTAAGGCTTTTCTTGAAACTGCCTTGGCTTGTCTTTTTTCTAAAGAACGCTTTCGACCTTCTGCGAGTGCCGCTAACTGAGACTCTGTCATCACTTTCTTCTTTCTTTTCTTTTTGTCTCTACCTCTTTTCCCTTGACCCTTTGTTTCTAGGGGTAAATCTAAAGATTCATTTACCATCACATCTTCTACTACACCAGGAGGATTCTCTCTTTTTCCGAATACCATATCTCCTGTAACGGCAATCTCAGGAACTTTCTCTACAATATTCTTTACTTCCATTGAAATATTAGGCGTTTCCTTTATGGCTGGATTTATCGCAAGATTCGCAATTTCTTTTAAAGGGTCTTTGATTTCAGGCAATCGGTTCTTAGACATCGTTTATAATATAGGCTAAGATTTTAATTTTGTATAAAAAAGTTTAGTTTCCTTGAACTGTCAATCCTCTATCTATGTCTCCTCTTCTAGGTGCCTTAATCTTTATTGTAATTGTTGTGTTTCCCGCACAGACACCAGGCTTCGTTCCTAATTCATCCGTTAATCTAACTCTTAGGGAAGATACCTTGAAAGAATGCGGATTCTTCAATTTAATCCAATTTTCTAAAGGACTTGAATAAAATGTTCCTCTACTATCCCTATTAATACCGGGGATAGGTGCTGCTTCTCTTGTCGGCGCATTACCTAGGGCAAACGGTATTACGCCTATGATTGGAGCTGAAGTTCCTCCCGAATTTATACCTAAAGTTCCTGCTGCTGCTGTTCCTGTCGAATTTCCGAAAAATCCTGAGATCGGTAAATCCGGTAAAGAAACTACTAAAGAATGTGCTAATGGGATAGTTTGACCTAAGGGTAGTTCTGCTGCTACTCCTGGTCCCGGAGCCGGAGTCATGTTTGCCGCTGTCTGTCGAAGAAAAGTGCTGTGGAAACCTAAGGCATATCCTATTGTTGCTCTAGCATTTATTTGATAATTTTCTTTGTCGAATTTCTCAGTAATTTGACCTAAAGGTGTTTGAGGGATAAAATGAAAAGTGTAGTCTAAAGAGGCGGTCTGTTCGGCTGCTCCCATCAGTCCATCGTGGTCTCCGTGGTGAATGGCATTCATCAGAACTAAACCAGCTCCTCCCATTCCTACTTGAACTCCTTGATGAAGAGGTAAATGCCTATATAAACTACATTTAGTTGCTGGTAATTCAGTTAAATCGTATGGGTCTGTTACTTTCATTAATCCGGGCAATCCCCCTACTGTTGCGGGGAGAGGGGTTCCAATCCAAGTATTAGTGACATCACCAACAATTCCCGCATAGCCTTCAATCACGTAGCCAGTTCCCGGTTCATTTACAGGGCGCATTCCGACCCTGATTGAGGCAGGAGTTAGGGAAGCGGCTGTAGTCACTTGACCCCATAATATTGCTCCATCCATCTGAGTTGTGTAGGCTTTTTGACCTACTGGAAGAACGGGTCTTTTGTAAAAATCAATAGTTGCTACACCTGTGATGAAATTGTAGCGACTGACTTGCCACCACACTGAAAAATCTGTGGCGGCCGATAATTTATTAAGAACTGTATTTGTTCCATTTAACGGCTCTCCTTTGAGTGGATTTATCAATTCTCCTCCTGATGCAACAATTCCACCCCTTAAAGCAGAAACAGATTCTAGAGTTCCTATTCCGGCTCCATTAAACTGCCAATGGTAACCTCCACCTTCAATACCTGTTCCCCCTGCTGTTGGTGTAAATGTTCCTATTCTCTGGCCTACGTCTGTGTTAAATAATGGGTCGACGTCAACAAAATTCGAGACATTATCCCCTGTTTGATCGCAACCTATCCAACCGCCACCAGGCAATCCACTGTCTACAATAGTATAGGCATCTTGTTTAGGTGCTGTAGTTGTAACTTTTCCGTTCCAATGTTGCGAACCCGGAACAGGGTAAATATTAGCTAACCTTGTAGACCCCTCTGATTGAGGTCGGCTCGGAGTTCGCATTAAATTGTGTAGAGTAAATTGTCCGGAAGCCGGAACATCACACTCCCACCCGCCTACTAAAGTTGAAATAGGTGTATTTAATTTATTATTTAGATAGGCATTTGCTGCTGCTTCTACTTCTCCTAGACTGGTGAATTTGACAGGAAAAATGCCGTTTTTGTCGTGAAATTCGTAGTCGTAGGGTGCGTGGGGTGTGTATGAGGCTCCTACTGCTCTACTAATTAGATTACCTTTACCATATTGAAATCCAAGCCTATTTCCTTGACTAGAAAATTGAACTTCTTGAGGGATGAGGAGTTTTCTGTTAATGTGTGCCCCTACTAGGCATACTTCCGCATTCGCAGGGAATTCAATGTTCTCGGTCATGTAGTTCGAGAAATCTTCGGCATCTTCGCCTTTGCTGTTGAGAACGATTAGAGACATTTTATATAATATCAAAAGATATTTATTTTCTCATTAATATTTATAATGCCCCACTTCTCTAAGATATTCAAGAAATCCAACACAGTTCAAAAGAAGAAACGGATAAAAAGACGCCCCTTCGACGCTGCCACCCTAAAGCCCGTTAAACATGCGAAGCCTGAAGAGATATTTGGTGCTTCCTTAAACAATCCCTCTAAAAACAAAAAAGAAAAAAAATAATCTTAAGCTATATATATGAATGCTACCTCCTCTCAAATCTTTGATTCTAGCCTACAAAACGGGGCTGATAATTTACACGGTTACGACTACTCCACCTATATATTGGGTGCCTTATTACTTGTTAGTGAGGTTCTCCCCTTACTAAAGAACAAATCCAATGGTTTAGCTCATACTTGCCTATGTTTAATACAAGGTTCTAAATGCATGCTTGAAAAAGTTGAAAATCAAGTTATATCCGTTATCGAGCCTCCTCTTCCATCTGTTTAATTTTTCATACAAAGTCTGCTATTTGTATAAAAAATCTGTTTTTTGTAGAATAAAGACTCAAATTTACACAATTTACACAATTTACACAATTTACACAACATTTCCAAATAAAAAAAAACGAAACTGACTTTTCTTTTTTTTTGATTTTTCTTCTTTACGTTGTTTTTAATTCTAATTCATTGTGTTTTTTGTGTTTTTTGTGTTTTTTGTGTAAATTAAATGTTTAATATCTGTATTATATTTAATATCCTAATTCATCTTCTGATTCTGAATGCATCTCCAGAGCCGCCTGAAGATTCACTTTACAGTTGATGAAGGCACCCTTCTTGAAATATCCTGAATCCCTAGGTTTGCCGTTGTCTTTTCGGCAATCGTATTTATACCCCCTCTTCTCAAACTCGTTCTTGATTGTCGACCAATCATTGTCCCCCTTGCTAGTCCCGAAGTAGGTCCGGATATTTTTCATTACATCTGCTTTATAGGTTGTCGTGGCTTCACACATCATCACACAAACATCAAAGAAATCTGTGAATTTTGCAGACTCTTTCATGTTCTGCTCGAACGCTTCTGACAGATATTTCGGAAAGACAGCCACGTGTCCCGCTTTCTTCGCAAGTGCCGTTGCGCTTGGTCGATAATAATGAAACAGAGCAAGAGCCCATTCTGGGTCTTTAAAGTCCTTTTTCCTGTTCTGACCCGCTGAACGATAGTGATGAATCTTCTCGTTGAGGTCGTATGTTTGGTCGGAAAACGATTTTCCGACCGGTCTGAATTCACTCAAGAATTTCTGCAATAAGCCACGACGACAGGCTGCAGGATCAAGTTCACCTAATTTCGGGGCCTTGTTTGTCGAGGCTTCAATATTGAAGATTATTTTCATTGAGACTGAACCCTTGTAAAGAGGGACAACATCCATAGTCTCTGCGCCGACAACCTCCTTGAATAGCTCAATATCAATGTTTCCACTCCACTCCTCCATAAATATCATTCTGACCGCTTTTCCGAAATACTTAGGGAATTGCTTTGACAGAGCCTTGTCGTTGTCCTTGTCAAAGAGATTCTTGGCCGGTTTGTCGGCATAAATTTTAAAAGCCGACATGAAGGCTTCAGCTAGGAAAGATTTGCCATTTCCCCCCGAAGGTCCGAAATTCAGCATGAAGTTCTCAACAGGCAAGCCGAGCATACACGAGGCTCTCCATAGTTTGTGTGCCTCAAGGGCCTCCCCTTGAAGAATCCTTGAAAATTCAATTTCAAGAAATTTGATCTTTTCTTTGAGCGCTGTGTCAATAGGTCTGTAATCATACGGTAGGCATTCTGATATATGCATTTCTCTCGTTCTTTCATCCAATGTATTCGTTACAAAATTGAAAGCACCATTTTGGAACTGAAACAATAGGGCTGTGTGCTCCTCTTGATTGAAGTCAATTTCAACGGCTTCCGAGCACTCAAAGAGGTTGTCAAGTGTCTGAGCGCCTATTGCTTGAGAGGAAGATCTTGAACGGAATAATGCATGCATATCCTTTTTAGAATCTTCAAGAGAGACCTTCATATCGGTGAGTTTTTGTTTGTAAATCCCCTCGACCTCCTTCAATCGCCTATTAATACGGCGGACAACACACTTGTCCTTCTTTACAGGTAACCAGAGCCGTTGTTCTTCTTTCCAGAAATAGAGCCCCTCATCCTTCTCGTGAGGTGTGATGAGGAAGTCAGAGACGACCAGCTTTGTCAACACTTCCGCCGCAGCGAACTGAGTAAATTCGAGGTCTTTCAAGTAAAGTTTGGATTTCTTTTTTTTGTTGAATCGTCTCCATAATGCTAGGTATGCTTTATCTGTCTTCTCATTCGAATTATTCCAGGTAGTTCTGACCCAAGCCTCGCCGTCGTGATTCGCACCTTGAGCCAGGAGTTGAAGCATTAAATCATAGACCTTTTCGTCCCCTGAGTTGTGACATGCGTGAATAACAGCAGCCGTCTTTTGAATCGTATCCGTTGGATTATCATTTACACAATAAACACAGATATTTTCATAAATATGTGAATATTTGCTTCCGACCTGAATCTTTTTCAGTTTGTCTTCTGTCTTTTTAATATTACTTTGTTGTGTTTTTTGTGTTTTATGTGTTTTCTGTGTAAATAGGGATTTGAGGTTAAGCAGGTCTTGGACTATAGGACTCAATCTTCTTTCAAGTATCGCATCGAATGAAGACCAAGCCCATTGACCGTTCAAGATTTCAACCCCCGCTTTTCCTGCTTTTGTTTTTCCGAATTCAATCGGAAGTTCAAGTCTGTCTGCCAGAGGTGTCAGACTCGCATCCTCAACTATTAGGTGTCTTCCGAATGATTTTGAGGTTGAAGCCTTGAATGGCAGAGTGTCTCGCAGTTTCGCAATCGGATTCTCTCGACCATCTGCTAGGTTCTCGGCAAGAATACAATCAATATCTATAGCTTTAATGTCCCCGCCCGTGTCCCAAGCAAAATGAGTGAATCTCTTAGGGTTTCCGTTCTCGTATGAAGCCCATCTCTGTTTGATTTTCGCAAATCCATTTTCTTCATTTTTGAACCAATTCATCTTTCCTCCGCATTTCAACTGTTTTTCAACCTTCTTCTTCCCGTCCGCAAGAAGCACAAATTCTCCTGTCTTTTTGTTGATTTTGTTCTTGAATTCAAGCCGAATCGGCATTGTCTGGATTTTTTTGTCTTTGCAGAAATCAATCATTTTAATTTTATTTACGGGTTTCATCATGTTTTTATTATATATACTCATTTTAATTATCTTTATATTATTTCAATTTAATTAAGAATTATAATCAAATTTTTCTTAATCAATTTAATTGTAAAAAATAAGTTATTTAGATATTTTTAACAATTTATTCTTCATTCAAAACTTCAGCCACCACTTCAGAGGTCAGCCAGTTTTTGTGTTTGAGACTCTTGAAATGTCTAGCTCTGTGGTGATGAGACCAGGTTCCACCGCATTCACAGTGTTTGATAACTCTGCCTTTTACCTTAGCTCTTTCTTTTCTGATGAGAAATTTAGCATGATTAGGGACAGCATCGTATTTATTTAGTTCCCCTAGTAAAGCAATCCATAGGGATTCTTCTTCCCTAATAGTCTCAGTATCCGTTAATGTTTTAACCAAAGTTAGCTTCATTTCTGATGGTTCCATTCCACACTCCCTAAAGTGACAGTAGACAGGAGAGTGAAAAGATTTTCTATTGGGATTTCGAAATTCACTTCTGTGTTCGTTTGCGCGCATATTAATAGGGCGAATTGTTGAGCCTATGTAGCATTTTCCACATTTACATTCTATTGAATAAATTGACATGTATAATATAGACCTACATTTTTAAATACTTATTTATCCGTAATCAATGATTATAATAAACCATTGAAAATCGGTCTTTATTTCCGGCTCTTTTCGGCTCAACCCAATGGAGAATTTTAGAGCCGTTAAATTTCAACGGCTTTAATCTCGCATCAAATTTTTCAATCATTTGTGTCACCTGATTAAATAGGCAGGTTGAGCCTCCGTTGTAATCTCCAAAAGCAATCAAGACAGATTCTCCACAATTCTTTGAATCAAAATGAGGCGGGCACGGGAAGTTCTTGTTAATTGTCACTTGATTATAGGCAAAATCCTTAAAATAAAGTTGTTGAAATTCCTTGAGAATGGGCCCAAGTTCGGGGTTGTCTCTCTTGAAATTTGTGTTGTATTTGCCCTTTGAGTGCTTTTCTCTCATTATTTTAGTTCCATCCGGCTTTGTTGTGAGGTATCCTTTCCAAGTTGTGCCATACAACACAGAGCCGTTACCTGGTTTTACATACAACATCTTACTTCTTGTTGAGCCTACATAATAGGTGTATCCTCGAAGAATCTCAATCATTGTTTGACAATCTTTCACCCATTCTCCTGAAAATTTACTTTTTTTTTTTCGCCTATCCTTTAGCCTGACTTCGGGATGCCCTGACTTTTTCTTTAAGTATAGCTTACAAAGGTCGGGAAATAATTCAATTAATTTATGGGCGGACTTAAGGGCTTCAGCCTTTCTGTCTTTTCCTTCAGCCTGCATACCCCCTTTATTTGTGTAATACTTAGTCTTGTAACAAATATTATTGTAACGGATAACTTTACCGTCGTTTGTGTAATTTCTTAGTGTTCTCTCAAAATCTTCTTTTTCTGCCATTGTTAATGTGAGGTTTTTACAATTGACTTTTCCCCAGAATGGTCCGACAATCGGTCGCAAATCTGTTGTAACTTTGTCCTTCATAAAATAGGCATTATGAACCGGATAAACCCCCCACAATCGGCACTTTTCTTTCTTACATCTCTCAAAGGCTTTTTCGCAAAAAGCCGTTATATCCTTGACATCCTCCAGTTTCTTTTCATTTACAAATCTTTCAATCTTTTCAACATCATCATCTAGGCACACAAGCTTGTCGTTCTCTTTGAAGTAATTTGTGATAAAGTTCCGTTGATTCTTCAATCCCAATTCGCCTATGATTAAGTGCCCGTAAAGCTCTTTGTCAACATTTTTTTTGTAATCTTCAAATTCAGATTGATTTGCAACAAAAAGCCAAATCAATTTCTTCGGCACACCTCCTTCTTTTAAAGTTTTTAAGGTTTTTAGACCTATTGAGTCTGAGCGTTTATATGTTGGCACAACAAATTTCATATATATATTAGGGCTACATTTTATTCCCCGATTTAATAGTCGGGATCTTAATTGCATTTTATTTAAACTGAATAAAGTTTGAATAAAATAAAATCAATTTATCAAATTTTTTTTAAATTAAGAATTAATCTTTTTTTGTGTAATGTAATTCGGCTGTGTTGACACTGTGGCCCATCTCTTCAGCAGCCTTCTTTTTCTCAGCAAGGGAGGGACCAGTATAGAATGCTGTGTTGTGAATAGTCCTCAACATCGATGCTGAAATTCTTTTTTGAAAAGCCGTTTCAAATATCTTCATGATTTCTTTTGAAAGACCATCTTTAGAGATTTCACCTTTTCTTCTCGCATTAAAGAGTAGGAAATTTTCCTCGTGATGTTTGAGATAAAGCTGAAGGACTCGGTTCAGAGAGGTGGGGACTTTTAAACAATAAACCCCTAAACCCCCGTTCTCATTCTTCTGAGCTCCAGGCCCAAAGTGAAAGGTTTTTCTGATTTTTGAAGAAATCACAAGGCAATTGCTCTGAAGATGGAAATTGTTTACTGCCTCTTGATAGGTGGCTTCTGTTGTCAATTCGAGGGTTGGATTTAAATACTCGTCTTCTGTGTAAATTTTCATACCAGCATAGTCAAGTCTGCGAGGTTTTATCAAAGTATAGAGAGAAAGAATCAAATAATCCTGAAGCAGTTTCTTCTCTTTTACATCTAGGGTTTCTTTTTTGTTGAACTTTTCTCTCCTGATTGTATTCATATATTTCCGTTGAAGTTTTAAGATAGCAGGCCACTCGACCCAATTTTCTGATTGTTTCTCGGTCTTTGTCTGGGTCGCCATTTTATCAGTGTATTCCCCTGTTAAAGAGGACTGGATTCCGTGATAATGCTTGTAAAGGTCAGAAGTTGCTTCGGGGAAAGATATCGGTTGAGTCTTGGAGCTTCTTTTTACTGGAGCCATTGCTTTGTCCGGTGACAAGAAGACAAGAATAATTGAAGCACAGACTCTTTTTTTACTGCCTCCATATAACGGCTTTCCGTCCGAGTCTGTCTGGTTGAGAATTGCGCTGACTCTTCCCTTGTCCTCAAGGAAGCTATTACCTGAATAATCTTCCCCGCAGACGTGGTTTGAAAGTTCATGCATGTAACGGACATATGTCTTCCAGGTTTTTTCTTTAATAGAACGTTTCTGTTCGATGATTTCTTTTACTTGATTCATTTACTTTATACTGAGATTTTATTCTTAAGTTTATTTTATTATTATTAATCAAATTTTTTTTAATTCAATTTAATATCTCCCTATTATTTATAGATGGAATATCATAAATGTCGCAAATGTCAAAAGACCTATGAAGAAAGAGAATTTCACAAGCATTCAATCAA
>TARA_R110000764_G_scaffold5618_1_pt1 | contig 14603 bp, 9 predicted proteins | sample TARA_R110000764 | Tara Oceans TARA_R110000764 (sample SAMEA4398111) | marine metagenome | biome: Polar Biome; feature: [SRF] surface water layer (ENVO:00010504); material: water (ENVO:00002006), including particulate matter (ENVO:01000060) such as... | depth 5 m | reverse complement strand
ATTCACAGCTAGCTATTTTACAAAGAGATTCCAATTCAAATTGTGCTTTAGTATTTTTTTGCTCAATGGCCTTTTTATACCAATAAATAGCTTGCTGTTGATCCTGATCTATTCCCTGACCATCACGATACATTTGCGCTAAATTTAATTGCCCCCATTGAGAGCCCGATTCAGCAGCTTGTTTAAAGCTATTAAATGCTTCAACAAACAAACCATCTTTAAAATAAATAATGCCTTGTTGATTGTTTTTATCGAGCTTTAAGCCTTTATATAGTGGCTTAGGTTTGGGAGGATGCATCACAAACCCACCATAAAGGATGTTGGCATAAGGGCGCAGTACGTCGTAAATAGCTTCGTCTTTATACAAACGCTTTACTTCATCACGAGGGAGGGTGATCGTTTTAGTGGAAAAGTAATTGTCTTGAATTAGCTGGCTAGTACGCATTGCCAAAGTAATACTATTATTACGTTTATAGCTGTAGTTGCTTATCTGAAAGGTAATAAATTGTTCGTCAAAATTTAAAACTTGAGCAATTCTTAAATTGGTTAGGGTCCAAGGCTCGTGTGTAAATTTGTCGGCGTGTACTAAGTAGGTATCATATATTTTAGGCGTATTTAAATAGTTTTTCTTTTGAGTCTCGCTATTAAGGTGCTGTTGATAAACAAATAAAACAATCCAAAGTAATAAAAATACACCAATAAAGTATTTAGGTAGGCTTAGTTTTTCTATTAACGGTAGTTGCGATATTTTAACCGGTTCGCTTTTTCCGCATTGATAGCACTCGCGTTTATAGCTTAATTTTAAGGCAAGCATAGGTAAAATGCTAAATCGTAAATAGCGGCTTTTATTTACTAAATGGTAGGCGTCGCTTTGACAATGAGGGCAGCGTGTTGTTTGTGCAAAATGTGGAAATGATTCACTCGTGTTGAAAAGTAACATAAAGCACGCTCCTTGTTTAATTACCTAAAGGTAAAACAAGAAGCGTGTTAGTTAAAGCTACAAACTGTAAGTAAGTATGTCTGTTATTACTTATTTTGAGCTTTAGGCTTGATAGTGGTTTTTGCATCGGCAGCCATTAGAGCAAATACAGCATATGCAGCGGTATTTTGACGAAGCTTAGCAGGTGTTACTTTATCAAGCGTATCGTCAGCTGTATGGTGGTAATCAAAGTAATCTGTTCCATCTTGAGCAAGTTCAAAAATAGGTGCTGAGGTTGCTGCTTTAAGTGGAATTAGATCAGGGCCACCATTCGCTTGGTTTTTACCAATATGCTCAATATTTAACGGCGAAAGTTCTTCTGCAATAGCACGCACTACAGGAAGTGACTCTGCGCTTACGTTCGATTCAAAAGCATATACAACATCAGCGCCAAAATCAGACTCAGCTGCTGCAACAATATTGCTTAGCTCGTTTTTATGCTTTGCAAAATAGGCTTTTGCACCCCAAAGGCCTAGCTCTTCGGCTGCAAAAAGTACCACACGAATACTTCGCTTAGGACGCTTTACATCGCTAATATGTTTAGCGGCTGCCATTGTTAGTGCAACGCCTGCGCCGTCATCTAGTGCGCCAGTCCCTAAGTCCCAAGAATCTAAATGCCCGCCAATTAATACATATTGCTCAGGGTTTTCGGTACCATTAAATTGGCCAATAACGTTATAACCTGTGCCTTCACCAAGGCTTTCGGTTTGCACATTAATATTTACCGATACGTCTTTATCTAAAGCAATGAGTCGTGCAATCTGATCGGCATCTGGGTTAGCAATGGTTACATTAGGTATTTTTGTAACACCTTCTTTGTAGTAACTACCGCCAGTGTGTGCAAAACGATGATGACCAGTACTTACCGAGCGCATCATGTAGGCAACAGCGCCTTTTTTAGACGCTTCTATAGCGCCTGTGCCACGTGCTTTTACAGCAGGTCCGTAACCATTCCCATCTATATCGCGGTTCATGCGGTAATTAATATACGCAATTTTACCTTTTAGGCTATTTGCAGGTGCTGCAATTAACTCATCAAGTGTTTCGAATAAGACTACTGGCGCTGTGATCCCATCTTTAGGCGTGCTTATACTGTTACCTAATGCAGTTAAATGTAGAGGTTGCTCGCTTGGTGTTAGTATTTTTCCGCTTTCGCTATAACGGCGCCATTCAGGAAAAGTCGCTTCTTCAAGCCATACTTTATCAAAACCAAGCTCATTAAATTTAGCTTTAGCCCATGCCACTGCTTTTTTATCATTTTCAGTACCAGGTAAGCGAGGTCCTACTTCAGTTGTTAATGACTCTAGTAATTTATAGCTTAGATCACTATTTAGTGCAGAGGTGCGCACTTCATTGACTTGTTGTAATTGCTTTTGGGTAAATTCGGCGTTGTTAGCGTTTGCAGCCATACTGCTAGTAAGCAGCAGTGCGGTAATTAATTTTTTCATTTGGGTAAGCCTTTTTAATAATTAGCGCTATTAGAACATGTAACAAACATGATAAAAAATAGATGAGATGAATAGGCTTTGTAATAGGTTTAATGCTGTTAGGTATAAAAGTTTAGATATAAAAAAGCCCGCGTAAATGTACGCGGGCTATCTTTTAACACTGTTATTTAAGGCATTTATTTAAAAGCTAAATTGCGCTGCTAAACGAAGATTTGTGCCCTCGCCAACAGTTACATTACTCGTGCCGCCACCACCTAAATAGCTTTTATCAAATAAGTTTTCGATGTTAAGACGTAAATTAATATCGGTATTGCTTAAGTTAAACTTATAAGTGGCGCCAACATCAACACGTGTATATGCATCTTTAGTAATTGTATTATCGCTATCTGCAAAGCGCTCGCCTTCGTAAAAAGCGCCAGCGTTAATGGCAATGGCGTCGTTTAATTCATAACGAGTCCAAAGTGATGCCGACCATTTTGGTGCATCGGTAGGGCGTTTACCTTCCAATACTTCATCGCGTTCAAAGTTAGCATCTAGATACATAGTTGATGCCATAACAAATAAGCGGTCGGTAGCAGCACCTTGTGCGCTTACTTCAACACCTTTATGGCGTTGTTCACCCACTTGGTTTGTTTCACTTGTGAATGAGCCAATAGGCGTCTCAAGCTGTTCGCTAACAAGTGTGCCTTCTTTACTAATATCAAAAATTGCACCTGTAAGCAGTAAACGGTCATCAAATAATTGCCATTTAATACCAATCTCTCTTTGCTCTGAGGTAATGGCATCTAGCTTCATGCCATTATTTACATCGGTTTCATCAATCAGAGTTTCACTACCTTGAGGCTCAAAACCTTCTGAATAACTTGCATATATAGTTGCCGAAGTATTTGGATGATAAAGCACACCTACCTTTGGTACAAATGACTCGTTATCTGCACCTTCTCGAGTTTGCTTATCGTAACGGCCACCTAGCGATAATTGCCATTGTGGTGAGAACGAAATTAAGTCCTGAACGTAAATACCGTAATAGTCGTATTCAGTTTCGCTTACTGTATCATCTGTTTTATAACTTACAGATGGGCGTGATGGTTCTGCCTGTCCTGCAGAAAAATCAAAGTAGTCAGCAGAAGTACGGCGTTGCCCGTAGTAGTAATCTAGCGAGTTTGCGCCAATTAAAAACTGATGCTGTAAGCTACCTGTTTTAAATTCACCAATAAAATCAATAAATGCAGTTTTAAATTGCCAATCGTCAAAACGGTCGTAAGGACGAGATTCATAGCTGTCACCTTCAGCAAAGCTACTAGGCATGCGAGGTGCTGACTCAAAGCGTTGACGTTCAAACGTTTGTTCGTTATAGCCAAGTTTTACTTGCCAGTTATCGGTTAAAAATACTTCTAGGTCTACACCTAGGTTTTCTACGGTAATATCGGTAAACGCCCAAGACATATCACGGATTGTTTTATCGCTACCAATTACATTAGCATTATCGTCTATCCATGCGCCAGTATCTAAACCTGCTTCGTCATCTGTGCGGTCGTAATGCACACGTACTAATGCGTTATCGCTAATATCGTAATCTACAACTAATGCACCTAAAAAGCGGTCACGCTCACGGTTTTCACCGTTTTGGTACTCACGCCAGTAGTCAACGTCTTGCTTTACTAAAATCCCGCGAGCACGTAAATCTTCAGATTCAGTTAATGCGCCTGCAGCATCTACCATAAAGCGGGTTGAGCCATGCTGATCTACATCGGCACTGGCATTAAATAGTGTTTGTGCTGTAGGCTTTTTAGTTACCATGTTAACCAAGCCCCCCGGGCCTGACTGACCATATAAAATACTTGATGGGCCTTTAATTACTTCAACTTGCTGCAAAATTTCGATTGGTTGCTGATAGTGCGACCAATGCTGATGACCGTCGCGTAAATAACCTGTCGATGAGCTCAGCTCAAAGCCACGTAAGTTAAATACTTCACGATTTCGTTGTTGTGAGCCTGCAGTTAAGCTTGCGTCATTTGTGAGTACTTCGCCAAGTGTAGTGGCAAGCTGTTCGCTAATAATAGTGTCGGTTATTACAGTGACAGATTGTGCAGTTTCAAGTAATGAAGCTGATGTTCTCATTGCGCCATTAGCGTTATCTACTTTGTAATCGTTAAAGTAGCTACCCTTTACTTCTATGCGTTCAAGGTCGGTAGTGTTTGCATATGTGCTTGTCGTAATGCTTGCTAATAGAGCTATGTAAATAGAATTCAGTTTCATTAATTGCTTCCAGCGCAGGTATGTAAAAAACAATCGCGATCTTAATGCAAACTACTATCATTTTCAACACCTTTCATTAACATGTTTTATAATGTGTTTGTTAATGGTTGCCAATTACGAATTCTGCTATTATAAGCTGCATATTAGTGGGGCTTTCTCCCATGTTATTTTATTGCTATGGAACTTACTGTGACTTCAACTGCTTTTTCATCTTTGGCTTTACCGGCTGGACTCGTTGATAACTTATCAACCCTTGGCTATGCCCACATGACACCTGTACAAGCGCAAAGTTTGCCGCCTGTACTTGCTGGTAAAGACATCATTGCTCAGGCAAAAACCGGTTCAGGTAAAACTGCTGCGTTTAGCTTGGGTGTGTTAGCTAAATTAAACGTAAAACGCTTTCGTATTCAATCTTTAGTCTTGTGTCCGACTCGTGAACTTGCCGAGCAGGTTGCAGTTGAAATGCGTAAATTAGCGCGCGGCATTCATAACATTAAAATATTGACGTTATGTGGTGGTGTTTCAATTGGCCCGCAAATAGGTTCACTTGAACATGGTGCGCATATTATTGTTGGCACGCCAGGGCGTGTTGATGACCATATTCGTAAAGGTACTCTACATTTAGATGATGTGGAAACATTGGTGCTTGATGAAGCCGATCAAATGCTTGATATGGGTTTTCAAGACACATTAGATGCAATTATTGAGCGTATTCCACAAAATCGTCAAACATTGTTATTTAGTGCTACTTTCCCAAGAGCTATTGAAGCAATTGCTAAGCGTGTACTTAAAAATCCAGAAATGGTTAAAGTAGAAGAAGAGCAAGCCAAAAGCACAATTAAGCAGTACTTCTACAAAATGGATAACAATAAGCAGCGCTATCCAACGCTTAAGTTATTACTTCTTAAATTTACACCACAAAGCTGTGTTGTATTTTGTAATACCAAAGTAGAAACTCAACAAGTGTGTGATGATTTAGCTGACGAAGGCTTCAGCGCTGTTGCATTGCACGGTGATTTAGAGCAACGCGATCGTGAACGTACGCTAATTCACTTTTCAAATAAAAGTGCTTCAATACTTGTTGCAACCGATGTTGCTGCACGAGGTTTAGATATTGATGACATGGATATGGTTATTAACTACCATTTAGCACATGACACGCAAACACATGTTCACCGTGTTGGCCGAACTGGTCGTGCTGGTAAAAAGGGCATTGCTTGTTCTATTTATGGTGAAGCTGAAGCGTTTAAAATTGCACAAATTGGCGATCATTACGAGCGTGATATTACTCCAGAGCAAATGCCGCCGTTTAATTTATTAGATAAACCGCCGTACCGCCCTGAAATGGTTACTTTGATGATTGATTCAGGTAAAAAGCAAAAAGTCCGCGCTGGGGATATTTTAGGTGCTTTAACAGGTAAGGATGGGGTTGCAGGTCGTCAAGTAGGTAAAATTAACGTACTTGATAACGTAGCATTTGTTGCTGTTGAACGTAACTCATCAAAACCAGCACTTCGCAAACTAACCGAAGGCAACATTAAAGGGCGTAAAATACGCGCTCGTCGCCTTACTCGTTAATTTAAACCGCTAAATTAACAAATTAGCGAGCAGCTACCTTTAGCTGCTCGTATTGTAATTTTATTTTTTTAAACTTAACTTCACAACCATTTGGTTTATCTGGGTGCATCTGTAATGCAAGTTGTCTCCAGCGCTTTTGAATGTTTTTAAGAGTGAAATTTTCGGGTAACTTCCATTCTAAAGCCAACGCTTTAAATTCATTGTCATTTAATACTTGTTGTGGTGATGTCGTTTTAAACTGACGCCAAAAACTATTCAAAAGCTCATCAATTTTCTCTTCATCGGTATCGTAATTGCGCCAATCTAAATAATAATCTCGCAAATTTTCGTTCGTTGTTACTAAACTATTATCTTCTTTTTCTAAAAGCTCGATATGCAGAGTTGAAATGAGTAAACTTTGAGGGCGTAATTGTGCCTGCAGTTGGTACAATGCATTCATAATTAAAAAGTTACGTTTAAATAAATCACGTTCAGGGCTTATATCGAGTGTTGTTATTGCGCTGCGGTTTGTCAGTTCTGCTGCTAAAGTATGAACTTGCCAAACCTGCCTTGTTAATATCAGCTCAAAAATCTCATCAATCAGTGGGTTAAGCATTGTTTAGGCCCTAGTAGTTAGTGTATCTTCAATAAAGATTACACTGATATAAGTAACGGTTTGAAGGATTAAAATTATGCTGGGCAAGTTTAAATGCCTCTTATTTACTATATGCTGTGTACTAATAGCTCCTAGCTTTGCCAAAAATAGTGATTCGTTATTTGAGCAATTCAAAAAAGAAGTGCAGTGGGAGCCTAAATTACAATTAGCAAATACGTTACTTGCTAATAAAAACGTTTCTAAAAAAGAGCGTGTCGCTGTTTATTCGGCATTAGGTAATAGTGCGTTATCGGCTGATAATTTTAAAGAATCTTTACACTATTTTAAATTATTAGAAAAAAACACTTCAGATACTTTCTTTCCTGACGAGCACTTTCGTGCAATAAAAATGCAAGGTGTAGCACTTTTTTATCAAGGCTTATTTCAAAAGGCCATAAGTGAATATACCCGCACCCTAGTATTAGCTGAAAAAAATGAACAACTACTTGAACAAGCAAATTTACTAAATAATATTGGTTTGGCTTATTTTAATATGAATAAGCTAGGCGATACCCTAGAGTTTTACTTAAAGGCAAAAGCTATTTACGAAGCGCACGGTAGTGAGCAAGATCAAACCGACATATTACTTAATATAGCAGGCGTTTATATACGCTTATCACGCTACGATAGTGCATTTAGTCTTTATCAAGATGTACTTAAAGTTTATCAGCGGTTAGATGATAAAAGCGGTATTGCGCAGGTATACAACAATATGGGTGTTGCTCATATGGAGAGTAATCAATTTGACTTAGCACTTCATTATTACCAGCTAGCGCTGCGTTATTATATTTCAGCCAATGATTACAATAAGTTATCTACGCAATATACCAACTTGGCAAATACTAATTTAGTGTTAAAAAAAGTAGATGAAGCGTACGAGCAAGCTAAATTAGGTGAGTACTATGCGCTAAAAATAGGTAACCATAATTTAGAGCTTAATGCGCTACATGCGCTTGGTAAAATTCAGTTTGTTAAAGGCAACTTAGAAGAGGCGAAAATAAGTTTAGATAGAGCTATTTCACTTGCTCACGAATATGGCAGTGAGCGAATAATTAGGGAGGGTTTAGGGACTAAAGCACTACTTGAAGCCAGTAAAGGCGATTATTCAAGCGCAATGGCCTTGCAACAAGAATATATTAGTGAGCTACGAAAACTCAGAAGTACAGCAATTATAAATGCATTAGCGGTACTTCAGCATCAATTTAAAGCAACCCAATTAAACCAAGAGATAGAAAAACTTAAACAAGATCGACGTGTGCAAGAGCTAAAAATGTCGCAGCGTTCTCAGCTTACTTTATTCTCTTTTTTACTATTACTTTTGGTTGTTGTAACTGGTATTGCGCTTTACCGCCGTGGCGCAGAAAAACGCGCTAAGCAGCAGTTAACAGAGCAAGTTACGCAGCGCACTGCCGAGTTACAAGCAATAGCACAGGAGCTAAGACAAGCTAACGATGTTAAAAGCCAGTTTTTGGCCAATATTAGCCACGAAATCCGCACTCCACTAACGGCTATTTTAGGGCAAACAGATGCTTTAATTAATGAATTATATGAGCCTGAGTCACTTAAAGATGAATTAAGAGTAATTCAGCGCCATAGCGACCATTTAAAAAGCTTAATAAACGACGTGCTCGATTTAAGTAAAATTGAAGCTAATAGGTTAGAGTTAAATATTTCGTGCTTTGATATTGTAGAGCTTGTAAATGACGTACATGCAATGTTTATCACTCAAGCAAAAGCAAAAAATTTACGCCTCATTTTAGACAATCAAGTGGGTAATGAGTTTTACACTAAGCTGGATTTAATACGCGTAAAACAAATTCTTATAAATTTATGTGCTAATGCTATTAAGTTTACTCACGCTGGCCAAATCATTATTGCTTTAAATAAGAGTGAACAAGGGCTAGTGATTATTGTAAAAGATACCGGTATTGGTATGAGCTCTAAACAGTTAAAGCTTATTTTTGAATGCTTTAGCCAAGCTGATAACAGTATTAGCCGTCGCTTTGGGGGGACAGGGTTAGGCCTTAGCTTATCGCAACAATTAGCCGCGATGATGGGCGGTTATATCAGTGTACAAAGCGAATACAAAAAGGGCAGTCAGTTTTCGTTCTTTTTACCGTGCGCAGAAGTAAATAAATCGCAAAGCCTGATTGAAACTCAAAGTGCTCCAAAGGTAAATAAGCAATTGGCAGGGCGTGTTGTACTAGCAGAAGATCACCCTGATAATCGAAGGTTAATAAGCCGCTATTTACGTTCAATGGGGCTCGAGGTTATTGCCGTTGAAAACGGTGAGCAAGCGGTAGAGCAGTGCTTAAAAGAGTATCCTGATTTAGTGCTACTCGATATTCAAATGCCTGTGATGGATGGGCGTTCTGCTTTTCAGCTATTAAAACAGTGTGGTTTTGAGCGGCCTATTTTTGCTTTAACTGCAAATGCTATGAGTCATGAAGTGGATGGCTATTTAGAGTTAGGGTTTAGTGGTTACTTAGGTAAACCGATAGATAAAGAGTCATTTTATAAAGCGCTTTCCAGCCACCTACATAATGCAGAAGATCAGCCAATTACAAAGCAAAATGAAGTTGATATGAGCGATCTTGTCATTAGTTTTAAGCAAAGCTTTGCTTTGGAGAGTGAAACGATTACTCAGCATTTTATAAGTGAAGATTTAGCCGCGCTACAAAAAGATAGTCATCGCATTTTAGGAGCGGCGCAAATGTTTGGTTTAGATGAAATTGCGCAATCGGCTCAAAGTTTAGATAGAGCCCTTTTACGCAGGACCCAAAAAAGTAGTGCGAATGACTTTAAAGCGCTCGTTGATACGCTGCAGAGTGTACTTAAAAAATATAACGAAAGTTAAACTGTGTTTAATACAGACATAAAAAAAGCGCCTTAGGCGCTTTTTTTATTCAGCTAAAACGCTTTATTGGCGTCTCATCGAATCAAAAAATTCATCATTGGTTTTGCTCATCGATAGTTTATCGATTAAGAATTCCATTGCATCAATTTCTGACATGTCATGAACAATTTTACGTAAAATCCAAAGCTTTTGAAGCTCATCTGGTTTTGTTAGTAATTCTTCACGACGAGTGCCTGAACGATTAAAGTCGATAGCAGGGAATACACGTCTTTCCGCAATTTTACGGTTAAGGTGAAGTTCCATGTTACCAGTACCTTTAAACTCTTCGTAGATAACTTCATCCATTTTAGAGCCGGTATCGATAAGCGCTGTAGCTATAATTGTTAAGCTACCACCTTCCTCAACGTTACGTGCAGCACCAAAGAAGCGCTTAGGTTTATGTAATGCGTTAGCGTCAACACCACCAGTAAGTACTTTACCTGATGAAGGAATAACGGTGTTATAAGCACGTGCTAAACGAGTGATTGAATCCAATAAGATAACAACATCTTTTTTATGTTCAACTAGGCGTTTTGCTTTTTCGATAACCATTTCGGCAACTTGTACGTGACGAGAAGCTGGCTCATCGAACGTTGATGCAATAACTTCACCTTTAACTAGGCGTTGCATCTCAGTTACTTCTTCCGGACGTTCATCAATAAGTAAAACCATTAATGTTACATCAGGATGATTATGCGTAATTGATTGTGCAATGTTTTGAAGTAGCATTGTTTTACCCGCTTTTGGCGGAGCTACTAACAAGCCACGTTGGCCGCGACCAATTGGAGATGCTAAATCAAGTACACGGGCTGTAATATCTTCTTTACTGCCGTTACCACGTTCCATGCGAAAACGTTCGTTTGCATGTAGTGGAGTAAGGTTTTCAAAAAGAATTTTAGTTCGAGAGTTTTCAGGTTTATCAAAGTTAACTTCATTTACTTTGAGTAAAGCAAAGTAACGTTCACCGTCTTTAGGTGGACGAATAAGGCCTGAAATTGAATCGCCAGTACGCATGCTGAAACGGCGAATTTGGCTAGGTGAAACATAAATGTCATCTGGCCCAGCTAAGTAAGAGGCTTCTGATGATCTTAAGAAGCCGAAACCATCTTGTAAAATCTCTAATACACCGCCGCCGAAGATATTCTCTCCGCCTTTGGCATGGGATTTAAGAATGGCAAAAATGATATCTTGCTTTCTTAAGCGGGCTACGTTTTCGAGCCCCATGGACTCAGCTAAGTCTACAAGCTCTTTAATCGACTTGTCTTTTAATTCGCGTAAATGCATATTGGTGGGTTCTTTATTACAGTTGTCATACTCAAAATCGCTTTGATCGTTGAGTGAGGTTTGTTGAATATAACTAAGGATTAGTTGGCTTTATAAACTAGCAGTTCACTGGCAAAGCGTCCAGTCTTTATACAAAATAAATTTAAAAAAGGGCAAAAAAGCCCTTTTATTGTTCTAGCTTACCGTTAGATGTTGTTTTCTAAAAACTCGATAAGTTGAGTTTTTGAAAGAGCACCCACTTTCGTTGCAGCTACTTGGCCATCTTTAAAAAGAAGTAAAGTAGGGATACCACGAATACCAAACTTTGGCGGTGTGCCAGCATTTTGGTCAATATTTAATTTAGCAACAGTCACACGGCTGTCGTATTCATCAGCAACTTCGTGAAGAATAGGGGCGATCATTTTACAAGGTCCACACCATTCAGCCCAGAAATCTACTAGTACTGGTTTGTCTGATTGTAATACGTCAGCTTCAAAGCTATCGTCAGTAATTTGGATTATTTTCTCGCTCATTGCGCTCTCCGATTTAGTTAGGCGAAATATTTAGTGCGTATTTAAACACTCTTGTTTCTTATTGCAAGTTTAAACGTTATGCTTAAACGCTATGACTAAGACACATTTAACCGATAAAAAGTTTTCAGACTTTGCTATCGCACCGGAAGTGGTTGCCGGTTTAACCGAGAATGGGTTTGAATATTGCACACCTATTCAAGCAAAATGCCTACCTTTTATTTGTGATGGACGCGATATCGCGGGCCAAGCTCAAACGGGTACAGGCAAAACGTTGGCGTTTTTAACCGCCACGTGCCATCGGTTATTACAATCTAGCAAAGCACCTAGTAAACATCCAAGAGCCCTGATCATGGCCCCTACTCGGGAGCTTGCGATTCAGATACACAAAGATGCTAAAATTTTAGCGCCGCACTGTAATCTTAACTTAGGTTTAGTATATGGTGGCGAAGATTACGAAAAACAACGTGCACAACTAGAAAAAGGCGTTGATATTTTAATTGGTACTACAGGTCGCCTAATTGATCTGTATAAGCAAGGCTGTTACACCCTTAATGAAATTGAGGTAGTCGTGCTGGACGAAGCCGATCGTATGTTCGATTTAGGTTTTATCAAAGATATTCGCTATATGTTCGATCGTATGCCAGATACATCAAAGCGTTTAAACTTATTATTCTCTGCCACATTGTCGTACCGCGTACAAGAATTAGCTTTTGAGCACATGACAAACCCAGAGCATGTTCAAATTGAACCTGACGTTAAAACGGGTAAACGTATTCAAGAAGAGCTATTTCATCCTTCGCAAGAAGATAAAATTAAGCTGTTGTTAACCTTAATTGAAGAAGAATGGCCAGAGAAGGCAATCGTGTTTGCAAATACCAAGCATAGTTGTGAGACGGTTTATGCTTGGCTTAAATCAGACGGTCATCGTGTAGGTATGCTTACTGGTGATGTTAACCAGAAAAAACGCCAAACTATATTAGCGCAATTCAGTAAAGGTGATTTAGACTTTTTAGTTGCGACCGATGTTGCAGCGCGTGGTCTTCATATTCCAGAAGTAAGTCATGTGTTTAACTTTGATTTACCTGACGATTGTGAAGATTATGTTCACCGTATTGGCCGTACTGGCCGCGCTGGTGCATCAGGCCACGCAATTAGTTTTGCATGTGAGCAATATGCATACAACCTGCATGAAATTGAAGAATATATAGAGCATAGCATTCCTTTATCACATTATGATAAAACAGCATTGCTAGATGATTTAACTCAGCCTATTATTCAAAGAAAGCGCAACTATTCAACAGGTCCACGTAACCGTAGTAATAACAGCGGACGTCGCCCAAATAATAGTTACCAAAAAGGACGGTCGTAAGCGACCGTTTGTATAAGTAGTAGTAACTAGAGGTTTTTGAACGGTGGGGCAACTTAAACCGCAAAAAAATGTGTACGCAGTTATTGATTTGGGCTCAAATAGCTTTCATATGCTTATTGCCAAATCAATTGCTGGCGGTCTACAAACAATTGGACGTGTTAAACGCAAAGTCCGATTAGCCGCAGGGCTTGATAAAGGAAACGTATTAAGCACTGAAGCAATGCAGCGAGGCTGGGAATGCCTTGCCCTTTTTGCTGAGCGTCTACAAGATATCCCAGACAAAAACATCACCATAGTAGCAACAGCTACCTTACGCTTAGCAACTAACGCCGACGTATTTAAAAATCATGCCGAAAAAATTCTAGGTCATAACATTAATGTTATTAGCGGAGAATTAGAAGCGCGCACAATTTATAAAGGTGTTGCCCATACTTCATCTTGTACTGGCAAACAGCTTGTTATTGATATTGGTGGTGCAAGTACAGAAGTTGTAATTGGTAAAGCATTTGATGCCTTACATTACAAAAGCCTCAATATGGGGTGTGTTACCTATCTTGAACGCTATTTTAAAGATTGCCAACTAAGTAAGAGTAACTTTAACGCAGCAATAAAAGCGGCTCGTACAGTCATTGATGAAATTTCTCCAGAGTATAAAGCAGCTGGATGGCAAATTGCATCTGGAGCTTCTGGTACAGTACAAGCAATTCAAGAAATTATGGTCGCGCAAAATCTTGACGACTTACTTACACTTGAAAAGCTCAACACCATAAAAGATCAAGCAATTGCATTTAGCACTATTGCAGCGCTAGACCTTCCTGGGTTAAGTGAAGACCGTCGACTGGTATTTGTATCAGGACTTGCAATCTTAATCGCACTATTTGAATCTCTTGAAATAGAAAAAATGGGATTGGCGGGTGGAGCACTGCGTGAAGGTGTTTTATATAGCATGGTTCCGGAGTTACATAATAACGACATTCGCAAACGCACTGTTGATGGGTTTATGAGCCGTTATCATGTTGATCAAAAACAAGCGTGTCGAGTTTCAAGCTTGGCAATGCAGTTAGCGCTGAGTATTGATAAAGATTGGCCAATTGAAAGCTTAAATGGGTTACCACTATTAAAAGCGGTAGCGCAGCTTCATGAGATTGGATTACTAATAGAGTATAAGCAGTACCATAAACATACCGCTTATATTTTGGAAAATACCGATATGCCTGGTTTTTCACAGTCAGAGCATAAATTAATAGTAGCGGTAGCAGATGCACATCGATCTGATTTTCCAAAAGGTTGTTTTAATTCACTCGGCGTAAATAGTCTATTAGCGCAATATATAGTGAGATTACTACGAATAGCAGTCATTTTATCAATGCGCAGACAAGATGATGTACTGCCTAAGTTTGAGTTAACTGCTAAAAATGAAGTGTTAGACCTTAAGTTTGAAAGTAACTGGTTAAAAGATCATCCATTAATGGCCAGTGAGCTGCAACAAGAGTCTAAACAGCAAGGAAAACTTGGCTGGAAGCTCATAGTAAACTAATTAAAAAGGCCCATCAGGGCCTTTTTAGTGTTTAAAGTAACCATTTCGATGTAAATATGTGCGAACAGCACATTATTTCAAGTTTTCTTCAAAAAAGGGTTGATCTG
>TARA_R110000764_G_scaffold36800_3_pt1 | contig 14614 bp, 20 predicted proteins | sample TARA_R110000764 | Tara Oceans TARA_R110000764 (sample SAMEA4398111) | marine metagenome | biome: Polar Biome; feature: [SRF] surface water layer (ENVO:00010504); material: water (ENVO:00002006), including particulate matter (ENVO:01000060) such as... | depth 5 m | reverse complement strand
TCTTTAATAAGCTCAACCACTTCTTCCAGCGCAACCTCTCCATCACTCATCGTATGTTGGGAGTCTTTATAACTACTCTCACTTTCTAGATCGATTTCCATCGGATCCATCTCGCTATCTTTCAATAGCTTCTTGATCGCCTCTGGATCTTTCTTATCTATGTCAATGAGAAAATTTAGTTTACTTTCGTCGAGCAGATTGTTTCGCTCTAACATCTTTAATACTTTTAAAGACGGCTTCATACTTGCCATCTTGCGGTTATAGTCAGCACCCATCTGCATCAATTTAATTGCGTCTTCTGGGTTACTGACTTGCATTTCTTTACCGTGCGCTTTAAACGGTGCCGTTATTTTGTTATAAAAATCAGCATGACTATCCTCATCAGTAGTCTCAGGTTGATCTTCATCACCGTCCTCAACACTGTCATCATCCGAGTCATTTTCTTCAAGATCATCCGGCTCTTCGCCATCTTCCGAAGTAATTTCCTCTTCTGCTGGGTCATAATCAGATCCTGTATCTTCGCTTTCGTCTTCGCCCTCTGTGTCTTCGGTCAGGTTCTGCGAACCTTCCTCGTCACTGGGCGAAGACTCAGCTGAGTTGTCTGAGAAAGCTGATTCCGGCATATCCAAAAACGCATCATCAGATATGTCGAATAGATTTTCCGTGTCTTCCGTAGCGTTCTCAGACATAGATTAATCCTCTTGGTTTTCTAGTTCGATATGATCTGCCAGTGTTTGGCGAGAAATACCTCCCATGATGCTGACCGTTCGGAAATAACCCATCAATTCAGAAATGCCGTCTAAGGCACGATTGTTGGCGACAATATTTTCAGGCTTGGAAGTAAAATTTGGATCTGCTCGAAGTGACACTAGCCTGACTGAATTGGTTTTGAAGTAATCTTCAAGAATTAACTGTTGAAAATCTTGGCTTTGCGCTAAGCGCTCTAAACACTCGCTCATGGCAATAGATTTTTCGGCTTCTTCTATCGTTATTTCTATTTGCTGTTGTTCGCTCATCTTCTTTTTTCCTATCATTGCTGGTTAGTTAACAGGTGAAGAAGCGACCATAATTAATAAAAAAATACTTTTCTGAACTATTTTGCATTATTTCCATTTAACCATTCTTTTAATTTTGTCCCCGTGTCGTCTTGCATCTTCAAGTCATGCTCAAATTGCTTAAGCCCTTTGTTAGCTTCAGCTTGCGTACCTAACTTTTCTTTATTACGTTCTTGCGTAACGCCTGACTCTTGCTCAACAAAGTCTAAGTCAGTTTTATCTGACATACTCTTTAGATGGGTAGCTTTAGCTTGCTCAGTAGCCGCTTTAGCTTCATCCAATTGAGCTTCAGCATAGTTATCGACTGTACGTGAAGAGATTTCTTCAATCTCAGCTTTAAGCTTTTCAATCTCTAACTGCTTAATTTCTTGATCCATTGGATCAGCTTGAGGCTCGTACTGCTCAAGATCTTCTGCCAGTGACGGCATCTTTCTAAGTCGAGCAATGTCGATTAACACTTTTTTAACTAAACCAAAGTCTGTTGATGGCCCTAACGTTTGCAGCATCATTGCCAGCTCTTGCGCCTTAATGTTGTCGGCTTCTGCTGTGCTGATCTCCATTGACAGATCAAAATACCCTTTAAGATCATCGCGCCTCACAGCGACAAAGTTTTCGTTAGTTAATCGAATAATTTCTTCGTCATCGAGTAGCTCAGCATTAAGCGCAATAATTTTGCGCCCAACTTTAATCATGCCGCCAGCTAACCGTCGCAATATGCCGGTCTCACGCTTGGCCGCTGAATCCAGTACGCCTTTAATACCCGTAGCCACATCGCCTAAAGCGCCCGAAGAAAGCCCCTCACTGAACGCTTTAACGCCTGTCATTGACTCCGCGTCTATCGTTTCATGTTGGATCATCCATTGCGCAGAGACGGGAATATCGGGATAAGTGTGTTGGAAGAAAGCCATACGCGGATCAATAGCGCCGTTGAATTGGTAGTCTTGGCCTGTCTCAAGCTTGCGCTTGTTTGCCGGGTCGAGTGCCCCTTTCATACTGCCGATCTGCCCGTTAGCAGACTTACCCAGTAGATCAACCATACCCCGCGTAACCGCGCCGATAATCTTCTGGTTATCTTTAAGCAGTTCACCATCCGGCTCGCCATAGATAGAATCTTTGACGGGCATTGTGGGTGTAAAAACAAACGGCAGTTCTTTATCGGGGCAGGGCGACTCTTCTAAACGAATTAGTGTGTTGCCAATCCATGCAGCAACAATAGGTAACAACTCCCCATTTCCTTTTACATCCCAGTATCCCCAGTACTCATAAACAATCTTTCGCTTTCGAGCTTTATCTTTAAAAACAAAGTCAGGTGCGGCTTCAGTATCGTAGTCGGGGTCATTTAAAGGTGACTGATCACCTGCGTTAGTGTGCTTTAAATTGGAGTAAAGCTCTGCCTTCTGCAGCTCAGCCTGTGAGGATTCGTAAGAGTGCACAATAAATTTAGCGTTAGTAAAGTCAGCGCCACACGTTGGATCAGGAATAATATTGCGATAATCACAGACTTCAACAACAGGATGATTTTTTAGCATCCGGGTCTTTTTAACTGTCTCGTACCCTGTAATATTCCCTTCTAGCGAAGCGCCCATTTCCATTGACGCTTCATGCGCCATGCGCAATTCTTCAGGGACTTCATGTTTATACCCTGTTGGATCATTTTCCATCAGCGCGTGCAATTCTTCATGGAGTTCTGCCATTTCAGGGTTTTCCCGAAATTCCATAATAGGCACTTCTTCTTCGTATTCTTCCTCTTCAGAAACCCAAGCCAATTTAGTAATCACTGTGCCTTCGTTCACAGCAGCGCGCACGTACTCGTCAACTAACGTCACCTTGTCCATCTTGGTGTTGAACTGACTGTTGAGTACAAGACTATTTTGTCTTGCCGCTTCTTTGTCCTCCCAAGTAACGGGACGAATCTTGAAGATATCGGGAGTTGTAAGAAAAGGTTCGGAGAGGGCAGCGTACCGCCATTCTGCCTGCTTACGGATAAGTTTTGGCTGCACGGAAGATTGCCCCGCAACACGTTTAATTGCCGCAGAGCCTGAGATATTTAGGTTATCCAGCCATTCTTTTATCTTCGCTGTTTGTATGTCATGCGCAGGCTTAGCTTCTTCTAGATCTGCCTTAAGATCCATAAGCGATGGGGCGTTAGTCCAGCCTTCAGGCACAATGTCTTTCAGCTCGTCATCGCTGATGGAGTCATCTTTAGCGTCATCGACATTGTGTTGGTCAGCAGCTTCCTGCATAGAAAATTCCAGAAGGTTCAAATTTGTTGCAAAAGTAGCAACTCATAAAATCTTTTTCTGAGATTATTTCTATGTATTAGCAGAAGCCTCGATCATGGAGCTTTGTGTTCTCAATAGTTTGCTCTATCTCAAAGCTCATTTGCTTAAGAATAACTACTGCAGCCTCAAATTTAGCCGCGTAGTTATTGCCTTCATGGAACGCTTCACCAATAACCCCGTTAGGATTAATTGCGCGAGACGCAATGTGATAAATCAATGCTTCCAAGTGCGTTGTCGGGAGATAAATTGGTGTACGCCCCGGCGCTGCGTTTGCATAATTTATATTAATCTCTGGGTGATCGGCGCGGTAAACAATACGTAGGGCGGTGGTTTCAGCTACCCATGGCGCTACTTTAGGATCTTCAGGTACCAGAATATTATTAAACAAAGACGTTCTAATAGACTCAGGATTTTCTGCACGGTTAAACGGGATTCGATATTCTTTGCGGTCTAGTATCCCGTAGATTCTTTCTACCCGCATGAGATTATCTGTAAGCGGGTCAGCCGTGTCATCGATGTACGGGCTTACCGCGGCTGAGTTAGACATTGCGTAAGCTTTAGCCAGTAGGTAACTAATCTTGCCCGGTACTAACGTCAGCGTAAATTCACTGTCACGCAGTAAAAAACGTTTATGTAATTCCGTTAAGCCTAGCTTAACCATGGGCAGAATCTTTTCGTAATTCTCTCTGGGTATTTCCCCATTAATTTTATCCATGGCACCCGTACCAAGAACCACGTTACGAAGTTCAGCGCCTGCAAGTTGCATGTAAATATCGTCTAAAGTCATTTTGTTTACACCAAATAAGAGTTGAGTCCAGCGTGGTCGCCGTAGTCATCTTCGTCACTGTCCCACAATCCCTCAGAGTTTTCTGAAAGAACTTCATCTGTCGAAGGCAACCACACGGGCATCACGGTCAGCATCGATATACCGTCAGCCACATCGTCTTTTCTTGATTTAAATCCACCGGGCGAAACCAATTCTAATTCCTGTACAGCCTCAGCCACCAAGGGGTGTAGCTTTAATTCTTCAGGAAAATACATTTTTCCGGCTTTAAACCAAGGCACGACAACTTGGAACCGTTGCATTTTAGATGCCCTGTTCAACGGGCGGATACCCGGCTTTTTACTATTGTTTTCTGAGGCCAATGCAAAATAGTTATTACGGCTTTGCATCTCTCGTTGAATCCACGGAATGAATCCGCCTTGCTGCCCACTGACTTCGACACCGACCGACTGTGGCCGATATTTTTGTGCAAACCGAAACAAGTCATCAATGTTCGCACCCATATCTTGGCGTACAGCAATGCCATCCACTAAAAACCAGTCGGCTGTCGCGTTCACTGCCCAAACCATAATGACGGATAAATCCGCTGATTCTTTCTCGCTTGTGGCAAAATCTGTAGTGATATAGAAATTGTAAGCGCCCATGCGACTGGTGACTGCGCTGTGTTTATACCAACGGATTTCGTGATCGAGTATTAGCCGATCATCATCGGACATAATGCGCAGCATTAGCTCTTGGTTAAAGTTATCGACCTTGCCCAATGCTTTTGCGTTGTTGTATTGCTGCTCCACATACTCATACGGAAACCGGTCAGGCCAGCTGCCGCGAAACTCTTCTTTCGTGCACGGAAACTTTTCGCAGACAGGGAAAACGTTACACTTCCACGCGCCAGAAGCGACGGCCTTGTAGATCGGATCTTTGGCATTAAACGGTGTACCAGACCAGATAATCATATTGGACTTGGGGTGCAGAGCGTATTCCACCGCCTTGTATATCGTATCCTCAACCGCAGAAATAATGGTCGCGGATCTTGCGTCCTCATCTGAAATTAGGTCATCAAGTATCGCCAATTGCGGACGCGTACCCAGTTCTTTTGCACCTCGAACACCGGTCTTTGCGCCGTACCCTTTGACGATAAACACTTGCCCATCTGCGTTGCGGAACTCCCAGCGGATGTCCGTGAATTTGATGATTGGAATGTATTCTTTCAAGAAATCGGAAGTCTCGTAACGAAACTCAAGGTTCTTGCGCATGTTCTTTACGCCGTTTTCAATCGAGTCCGACACGTACAAAGCCAACGAGATTGGGCCAAATCCTGGGATGCAGCCGTAGACTCCTAAATACAGAAACAAGTATTCGCCCATGAGTGTCGTCTTGGCGATCCCTCGATGACAGAGGTTTAAGATACGCAAGCCATTTAAGATAGTGTCCAGCATGTAGAAATGGACAAGTGGCGTTTTATTTTCCTCCCCATCTTCCCCATTGACCAACTTGATAAACGTCACGAACTCCAGTGCAAAATCGCTAGGCACATAGTCAACAGGGAGTTCATATGAGATAGCGTTTAGATAATCATCAACCTCTTTCGGTTTAATCTGATCAAGTCCAAGCGCTGCTTCTACCGCATTAAACATCCGTATCACCCTCTTGACTAAGAACGATAGAAGTTGACGCGACATACTCCGCATCGACGGCCCCGGCCTGCAACATCTTCTTCTGGATTGCGACTAAGCCCATCGTTGTATCGCGCAGTGCTTTGATGGTTGAGTCTTCCGCTGTGCCGAGACTCAGCTCGATCTTCTGCTCTTCCGGGGGCTTGAGATGTGTCATCAGCGAGTTGGCAGCTTCCTGCCTAACCTTGTCGCTGCCCGAGCTAATCATTAGCTCAACTTGGGTATTAATCGCTTTCTGGTAAACATCTTGGTTGTACACCCAAGCGGGTAACATTGTTTGTTTGTACAGTAAGCCAACTAGCTTGCTCTTGTTATAGGCAGTGCTGTAACTCGCAATATCTTTAGCGACCACACCCTCAGCAATAAACCGTTGAATCTTTTCAGGGAATGTTTTGGAGTAGGCGGAAATGTTTGTTTCGCCCTGGTGTTTGTAGCAAACATACTTAACCGCGTCTAAGTAACTCGTTATCTTAAACTTACCTTCCTGCATTACTTTGCCGTAGCTAATCAGGTTGTCACGGTACTGCTCAAACAACTCAGGCTCAGATAATGTTTTATTAATTTCGTCGATAACCGATTGGTTAATTGACCGTTTAACTTTAGGGGGCAGGGCATCCTTAAACTCTTCAATCGTCAAAGGCTCAGGTAGCTTAGTGGGCAGTTGTGCTGCGTTAGTCATTGAACTCGCCAGTTTGAATATCGGCTGACTATAGGAAGTTAAAAAATGCTTTTCTGAGATATTTTAAGTACAAAAAAATGCCCCTGTGTAAGGGGCAGCAAAATCCCTGTCGGGGGTATTAAGTCCACAGTGCCCAGTGGGGTTTATCTTCTTTGGGGTTGAGCCAGAAGCCACCCCATTTTACGGGGATGCTTAATTCATGTGAGGCTTCGAACATGGCCTTAGCCACACGCTTGAAATGCTCATCGTGGAACGAGGATTTACCGTCAACCCAAGGATAGATATCAACCGCATCACCGGTCAGGTGATCGGACTCCAGCGTCCAAGACTTACCCTGCGCAACGTATCGACGTTGCGTTCCAATTGTTCTTATTCCTTCAACTACCGAGAAATCAACATCGGTTAATTCGATAGCAACTCTGACTATGCGAGACAATGGCTCATTAACCGTTCTTAGTATGGTGTTTGAGTTATTCCCTAGTGCAAATCCCATGAAGGCTCCTCTCAACTAAGAGCGCAGTCTTGCTTAAGTAAATACACTTTTCTGATATATTTTAAGGGCTGCTCTTGACCTTGATCTTTACCGAGTAGCCTCTTAGTGGCAGAACGTAGCGCAGCGAAGTGATAGACACGGTGGAGGCTACGACGGTCACAAAAACACCCTTTACCCTCTTACATACAGTCAGATAAAGAACCGAATATATAAATCATTATAAATCAGTCACTTACGAGACATTATCTTAGAATAACTACACGAGACTGGTACTGAGAGGGGTACATCTTTGGAAAGATTAGCAACTAAGAGGGTACATACTACCACTTTGTGTTACATTGGTTTCACGTACCTCCGGCACCCTTAAGGTTCAAGTAACGTTCACTCATAGTACACAGGTAAACCATGTCCATAGCTAACATTAAATCCCTCCATTACGATGCCCATGTTAAATATCATAGACGCGCATCAGGCTCCGCCGTCAAGATGAAATACTTCCTTACGCATAACGAACGCCGAGCACTCGTTGAAGAAGTTGGTGTGAGTTGTTTGGTTTTGTTTGAATACTATCTTCGATTGGCTTCAACCGAGAATGCCCCCATCACCGATGTCGAAGCTGCCGATTACTTTGGCTGGAACGAACGTGCAGCAATGCGCCACAGACTTAAACTTGTAAAGCATGGTTGGGTCGATATTCAGCAAGCCACGCTAAACAATGGCCGCAAGGTTTATTTCTATTACTTGGGCAAAGAGGAAGTTGCTCAGTCTGGTTTCAGCAGGGCGCAGCTGGCCAGCGATAAGATTGCTTTGCCCTCCGTGGATTAACCCCGCCGGTTTAGTCGCCCACTCCTCGTTACGCTGCGCTGCACTCGCTCGTGGTTCTCCAACCTAAGGGGTTAATCCCCTTAGGCAAAAATAATAAAATAATTTTTATTAATAATTTTTAGCGATTCGGGTTCTGCAAATTTCGATACTTAGGTACGGATGCAGTACTTACTTGCAGGGAGAGATCAAGAGCAAGCACCCCCCCCCTATGCTCTCCCCAAGGGCACACACGCGTGCCGCGCCGGACTGGCACTTTCGCCATCCTGATCAGGAGATCCACATGAAGAACGATATCTACTCACGACAACCACAACAACAAGGCGCAATCGGGCAACTTTGGTCTATGCTTTGTAATACGCTTACCCGTTCCATCAGCGTAGTTAATCGTGGTGCAACAACCCTCGATAACTTGGCCGCAGGTGGGGAACTTGACAGCGCCACTTACCTTGAGCGCAGTCGTCTGCACAACGAAGCTGATATGGCTCTGCTCAAACGCCAGATCGCTGCCGAATCCGAGCAGTAATCATCAATGCACAGGTCTCCATGACTGTGCATCTTTCTTTAAGTGCACACAAAGGGCACACAACACAGTGCTACTAGATAGGGGCAGGAAAGACAGTTAACTCCATGAAGACTGGCCTTCGGCCATGTGATGAGCAATTCCGCTCAGCTATTTCTAGTAGGAGACATCACATGTCACAAGGTATCGCAGTCAGAGTCTTACCGGGACTCATGCACGCTGATCGTATGTACGCCAAGCTCAAGAACGGTGCAGTGTACGTTCATCGTATGAGCATGAACCCTGAGCAGCAAGCTCGGCTCCTCTCAGGGCTTAAGGCTAATCGTAATAGATTGGTACTGAAACATTGGAAACGCGTCGCAGAGGCGTAACAGTAGAGTCTGAAAGGGTATCTAGGTCTTAACCTAGCATACCTCTTCATATTTCAGCTCTATCCACCTTCTTAATCACACCGATACACATCCGGTATCTTAGCAAGCGCTCCGTGCTTGTTGGGGTATTCACTTACCTAATTGGAGTTACGCCATGTTACACAACGACACATCAGCACGTATCTTAGATCTTATTGCCTCAGCATCATTAGGTGCTGTCATAACAATCACTCTCTTGGTGATTATGGGTTAATACAACCAGCACTCCCTTAAACGGGAGTGCTTATTCTTTCCAAGATCAAGAACACGCGTTCCGCGTTGTAAAGGATGCCTGACAGACTCAGGTGTAGCTGGGCTAAAGTTGCTACCTCTAGTCCTTCGGCGCGACTGCAAGTGCACGCATCCCATAAAGCTGATTGTGTTCTGCTCAGCAGTTAGTCACGGCAAGACCGTGCAAAGTGCCAGCAGGCGCACTTAAAGATTAACCTGTGTAGGTAGTGTGATCCCACCGTTCATAAAGCTGCACATCCTTCGGGGTGTGTGGCTTTTTTTCGTTTTACAACGGCAGTTCCTGCCTGTGATGGCAATTCCGCCGTGTCTTGGATAAATCCAAGAAAACTTAATCAATCCCGCTTTAAATAATCAAATGGCTGTAACAGCCAATGCTGAGGAGATACCTATGTATTCAGAAAACCACTTAATTGCTTCGATTCTGTTCGCCATTGGCGGCTTTATCATTTGGAGAACAGGTGTAGCACTTGCCAATTACCTTGATGAGCGTGCTTTACGCAAGCTTGAGGCGAAATGGAACGCGAAAAACAACAGGAGAGAAACAAATGTCTAATATCGCAGAAATGCTTTCAATCGATACCCTTTTTGACTTCGATCAAGAAGGTGAATTTATTGAACAACTGGAAGAACACAGTGTTGAATACACTGTTGAAGACGGGGAAATTGCTGCTTACTCAGCAGCGGGTGTACTTATTGCGCACTTCAGCGCAACACCAACCCACGTTGCCGCAGGTGGTTGGATACGCTTCGGCTACTACGAATAACCCTGCCGAGATGCCTGCCATGCACACTTTGTGCATTGGCAGGTTATATTACTAACTGTTTAGGTATGGGCGTATCTTCGCCTTTGCTTAGCTTCTTACTGAGCTGGTTAGAAAGTAAATCCAGCTTTTGATTAGTTTGTTGCATAAGTAATCGCGCGGATTTGAGCGTTTTTAAATTTAAAGCAATCTGCTGATTACGATCTTCGATTGTTTTCAAAGCGCCTCGATAACGTTGCTTGTTTGCCTCTGCTTCGTCCAGTGCAAGCTGTAAGACAGCCTGAAATTTGTCCATCCTCTCAAAAATGTCTTCTTGAAAATTGACTTGCGAAAGCAATTTCGCGCCTCGCCCGAAAACGACGTAAGTCGGAGACCAATCAAAACCATGCCATATTTTGGTTAGCTGCGCGGCGCTAGGGCTTCGCGCTCTAGTAGAACCGGCAGCCGCAAACCAAGAACTTATTTGTGACTCCGTAAACCCAAGCTTTAAAAAATCCTGTCGGGTTTTTCCAGTCGCTTGCATCAGTTCAGAAATACGATTTAAACGGTTAGTACGGGAGGCGTCTTTAATATTCGTCAACATTAGCGCTGTGTCTCTTACTGTAAAAATGAGCAAGCACAAGAACATACCAATTAAACGTAAGTCAATTGATATAACGCGATATGTCGCAACATAGCGTAATTCACCACTCACATGGTGTTATTCACCAGATAAATATCTCAGCTATGTATTACAGTAATTACAGGAGTAGCGATGCACTAAAAAACCAAAAAGATTAAGAGCGGCGTTCCGCCATGAAAAGCCCGTTAACGGCATACATTTAATTCATTAATTACCTAGGATAATTCCATGACTAATACCGTATTTTCAAACGCACCGCGCCAACAAAAATATTCCGGCCCACGCGCAGATGCGTATATCAATGTTTCGTTACCTACTGAAACAGGTGGTAAAGCTAAAATTGGCGCACTTACCCTGTCACAGGCTAAAGAAAGCCAAATTGATTTACTTCAGTATCTTGCTGACGACCCTAGCCGTGTTGTTGAAATCATGAAAACAGCCATATTCGACTTTCAGCTGGCAAACACTGGCAACAAGATCGCTATTCCTGCTGTTGTGGCTGTCCCTGCTGAAGCTAAAGCACCAGAAGTAACGCCTGCGTTCTAAACCCCCAACCACAATCATCCCTTAACGGGATGATTGTTTTTTTCTTGCCCTTAGCTAGATGTGCGCATTGCTGGTGGCCTTAACCCCAGCAGCGTTCCGCTGTGTGGTGGTTTAACTAGGAGCAATACCATGTCAGAAGCATTTTCAGTCGAGTACGGAGATAATTACTCAGAGCAAATAGACATTGAAACGTTGTACAGCAAAAAGCACGCAAATGCCTTGTTGGTAGAGGCGTTCAAAGAAGTTCAATCCATTCAAGATAATATCGATAAAGGTGAAGCCCTGCTAAAAGCTTGGCTTGCAAAAGACCACGGCTACCCGCAAAAGAACGCACGCCTCAAACAGCTCGATGGGCTGTTGCTAAGGGAACTCGTTACCGATGTCTTCATCTGTACGTCCTACTGCTTAACCCCTGAGCTGTTTGTATCTGTCTCTGGTCGATTAGCCTCAATGTTGGGCTTCGATGATCACCGAGATAGTCTTGTTACAGTCGCAGAAATTATTGCTGTGCTGTCCGACACGACTGCCTTTCTGTTGGATAGACCCACAGAAAACGGCAGCATCTACGTCACTTGTGAGCTTCCGCTTCCCCAAGAAGTGGTTACCGCAATAGAGCGTGCGATGTTCGTGCCACCCATGATATGCCCACCAAAGCATATCAACTCTAACTACGAAAGCGGTTACCTCACCTTCAATGAGTCCATCCTGTTAGGGAGTGGCAATGGGCACAATAAAGAAGTGTGCTTGGACGTTATTAACAAGCAGAACGCCATAGGACTAACGCTAAACAGGGATTTCCTTAATACAGTACCGGAAATCCCAAACAAGCCGTTAGAAACGCGAGACCAGCTCCTTAATTGGGAGATGTTCTTGAAGCAAAGCCGGGAGATTTACCACTTAATCATTCAGCACGGTAATGAATTCTGGCTTACCAATAACTACGACACGCGTGGCCGTCTTTACGACAAGGGCTACCACGTATCAACGCAAGGCACTTCATACAAGAAGGCCATGATTGAACTTAAACATAAAGAATTAGTGGAGGTACCTGATGAGTAAAGTCTCAGGAAGTGTAAGAAAACAAATTATTCATGCAGAGTACTTCACGACGGATAAAACACCCCATACAGATGTCGTAGGAAACACGGTCAGGAAAAGCGCCATATTCACATTGGAATGTGGCCATCGCGTGACCAAGAAACCCAGCATGTTCCCACCAACCGGAATCATCATGTGCACGCAGTGCTCAGAACCTCATAAGGAATTAGTGAAATGAAGGAATACAGCAGTTGGGAATACTTATTAATTGATGTTGCAAACAATCACCATACAAAGCTCGACAAAACAACATTCGAAACCCGCATTGAGTGGGCTAAAGCCAATCTTGATAGATTAGAAGATGAAGCTAAAGATCGTATCTGGAAGACACGCCCATTGTATCTCAAGGCGTGCATGGCAATTCGCGACACCCAGAAAGGTGAACCCATTGGCCACCTTGTAGGCATGGACGCAGTAAACTCAGGCATGCAGATCATGTCTGTTGTCACTGGCTGTATCTCAGGTGCCCGGGCAACCGGACTCATTGATACAAATGAGCGTGCTAATGCTTATGAGCAGTGTCGAAATGTCATGTCACAGCTATTAGGCAGCGCTGTTGAGGTTGATGAAGCGTTAGTCAAAAAGAGTGTAATGACTTCACTCTACGGCTCTGAAAAAGAGCCTGAGAAAGCATTCGGTAAAGGCACGGCGGAGTTAGCGGCATTTGAAGAAGCGTTGTTCATTGTTGCACCCGGTGCGGTAGAACTGCTGAGTGTGCTATTGGCTTCTTGGCAATCAAATGCCTTATCCCATACTTGGATCATGCCCGATGGTTGGACAGTCGATAACAAGGTAACGGTGAAAACAAATCATCAGATAGAAGTTGATGAGCTGGATCACCATACCTTCGACTACACGTACTACCGATCAGAAGCATTACCCAGAGCTAAGAAGAATGCCGCTAACGTGACGCATTCCATCGACGCTTACGTCCTTAGAGCTATGATTGCCCGTACTAACTTCGATGAAGTTGAGATACAAGAAATTGATCATTGGATCATGTCAGTACTCATGGATCGCTCTTTCGGTAAAGCTGTTGTACCCATCACAGATGAACATATCATCAAATACCAAAAGCACTACATGCGCAGCGGTATGCCCGACATGTCGATTTGCAATGCCTTGACGGAAGCTAATGTACATCAGCTGACAACCAAGCATTTAAAGGAGTTAAGAAGAATCCTTACTGCAATGCGGCATTACGGAGCCTTCGAGATGATCACAATCCATGATGATTACAAGGCACACCCAAACAATATGAACGCTGTTCGCTTCCACTACAAAGAAATACTAGCGGAGTTAGCAGACAGCAGAATTATTGAAGACATTATCAATCAGATCTACGGGGTTGATAACTTGACGATTTCAAAGCTAACACCTGATCTCAGTCAACACATTCGTAACTCAAACTACCACTTATCATAGGAAAAACATTTGTCAGGCCACCTCCGGTGGCTTGATAGATTATTTTTTTATGGAGACCCTACGTGGCTACCCCAATTGATGTAATAGAACTACAAGAAGAGTACGACTACCTACGGCAAAATATAATGACAAGTGTTAGCAGTGCTGACCGTTTATGCGCGGAACACCGCATGGATCAGTTTCTGCACACTCATTATGATCATTTGTACAGCATAGCTATTGCAAAGTTTGCTAGTACTTCGTGCCATTTCTAAACCGATACTCTAAATACCTCAAAACCCCTTTTTTTAACTATACGTAGCCGAGAGGCTAACGCGCCTATTTACGAGCCTAATTTATGACTAACTCCCCTCAAACATCTTTATTTCCATCCCGCGAAAGCGTGAAAGAAGTGGAGGCAGAAGCTATTGCGAATCTGCCAATCACTTCAGCAAACCAATTAATCCAATTCATGCGGTTAAGTAACAACACGCTAATTGAGCAAATAAAAAGAAACCTCAAAGTAGGAGAATAATAATGAAACTCAGATTTGACTTAACGTGGCGAGAAAGGCTTTTCCTTACCCTTTGTGGCTTAACAGGCGTTATTGACGGCACTGTTGAAGCATTAAGCTTTGGGTCTGTTGACATAAACCTACAATACCGACTGCTCACAAGCGATTTTGCAAATTGGGCAGACAGCGCGGAGCATTATGATGCGTAAACCACGCGCAGATAACTGGTTCGACCAGATGAAACATCAGCAAGACAATCCTCCCAAGCCTTTCAACCCTGAGTACCGCCACTACGCCGCAAAGCTTTTTCAGGAAACCACTGAATCATTGCGCGCTGAAGGCTGGTACGAAGACTTCACCTTAGCGCAACGACAGGCATCTGGTGAATGGCGGGAACGTTACAACACGCTAAAAGTGAAATATGAAACTGAATATGCGCAGCGTAAGCAAGCCCTACAAAAGCATAAAGTTTCAAAAGCACATTAACCTTCTACGCCGTTATCACGCGGCAGGTACGGCCTCCCTGAAGTGCTCCCTTCAGCCTAACCTCCGAAAAGGAGGCCACTTATTCTTTGCACGCACTCTCCGCGTGTTTGTGCGTTTACCTTATTAACAGAGAAATCAATTATGGCAATGACAGTCAATTTAGAAGAAGCGACAGATATTATGGAACTCGCTATGCGTTCCAATATCGTC
>TARA_R110000764_G_scaffold17502_2_pt1 | contig 14659 bp, 10 predicted proteins | sample TARA_R110000764 | Tara Oceans TARA_R110000764 (sample SAMEA4398111) | marine metagenome | biome: Polar Biome; feature: [SRF] surface water layer (ENVO:00010504); material: water (ENVO:00002006), including particulate matter (ENVO:01000060) such as... | depth 5 m | reverse complement strand
CCTGGCTTAGTACAATTGCTCGGCCTTTGTCCATTGCTAGCGGTAACTTCAACGGTAGTTAACGCTTTAGGCTTAGGTATAGCGACATTATTTGTACTTATTTGTTCTAACGCAACCGTGTCGGCTATAAGGCATTGGGTGCCAAAAGAAATTCGTATTCCTATTTTCGTGCTTATTATCGCCACATTTGTTACCTGTGTGCAGTTGCTGATGAATGCATACACCTACGATTTATATCAATCGTTAGGGATATTTTTACCCCTTATTGTTACTAACTGCGCCATTATTGGTCGTGCCGAAGCATACGCATCAAAAAACCCTGTTAAGCAAGCCAGTTTCGATGGCTTAATGATGGGGCTTGGCTTCTTAGCGGTATTGATGGTGTTAGGGGCTATTCGTGAAGTTTTAGGACAAGGGACATTATTTGATGGTGCTAATCTATTCTTAGGCGAATGGGCAACGCAGCTAAAAATTGTGGTTTATCAACTTGATAGTCAATTTTTATTAGCAATTTTACCCCCTGGTGCTTTTATCGCTATGGGTTTTTTAATTGCAGGTAAAAACGCCATTGATCAAAAAATAGCCCAAGCTAAGCCTAAAAAATTAGAGCAAGCGATTGAGCGAGTGCGTGTAAACTTTGAAAGTTAAACCAACATATTTAAGTTAAGTTAAGTTTGAAAATAGTGAAATATAAAACCGATGAATAAAGAAAAGCGAATAGACATGTTATCTCGGTTAAGGGATAACAATCCAAATCCAACAACTGAGCTAAATTTTTCTAGCCCGTTTGAGCTACTAATCGCGGTTTTATTATCAGCTCAAGCCACGGATGTAAGTGTGAATAAAGCGACGGATAAACTTTATCCGATAGCTAACACACCTCAAGCATTACTTGATCTTGGTTTAGACGGCTTAAAGTCATACATTAAAACCATTGGCTTATTTAACACTAAAGCGGTTAATACGCTTAAAACCTGTCAAATGTTAATAGACTTACACAATGGTGAAGTTCCTGGAAACAGAGCTGCCCTTGAGGCCTTACCCGGCGTTGGTAGAAAAACTGCCAATGTGGTATTAAATACCGCTTTTGGTTGGCTAAAAGATAATGAAGGTAAATACTTTATTGCTGTTGATACTCACATTCAGCGAGTCGCTAACCGCACCGGTTACGCTAAAGGTAAAACAGTTGAAGAAACAGAGCAAAACATTGTCAAACACACACCAAGAAAAACTGAATTTTTCTTTAACTTACATCATTGGCTCATACTTCATGGCCGCTATACGTGTGTAGCAAGAAAACCCCGCTGTGGCTCTTGTATTATTGAAGATTTATGCGATTTCAAAGATAAAACTGAAGACTGATAATTGACTCGAAATGTTTTACTATCGCTTAATAAACTACCATGCATACTGCTATGTAAAGTGACATGTAAAGTGACATAAAAGCTCAAATTTGTACCCAATGAATTAGCTAAACATCAGCTATTAATGCAAACCACCGTATTAATACTGCATAAAAGCTATCTTTATGCAGATATACGATAGAATATTTTTTAAAGTTAAAAGGATGATTAAACGATGAAATTTTTACACTCAATGGTTCGTGTTAGAGACCTAGATAAATCATTAGATTTTTATATAAAGCATTTAGGTTTAATCGAAACTCGACGAGTAGATGTACCTAAAGGCGAGTTTAGTTTGATTTTTTTAGCAACCGAACCCGGTGCTGCTGAAATAGAGCTTACTCATAATTGGGGCTCAGAAGAAGAGTACACTGTTGGTCGAAACTTTGGTCATTTAGCCTTTGAAGTTGACGATATTTATGCTTTATGTGAAAAGCTAATGGCTGCGGGTATTACCATTAATAGACCACCTCGTTGTGGCCATATGGCTTTTGTTAAATCACCTGATAACATTTCAATTGAACTACTTCAAAAAGGCGAAAAACTTGCTCCAAAAGAACCTTGGTTAAGTATGGAGAACTCAGGTAACTGGTAAGTTTATTGCCTATTGCTTGTTACGTGAAAAGTATTAATTGATAACTGATAAGTTACTTTAAAAACAGCTTATTTTAGCTTTGACATTACTTTATTCTTAATGACAAAAAAGCAAAAATTCACATGGTTCAGCTAACTTTACATAGTTAGTAACTAAAGCCCAGGTTAAGCCATTTTACTTGGGTTTTAGTTAAAGCCGCCCCCAAACGCTCAGATCACCCTGTATCATTCTAACGATTAGAATACTGTAATATCTATGTTAGCGGTTCAAGTGTTGAGCTTAAAAAACTCATAAAAGCTTTACTGGCATTTGACAGTGAGTGACTCTTTTTCCAAGCTAAACTCAATTTAAATTCAATGTTAGGTTCAAAGGGAACTGATGTCATCTTTTGTTCGTTATGTAAAATACGTGATAAACAAGTTGTTATACCCACTTCATTACGCACCAATGATTTTTGTAATTCAATGAGATTAGTTTCCATGCGAACATCTAAATCTAAGTGATGATCTTTTGCATATTGACTTACCACCTCACGTAAAAAATAGCCTTCATGAAATAATACCAAAGGTTGCTGACAGAACTGTTCAAGCGAAATGGTTTGCTCTAAAGCTAATGGGTGTAAATTTGACATACCCGCTACAATTTCTTCATTAATTAACTCAGTGTAACGCAGTTGTGGGTTTTCTAAGTCACCCCGTATTAACGCTAAATCAAGTTCACCGTTCTGTAACATTTTTTCTAGTGCTGCTGTGCCTTGATCAATTAATTGAATTTTTATTTTTGGGTACTTTTGTTTGAATTCTGTTAAAACTTTTGGAAAATAATAAGAGCCCATCATAGCGGAAACTCCAAACCTTATAGTGCCCTGTTCAAGGTTTTTTAAATCTTCTAAAGTTAACTCTACTTGTTTAGCTTGATTTAATAATTCAGTAGCTAACTTGTATAGCACCTCTCCTTCAGCAGTGAGTAAAGCATTTTTTTCTGCACGGTTAATTAGTTTAAGTCCAACTTCATGTTCTAACTTTTGAATAGCTATTGTCAATGCGGGTTGCGCAATACCAATTTTAAGTGCCGCGCGGGTAAAGTTCCCTAATAAGGCTAATTGACAAAAATATTCAAGACGCTTTAAGTTCATATCATCCCCAGTATCAAATAAAAATCACAAACAAAAACTATAAATAAAAGTTATAGAAAATATAAAAACTATATATTATATTTATTTTTAAATTAAGGATAGAGTAAGTCCATAAATTAAAACGGTTATTGCATTAACACACTCTACAGGGCAAACAAATGAAACAAACATTATCACCATTTAATTGGCAAGATCCTATGTCTATAGACAGCCAACTTACTGAAGAAGAACGAATGATCCGTGATACGGCATTTGATTACTGCCAAGAGAAGCTACTTCCTCGAGTACTTGAAGCTAATAGACATGAACACTTTGACCGTGAAATTATGTCTGAGTTAGGCCAATTAGGACTATTAGGGGCTACTCTACCTGCTAAGTATGGCGGCAGTGAAATCAATTATGTAAGTTATGGTTTAATTGCACGAGAAGTAGAGCGTGTAGACAGTGGTTACCGTAGTGCAATGAGTGTGCAATCATCTCTTGTTATGCACCCAATATATGCGTACGGCACGGAAGAGCAACGCATGAAGTATTTACCGAAACTCGCTTCAGGTGAATGGGTTGGCTGCTTTGGTTTAACTGAGCCTAATTCTGGTAGTGATCCAGCCTCTATGACAACTCACGCAACCAAAGTCGACGGCGGATATCGTATTACAGGCAATAAAATGTGGATCACCAACTCACCTATTGCCGATGTTTTTGTCATTTGGGCAAAACTTGATCGTAAAATTCGAGGCTTTGTACTTGAAAAAGGTATGGCTGGTTTATCTGCCCCTAAAATAGAAGGTAAATTTTCATTGCGTGCCTCAATAACAGGCGAAATTGTTATGGATAACGTCTTTGTGCCTGATGAAAACATGTTTCCTGAAATTAGCGGTTTAGCTGGGCCTTTTGGTTGTTTAAATAAAGCACGTTATGGTATTGCTTGGGGCTCACTAGGTGCAGCAGAGTTTTGCTTTCATTCGGCAAGAACTTACAGTGTCGATCGCCACCAATTTGGTCGCCCTTTGGCTTCAAACCAATTAATTCAGAAAAAGCTAGCTGATATGCAAACTGAAATATCGCTTGGATTACAAGGGTGTTTGCAAATGGGTCGTTTAATGGATGTAGATCAATGTCCGGTTGAGCTCATTTCATTATTAAAACGTAATAATTGTGGCAAATCACTTGATATTGCTCGCGTTGCTCGAGATATGCATGGTGGTAACGGTATTAGTGATGAGTTTGGCGTAATTCGCCATATGATCAACCTTGAAGCCGTCAACACTTACGAAGGTACACATGATATTCACGCCCTAATTTTAGGTCGTGCTATCACAGGTTATCAGGCTTTTTGCTAATGACTAGCGCATTGGGGAACATAAAAGTTGTCGATTTAAGTCGCATTTTAGCGGGGCCTTGGGCTTCACAAATGTTAGCTGATATGGGCGCTGAAGTTATTAAAGTAGAACGCCCTCAAAAAGGTGATGACACGCGATTTTGGGGCCCTCCTTTTATAAAAGAAGCTGACGAAAAACAGCCACCACAAGCCGCTTATTTTCACTGTGTAAATCGCAATAAACAATCGATTGCTATTGATATAACTCAGCAACAAGGTCAACAAGTGATAAAAGACTTGATTGCTCAAGCTGATGTATTAATTGAAAACTATAAAGTTGGTGGACTGGCTAAGTATGGCTTAGATTATCAAAGTGTAAAAGCGCTTAATCCTGGTTTAGTTTATTGCTCTATTACCGGCTTTGGACAAAGCGGCCCAAGTGCCCATAAAGCCGGTTATGATGCCATGATCCAAGGTGAAGGTGGCTTGATGAGCTTAACAGGTGAGTCTGATGGAATGCCGATGAAAGTGGGTGTTGCCTTGGTTGATGTTATGACAGGTTTGTACAGTTGCAATGCTATTTTGGCTGCACTTATGGCTCGTCATCAAACCAATGAAGGTCAGCATATTGATATTGCTCTGTTAGACGTGCAAGTAGCGACATTAGCCAATCAAGGTATGAACTATTTAGCTACAGGTAAAAACCCAGATAGACAGGGCAATGGACACCCAAATATTGTGCCATACCAAACCTTTGCGACTCAAGGTGGCAGTATTATTCTAGCCATTGGCAATGACAGTCAATTTGTTAAATTTTGTCAGGTGGCTCATTGTTTAGAACTTTCAGAAAATGCTTTGTTTGCTACCAATGCTCAACGTGTGATTAACCGTAAAAAGCTGATCCCTATTCTCGCCACTAAACTCGCCTCGTATTCGACAAACTGGTGGATTAAGCAACTTGAGTCTGTTGCAGTACCTTGTGGCCCGGTTAATACCCTAGCGCAAGTTTTTGATCACCCACAAGTTAAACATCGTGCAATGGTTAGGCAAGTAGCTAATCAACAAGGCGAATTAATCAATACAATTGCATCGCCAATTAATCTTTCTGCGACACCTTTACAATATAACAGTGCATCCCCTGACCTAGGTCAACATAGCCATCAGGTTTTATCTTCACTGCTTAAATATAGTGAGGAAAACATTAAAAAACTTTTTTCTAATGCGACTGTTAGCTAACTCATTATCTTCAAGTTAAATGCTATCTGAGAGTAATAGTAATAGTAATAATATAGATACATCACTAATAAAATTGATAATCACTATAGCGAGCAAATAATACCTAAATGTATTACCCGTTTGACTAATTAATCAGATGATACAAAAAGACCAACTTAATATTAAGTTGGTCTTTATATTGGTTATTAAATTATTATTTAATTTTATTAATCGTTAACCAATTCTAACTTCTCTTTTGTTTCAGCCTTTGTCTTTTCAGCCGAATTTATGGCTAATTCACCAATGATAAGTGTCACGACAACACCAATAAACACTGACCATTGCATACCGTTTTCAGGAGAATAGATAAATAACACAATCGCAAAGCTTAATACGGCTATACACGAATAAGCTGATAAACGTGCAAAGAATAATCCACCAGGTATTTTATATGGACGAGAATGATTTGGATGTTCGACACGAGCTTTAACAAATGCGAGTAGCATGCCGATATATGGCAACATAAAGATAACCGCGCTAAATGCAAATAATGACCAGAATAAATCTTCATTCGATCCAGCTAGAAACCCGTACAGCACGATTGTACCTGTGCTCACTAATCCCATCATAATACTAGCCCCTAAAGGTGTACCTGTTTTTTTACTTGCTAAACCGAAAATAGCGGGTAACTCGCCAGTTTTTGCAGCCTCTGCAGCAGCACGATTACACCCTAACGCCCAAGTGACACCATTTGAGAAAAAGGTAAACAATGCCATAATCCCTAACGCCATCGCGAAGGTTTTTCCAGCCGTTGATTGACCAAATAAAAGATATAATGTGTCCATTAATCCTTCAACAAGATTTATATCTTTAGCAGGAATAGCGGCTAACATAGCAACAGTACCTAACATGTAAAGCACAATAATAATTAAAGCTGAAATGAGTACCGCTTTTGGCATATCTCTCGCGGGGTCTTTCATTTCTTCACTACTAGCACTGACTAATTCAAAACCTAACATGCCGTAAATAATAGCCGGAATATATTGAAAGCTTGCTTGCCAATCAGGTTTAAGCGCAGCTATTGTAAAATCATTTGCCATGCCATGTTCATCTACATAGTTAAAGGCACCAACAATAATCACAATAAAAATGATTATTTTGAAAATAGCGCCAGTATCTGGTATCAATTTACCGACATCTAAACTCACTATATTCACTAAAACAGTAATCCAAGTCAGTAAAAGCCCAATACCTATTTGGCCATAAAGGCTTAAGTCTGGAAAAAACATTTGCTTAAATATACCGGCAAACAGAATAGAAATAGCGGGGATCCACACCGCGGTGTTAATCCAGTAACTCCAGGAAGCTCTTGCAGCCCAACGACTACCATAAGCAGTTTTAACCCATGCGTATATGCCGCCTTGTGCAGGGTATGAACATGACATTTCAGCACTGATCAGCGCGAAAGGAATAAAAAATACTACGCTAAGAAATAACCACCAAAAAATGCTAGATACTCCAACTGAGGCGGCTGAAGCTAAAGTATCTAAAAGCAGAATGGCTGATACGGTAAAAAGAACTAGATCTTTCTTTCCTAATATTTTTTTTGTCATCAAGGTGTTCTCTTTTATCAAGTTAATGAGTTATCTCGGTTATCTTGAACTTAGTATTCGATAGCCTAACCGATTAATCATATTATTATATTTAGTATGTCATTCAGTCTTACATAAAAAAGTTACGATTAATTTACCCCTATAGGGGGATATTGACTCACTTATAAGGGTAAATTTTTCCACTGTGATTTTTGAATCAAAATCACTCTAACCTGATAGGGGTATGTTCCGATATATGTAAATTAACTATTCTAATTTTGCATAAAATAAAAGCAAAAAATAATAACAATATTAAACAACCTGTATCACGCTATCACCCTTGGTGACGCAGAGAAATATAAACAACACTATTATAGGCTAAATTATGAATCTAAAACCCGAGCTCATCGCCCCCAGTTTATTTAAACTGTCGCCATTGTTTTTAGCATTAGGCTTAAATAATGCAGTGGCTAGTGAAATAGAAGTTATTGAAGTTAAAGTACAAAAACGTACACAGTCTGTGCAAGACGTACCGGTTGCCGTATCAGCCTTTAATGGCGATATGATGGACCAACTTCGTATTGAAGATGTTCGAGGCTTAGTAGATTTAACCCCTGGTTTTAACGGTAAAACAGAAGACAGTTTTATTGATGCACTTTCTATTCGTGGCATAGGCACAAATGATTTTGGTATTGGTGGTGATCCATCAGTCGCTATTTTTACTGATGGTTTGTGGGCCGGTCGTAATGGCGGTGTTCAAATGTCATTTTACGATATGGAACGTGCTGAAGTAGTAAAAGGTCCACAAGGGACTTTATTCGGTCGAAATGCAATAGCAGGCGGTATTAATATTACCACCAACAAACCTATCTCTGACTTTGAAGCTAAAGTTGGTGTCACTGTTGCTCAGTATGATACCCAAGAAATAACCGGGATGGTAAATATCCCTTTATCTGAAAACTGGTACTTTCGTGCGGCAGGAAATTTTGTTTCTAAAGGCGCATGGTTAGAAAATGTTGCTGGTGGTGGTGATCTTGGTGGTAGTGAAATTAGTTCTACACGTTTGTCACTGCGCTACGAAGGTGATGATATCGATGCTGTTTTTCGCGCAACTTATGAAGATAGAGAACAAGACCCTTCGGTATATTGGACTGAAGTCAGTGCAGTAGCTAAAGATAAAGTCAATATAGATTACGGCAAAGGTAAAGGATATGACCGTGGTGAAATACTTTCACTGCAAGCCAATGTCGAATTTACCTTGTCTGATGAATATTTATTAACCTCTATTACGGGTTACAAGACGTATGACTTTGCTTATTTGGAAGATTTTGACGCACAACCCGAGCTAATTAATAACTACGGACAAGATCAAACTGTTGATTATGCCAGCCAAGAATTAAGATTAAATTATCAAGGTGATGGTAGTATTAATTGGTTTATTGGTGCGAGTGTTTATCAAGAAGATATTGATGCAACTTTTATTAACTCTTACGATGAAGACGCTTTATGTAAAGCGGTTTCTCTAACCGATTCTGCAGACTTCGATGGCCCTGCGGCAGGTTGTGATGACGTAAACTGGGAAACCTATTGGGAAGATGATATTGACCCAGCAGACTTACTGACTAACAAACCTGAAACTAATATAGATATTTTAAAGAACACAGGTTGGTCTGTTTACGGTGATATTACTTGGCAAGCCACTGAAAAACTTGACTTAACAGTAGGTGCTCGTTACACCAGTGATACAAAAGATATGAGCATTGAGGTATTAGATTCAGGTGGTGCATTAGGTAATACTTTTGTGTTTGAATGGTACACAGACGGCCCGGTTCAAGCAAAAGATACTTGGTCAGATTTTACCCCACGTATTGCCGCTGTTTACGAATTAACTGACAAAATCAATTTATACGCCAATGCGGCTAAAGGTTACAAATCAGGTGGTTACTCTACTTTTGGTATTATGAATGATGGTTCACAAGAATACGGTGGCCCATTAGCTGCTGGCAGTGAACCGCTTGCCTTTGAACCTGAAACAACAACCAGCTATGAAATTGGTAGTAAAATGATGTTGCTAGATAATTCAATGCAACTAAACCTTGCTTATTTCACCTATGATTATCAAGACTTACAAATGATCATTTTTGAAAGCGGTTCACAGCTTGTTAAAAACGTTGGTGAAGCAAAAAACCATGGTATCGAAGCTGATATGCATTGGACACCGACTGACAATTGGGATTTCCGTATAGCGGGCGCTTGGATGGACAGTGAAATAACCAAAGAAATTGAAGCTGGTGACGGAACGTTAGGTAATAAATTACCAATGGCGCCTGAATTAAGTGGCTCTGTGGTTACGTCTTATTTTCATTACATGGATGATGGTATAGTAACCTTGATGGCCAAATGGGTTTTCCAAAGTGAAATCTATGGTGGCCCAGGTAACTATGAAACAGCTAAAGTTGATAGCTGGAATGAGCTTGGTTTACGAGCCATGTATGAAAGCAATGACGATTGGTCAGTAAGCTTATACATGGATAACGTTACCGATGCTGACTACTATGAACGTGGTTGGGAAAATGCTGATGCCGATAACAAAAATGGCTTTGGTTTAGTGAATACATTTGTTTGGCCAGCTAAACCTCGCACCGTTGGTGTTAGCTTTGACATGACCTTCTAAACTCACTTCGTTGACTCCCCTAGGGTTTGCTCTAGGGGCTTTTTTTCTAGGTTAAATTTTATTTAACCTCTATTTTACAGAGATAATTATGTCTTTAAGTGATGCTGAAATTCTAAATGAATTTCTCAAAGACCACCCTGCTATTGAAATTTTTGAAGTTATTCTTCCTGATATAAACGGTAAACTAAGAGGTAAATGGATAGAAAGAAAAAACATCAAAAAAGTCATTAAAGGTGGTCTTAAATTACCATTAACTGCCATTGCTTTTGATATCTGGGGCCGTGACCCTAGTAGTTGGGTTTACCAAAGTGGCGATGAAGATGGTGTTTGTATTACAGACATACGTACACTTTCAACAGTGCCTTGGTTAAGTAGACCAACCGCGCAAATTTTGATGTCGTTGAATAACTTTGACAACACGCCTTGTGCTTACGATGTCCGTAATATTTTAAAAAACATTATGCAGCGCTTTGACAAACTCAGTTTATCGGCAATGCCCGCTTTTGAAATGGAATTTAGTCTATTTGAGAACGAGAATGATGAGCTAGGCCAACCCGTTCATAGCCAACTAAGTTCTTCTGGTGTTAATGCAGGTCAAACCTATGGTTTAGAATGCATGCAAGATATGAGTGATTTTATGCACGGCGTGCGTGACGCTGCTCAAGCGCAAAACTTGCCCATTGATACATTGATCACTGAAGCAGCGCCTTCACAATATGAAATTAACTTATATCATCAACCTGATGCGCTAGTAGCGGCTGATCAAGCCTTAATGCTTCAGCGTGCGATTAAAGGCGTAGCACAGCAATTAGATTTGCGAGCATCATTCATGGCTAAACCATTCGCCGACTTATCTGGCAACGGCATGCATATGCATTGTAGTTTACTCGATAAAGACGGTAACAATGCTTTTGACAACGATACAGATGAAGGTAATGAATTACTGCAACATGCTATTGCCGGTTGTTTAGCAACGTTAGAAGATTGTATGCTAATTTTTGCACCGCATTTAAACTCATACCGCCGATTTAAAGAAGGCTCACATGTGCCTATGACCCCAACTTGGGGTTATGAAAACCGCACGGTAGCTCTAAGAGTACCGGCCGGAGACCATAAAGCCATGCGTATAGAGCATAGAGTTGCTGGCGCAGACGCAAATCCATATTTAGTCGCTACAGCGATTATTGCAGGTATGTTATATGGTATAGAAAATAAACTCGCGGCTCCTGAGCCAATTACAGGAAACGCCTATACTCAGATTAAACCAAGCTTACCTAGCACATGGTTAGAGTCAATTGAGCACTTTAAACATTCAAAGTTTATCGAAGAATACTTTGGAGCAGAATTTCAGCGGGTGTTCACCACGACTAAAGAGCAAGAATTGGAAGAGTTTACGACTAAAATAACAACACTTGAATACGAAACTTACTTGTAACTTCTTATGAAAATAAGCCATATCCGCTCGCTAATTACATATAATTAGTTAGCGGATCACCTTTAGCATACTCTTCTTCACTCATTAATGAGTCAATAAATAAGTAAAACAATTCAGATTGAGAGTTAATATCAAGTTTGGCATAAGCATGCTTTCGATGTAACTTTACCGTTTCAACTACAATATTTAATTCTTCAGAAACAGTTTTAGTGGTGTGGCCATGTAAAATTAGGTGCACAACTTGTTTTTCTCTTTGCGTTAGAATCGAAGCCCCAAAGTGATCTAAAGCATGTTGCATTCTAACCCTGATATTTGAAGAATCATCACTAACCAATATTTGTTGCCAATGTTGCTGACAAACTTTTTCTATCAATGGGAAAATATCGGCTAATAATGTTAATTCTTTTTTTGAAAAGTTTTTCAGCCCGCCAGTGCGCCCCAAGGAAATATTGATAAAGTCATTATTAGGCAATGAAATAAGGTAGCCCACTTCATCATTAAGACCTGAATTACAGTACCAAGTACGATAAAACTCAGTTTGTTTAAAGCCTGAAGGCATTATGGTTTTAAAATGAAAAAAACCACGTTGCTTTTTCTGGGTTGCCATTAAGTAAAATGGGTCGATTAAAAAAGCACCTTTGACAAATAAATCGATATTATTACTACCGCCCTTTTTCGGGTCGTCAAAGTATTCAAGGGTAGGTAAACCTGAATGTCTAAATAATATAATGGTTACATCATTACTCTCTACAAGTTGCTTCAATCCTGCAGCGAGTTTTTTCGAAAAGTCAGGTTCTGTTAAACTATCGATCCAGCTCGAGGAAACTTCAGCAATCTTTGCAATGTAAGACATAATATTTTAATACTTTTAATTAGATACCTGCTTATGGATACCATTGTTATGAATATAATACTAAAGCGCAAGTCATAATATGTACGTTATAACAGTTATTAACAATAAACTTCACTTTGGTATTTTTCCTGTAATAAAACAAAAAAGTCAGACTAAAATAGTCTGACTTTTTCTTGTTGTTTTGTTTCTATTAATTAAGTTTTTATACCGTAATGTTTCGCTGTGTAATCTAGTGCTATAGTCAAACGAGCAATTAACAGGTCAATTTCTGCTCGAGTACATACCATTGGCGGTGCAGTTACAATGGCATCACCTACTGAGCGCACCATTAAGCCATGGTTAATGGCATGTGTTTTCACCATAGCTCCGCCAGCACAATCGGGGGCTAATCGTTCTTTAGCTGAGTTGTTTTTAGCAATTTCTAAGGCTGCAACCATACCCATACCACGTACTTCACCAACAATGGGGTGATCCGCTAACGTGCGAAGTTGTGCTTGAAAATATGGCATGATATCAGCTGCTGCATTTTCAATTACTTTGTCATTTTTAAGAATGTCGATGGTGGCGATACCTGCAGCACAAGCGGCCGGATGACCTGAGTAAGTAAAACCATGCGTAAACTCTCCACCGTCAGCCGCTAATACATCGGCTACTTTATCACTTACCATCACGCCACCTAGAGGTTGATACCCATTAGTAACAGCTTTTGCAAACGTCATTAAATCAGGTTCGTAGCCAAAAGTTTGTGCGCCAAACCAATCACCGGTGCGACCAAAACCACAAATAACTTCATCGCTGATTAATAAAATATCACGCTCTTTACAAATGCGTGATATTTCTGGCCAGTAGGTTTCTGGCGGTACAATAACACCGCCAGCCCCTTGAATAGGTTCAGCAATAAACGCCGCCACATTTTCTTCACCAAGCTCATCAATTTTAGCAGCTAGTTCTTGAGCAACTTTAATACCGAATTCAGCTTTATCCATATCGCCACCTTCAGTAAACCAGTTAGGTTGGCCAATATGCTCAACATAACTAAGGCCGGTGTATTGTTTATGCATGCCACTAAAGCCACCTAGCGAACCGGCAGCAATAGTTGAACCGTGATAAGCACCATGACGACTAATGAATATTTTCTTGCTTGGCTTGCCGAGTAAGTCGTAGTAACGGTGCACTAAACGTATGTTGGTATCGTTTGCTTCAGAACCTGAGTTAGTAAAAAACACATGATTAAACTGTGCTGGAGAAATATCAACCAACGCTTTAGCCATTTGTACCGTTACATCAGTCGTACACTGAAAGAAACTATTATAAAAAGGTAAGCTATTTAATTGATTACTAATAGCTTCGTTAATTTTCGGTTGGCTATAACCTAAATTACAACACCACAGCCCAGACATACCATCAATTAACTGATCACCTTGCTCATTATAAATATAGATATGCTCAGCTTTAGTGTAAATTGCAGTAGCTGTTGCTTTATATTCTTTAAAGTCAGTAAAAGGATGTAAAAAATGTGTTTTATCTAACGTATTTAGTGTTGTATTGTTACTGCTCATAACTATTCTCTTTATATAATAAAATGCTCGAATTTGTTGGCTACACTATTGGGTTATAGCCGCATTTGCTCTCTTCATGTTTAATAGTTTCACATAAAATCCACACGATTGGATTACCCCAAAAGAGTTGTATGAGGAGAAAAAAGAAGGTGAATTTTAAAAAACCGGTAATTGGAATTGTTTGTGACGTGATAAAAAATGGTCTTAATGGCTTTCACGGCGTAGGAGAAAAATATATTAATGCCATTGCCCACGGGGCGAATGCAATTCCTATTTTAATTCCTGCGCAACCTGCAGCCCAAGATCTTGAATCTTTAACTGAGTTTTTTGATGCTGACTTTTTCGAACAACTTGACGGTGTATTCTTTCCTGGTAGTCCTTCAAACGTTGAACCTCATCATTACGGCACAGAAGCATCAGCAACCCCCGAAAGCCACGATAAACAAAGAGATGGTTCCAGCTTACCTTTAATCAAACTTGCGATTGCAAAAGGTATTCCTTTACTTGCGGTATGTCGTGGTATGCAAGAACTCAATGTGGCAATGGGAGGAGAACTTCATCAGTGCTTGTTCCACCATGAACAATTTATTGAGCATCGAGAAAACAAAAAAGGCACACGTGATGAACAATACGCTCCTGCACATCAAGTAACCTTAACCACAGATGGCGTTTTGGCAAACATATTAGGTGCCACCACCCATACGGTGAACTCATTACATGGACAAGGCATTAAAACCTTGGGCAAAGGTTTAAAAGTTGAAGCTTTAGCACCCGATGGCTTAGTTGAAGCGATTAGTTGTAATGAAAATGGAAATTTTGTTGTTGGTGTACAATGGCACCCCGAGTGGCAATATCAGCAAGACAAGTTATCAAGCAGTTT
>TARA_R110000764_G_scaffold12995_8_pt1 | contig 14675 bp, 14 predicted proteins | sample TARA_R110000764 | Tara Oceans TARA_R110000764 (sample SAMEA4398111) | marine metagenome | biome: Polar Biome; feature: [SRF] surface water layer (ENVO:00010504); material: water (ENVO:00002006), including particulate matter (ENVO:01000060) such as... | depth 5 m | reverse complement strand
TCGGAGGTTTCACCAAAATATGTTCCGTAGCTATCGCTGCCATATGTCTTTGCCAGGGCTTTGCTGATTTGCTTTATGTCATAAATATAGTTGGCCCAGATTATAGCTTTGCCGCTGCTTTCTTCTAAAACAGCCAGCAGCTCGTCTATACGGTTGTTAGGTAGTTCTTTGAATGTGCCGTCATCAAATTTGGCATAGCCACAGGTCACTTGCTGTAGCCGCAATAATTGCGTGATTACATTTGAGGTTGTTATGTCGCCATCTTCTAAGGTTGCGATGGCCCATTTTTTAAGATCGTCATATACTTCCTTTTGTTCCTTGGTCAGTTGTATGGTGCGGCGCGTGTAGACTTTTTCCGGTAGGTCTAAGCAGTGTTCCTTTAGCACTCGAAAGCTAAAATCATTCAAAGTCTTATTTAGTTCTTCCAGGTTTTGGTATCCTACCACTTGTTGAAATGAGTGCGATGCAACAGACCGTTGCTGTATGATGGCGTACCGTGCGCGGAATGAGAAATATGACGAATACCCTAGATATACAGGATCAAGGAACTCGCACTGTGCGTATAGGTCAAGGGGTGACTTGGTAACGGGCGACCCTGTTAATATCCGCCTATACGTGGCAAACGAACTAAGTTTTAGGATGCTTTTAGTCCGTTTGGCCTTTGGGTTTTTGATGGTGGTGCTTTCATCAACCGCCATAAGGGTCTTATGTGCTTTCAAAAACTTGCCAGCAAACGCCGTACCCTTCCCCGTACTTAGCGCCTCAACATTCATTATGAGGATTTTTAGGTCTTCGTTGGGATATTCAAATAAGCTATCCAGTAGCCGTTGTTGCGTTTTTGTGTTGGTAGGATTCCATACAACCATGTTTGCCAATATATGAGTAGGCATATGGGCCGGAAGTTCATTTATCTCCCAATTTCGATAAACGCCCTTGGGCGCAATAATCAAAGCTGCTTCGATGTAACCTCGATCGTACAATACAGCTATATTGTCGATTAATACTTTAGACTTACCTGTGCCCATTTCCATGAATAGGGCATATTCTTTACGATCCCACGATCTATTCAAAGCTGTACGTTGGTGATCATACGGCTTTGTTTTGAACGGATAAATTAATTCTTCCACAGTTGTCTCCTTTCTGTTAATATTTTACCCGGTATACAGGTAGCGAACAAGCCCTATAGTTAGTTCGAACAGTTCGAAGTGTAGGGTGTTCCATCCAAGTGTGCTAATAGGCCAATATTCTAATAGGGTTTGCTATTAATTCTATGTTTACAACAGGTTAACCCCTATTAGATGGTTATTAGATGTTTACATGGTAGCGCAGGCTTCTAAACTGCGCGCGCGCGTTTTCCGCAGTTTACTAACGTTTTAGTACTCAGATTACTTTAGGGTTGTTTCAACTTTGCCAATAGGCTACATAGGTATAGCGCAACACGCAGTAGAAAGAAGAAAGGCGAGTGCATGACCGTATATGCTGTTCAAGAAGAAGCCCCTGGGCAAAATATTCTTACGGCACGAGACTATGGCGACATTGTGTACCTGCTTCCTAGGGGGCAGGTTACCTTTAGTGCTTCCCCCACGCTACACCGTTTAAAACGTAAGTTGCGCGAATACTGCGATGAAGACTTCTTGCTTTTGATAGGTGACCCCGCTGCCATCGGCATGGCTACTGCGGTGGCAGGCGACTACAACCGTGGTCGTGTTCAATTTTTGAAATGGGACCGCCAGGAAAAGCAATACTACCCTATAAAGTGGGACTTGCATGAGAAAGGAGAAGATTAATGTCCGACCTAGAACTAGCAAAAACCTCATTGGCTGACGTCATTGAGGGTTTTAGTAACCTAACCGAAAATGATTCACAGGAATTACGCCAGTTGTGTGAGCAGTTGGTGCAGTTGCGTGATTTAGAGGAAAAAGCAACCGAAGCGTTAAAGGGCATCAAAGCGGCGTTGCGTAAGTATGCAACGGAATTAGTGCCTGACGCTATGGATGAACTAGGTATGCAGTCATTAACCACGGCAAATGGTGTTGATATAACCATACGTGACGATGTGCATGTGCATATTTCTGAAGACAACAAGCCACAGGCATTCACTTGGCTACGCGATAACAACCATGAAGATATAATTAAAAATCAAGTGGTTGTGTCGTTTAATAAAAATGAAGATAATGTGGCAGGGGCCTTTTATAGCGATGCTATGGCTATAGGCCACGATGTACAGCGTAAAGAAACAGTACACCATTCAACATTACGGGCGTTTGTACGCGAAATGCGTAGTAAGGGTGTTCAAATACCCATAGAAATATTTGGAGTTTATGAAGGGCGTATTGCAAAATTAACCACATATAAGGGAGAATAGGTCATGTCTAAAGAAGAACAAGCCGTTCAAAAAGCGGGCGAAACTACCCCACTAATGCTTCCACAGTTACAGGATATGGTAACCACCGGTTTTGAAAATGTTGGTGTGGACGATACCGCAACACCGTTTCTAAAGCTGCTACAAAAAATGAGCCCCGAAACTGAAAAAGGTACCGCTGATTATATTGAGGGTTCAGAAGCGGGCTGTATTTTAAATTCGGTTACCAAACAGACCTATATTGGCAATACAGGGGTCCGTGTGGTGCCTTGTACGTTTAGGCGGGAGTACATTGAATGGGCACCCCGCGAGGCCAGCCAGGGCGCTCCTATAGCCCGTCACGCGGCCACCAGCGATATACTGGCCCGAACTAGCCGTAGCCAGGATAATAAGGATGTATTGCCCAACGGAAACTACATCGAAAACACGGCACAGTGGTACGTCATACTATTAAGCGACGACCTTTCTGAATGGACCCCGGCAATGGTTTCCATGAAAAGCACACAGTTAAAACGTGCGCGTAGCTGGATGTCCATGATACGGGAAAGCCGCGCCCCTGTTATGTTCTCCCATATGTATAAGCTCACTTCTATATTGGAGCAAAACAACAAGGGGAACTGGTATAGCTGGGTTATTAATCGCAGTGACGCACTTGATATAAATTACGAAACAATGACGGGTTCGCCAACACACTCAGAAATCTTTAAAGCCGCATACGAATTTGCCCTAGCCGTTAAGCAGGGCGAGGTAGATGCTAATGAACCGCGTGACGACGAGGTACCCTTTTAGTAGCTTGTAGAAAGAAACAAGGGTGTCTTCCATTGAAAGATTTGCCACCGCCTTTACCGGGTTGGAACTGGCGTATTTGCGACGACATGATAAATCCGTGGGTTCGAAAAAGACTGGGAAGGTCGATAGCCATTACAGCATAGTTCGTGAAACCCCAACACTGCAAATATTCGCAGAGCATCTATCTGAAGGTTCTGCGGGTATTGGTATTGTTCCCATACGCGAAGACGGCACCTGTTTGTGGGGGTGTATTGATATTGATGACTACCCCACAGACCTACCCGCCATACAAAAACGGCTGCATGAGTATAAATTACCGTTTGTTGTTAGCCGTTCTAAAAGCGGGGGTGCCCATCTTTTCCTATTCACGAGTGAGCCTGTTGACGCTTCCTTAATGCGCCGTAAGCTGTTTGAGCTTGCGGCAGCGTTGGGATATTCCCAAGGGGAGGTGTTTCCAAAACAGGAAAAGTTGCTTCTTGAACGAGGGGATATTGGTAATGCTTTGAATCTTCCATATTGTTCAGCCGAAGAATCCACACGGTACGCCCTTAAATCGGATGGTACCTCGGCAACCTTAGACGAATTCCTTGATCTAGTAGATGAACACCGTCTAACAGAAATTGAACTAGAAGATTTAGAAGTTGCCATAGACCATGTTTTGCAAGAAGCGCCCCCATGCTTGCAATATCTGTGCGAGCAGGGGTTTCCAAAGGGAACACGTAATAACGGGCTATTCAATATTGGGGTTTACCTACGCAAGGCGTTTCCGGATACCTGGGAAGTTGAAATAGAAGAATATAACCGCCGCTATATGGAACCGCCCCTACCCTCGTCCGAGGTGGTTTCGGTCATAAAGCAGCTACATAAAAAGGATTATGGGTACCGCTGCAAAGACCAGCCCATAATCAGTTATTGCGATGCAACAACGTGTAAGTCTAGGCGATTTGGCATAGGCCCTGCAGACTATACCCCAACATTTTCTAACCTATCAAAGTTCAACAGTGACCCACCCCTGTGGTTCCTAACTGTTGGGCCGGATAGGTTGGTGCTACAAACCGATGATTTACAAAATCAAACCAAGTTTCAACGGTCCTGTATGGAAGCCTTAAATATGATGCCCCCAAAAATGGGGGAACGGGCATGGCAGGCGTTGGTGCAGAAATTATTGGATAAGATCGAAATAATTGACGTACCGCAAGAAGTATCCATACAGGGGCAATTCCATAACCTGTTGGAAGCCTTTTGCACTGACCGGGCACAGGCGCAAACCCGTGAGGAATTATTACTAGGCAAGCCCTGGACTAATGAAGAGCGCACCTACTTTAGGCTGAAGGATTTATTAGACTATTGCTCGCGGCACAATTTCAAGCAGTATAACCACACGCAAATGGCTTCGCAGTTATCGGATATAGGCGGGGAGCATAAGTTCTTTAACCTGAAAGGTAAGGGGGTGAATGTTTACCATGTTGCTGAATTTATAGTTGATAAAACCCCATACGTGTTGCCTGAATTAAAGGCTAATGACGAGAACGTGTTATGAGGAATATATACCTCGGCCCACCCGGCACGGGGAAAACAAGTAAGCTACTTGAACTCGTTGACAGTGCCTTGGAAATTGGAACCCCGCCTCGTTACATTGGATATTTTGCCTTTACCCGCGCCGCTAATGAAGAATCAATAAATAGGGCCTGTAGTAAATTCCAACTTAGCCGTAAAGACCTGCCGTTTTTTAGAACGCTACATTCATTAGCCTTTAGACAGCTTGGTTTGAAAAGCACCCAGGTTATGTCCGACCAGCATTACCAAGAATTTGGTGAATGGCTTGGTATACGCATTTCGGGGGGCTTGGATCGTGATACGGGTGTATTTTACGGTAGCGAACGTGGCGATGAAATTTTGGCGCTGATTAATAAAGCCCGCATACGGGATGTTACCGTAGAACAACAGTGGCGTGATGATGTTTTGGATATCTCTTGGCTAGAGGTAGAACGTATAGACCGGGCCTTACGGTTGTACAAGGATCGTCGGGAAATTGTTGACTATACCGATATGCTTTCACTTTTCCTCAAGCAAAAGCCCGTACCGTTTTTGGATACTATATTTGTAGATGAGGCCCAAGACCTCAACCGTCTGCAATGGAAAATGGTGTACTTGTTAGAAGAGATATCTAAGAACTGCTTTATAGCTGGCGATGATGACCAAGCTATATTCAAATGGGCGGGTGCGGATGTTGACCAGTTTTTAGACCTAACGGGCAAAACAACGGTTTTGGATAAGTCGTTTAGGTTGCCGAAGAAAATAGCCCGTTTTGCCAAATCAATTGTACACCGTATTGACCGCAGGTATGAGAAGGAATGGGATTCAAGAGAAGATGAAGGGCTGCTAGAGTACCATACTAAATTTGATTATATTGACATGGCTACGGGGGAGTGGATGGTGTTGGCCCGTACCCATTACCTGTTACAGCCTGTAGAAGAACAATGCAGGCGCGAGGGGTGGTTTTATTCAAAGAACAATATTCCCAGTGTGCGTAAGTCGCTTATTACCAGCATACAGGACTGGGAAAAGTTGCGGAAGGGTAATTCTGTGTCGTCGGCGTCGGTGCGAAAAATGTATCAATTTTTCAAGTCTGATGGAAATGTTACCAAGAAGGGCCGGGGCCTGAAAGATGTAACTGAATATGAAACGTTTACCCTGCTCGATCTGCAACAAAACCACGGGTTACGCACATCGGCTATTTGGCATGAGGCGTTTGATAACGTTACCATATACGAGCGCGAGTATATGATTGCCCTATTGCGGCGGGGGGAGAAACTTACAGAGGATCCCCGTGTTCGTCTATCGACCATCCACGCGGCCAAGGGTAAGGAATGTCAGCATGTGGTGCTTTTAACCGATTTATCGCGCAAGGCGTGGACCCAGATGCAGGTGCATGAAAATGATGAACTGCGGACCTTTTATGTGGGAGCAACCCGCGCAAGAGAAAGCCTACATATTATTATGCCACAGACACAATATTTTTTCCCCATGGGGGCTAAAGGATAAAATACCGTTTGTTATCGTTGCAAACGGTAGTATTATATACATTATGGCAGCACATTTAGAAAGGATACCAAATGTCAGCATATGTAGAAACAATGGCTTACACCGCATCAGGCGGGGTACCGTGGCATAAAGAAGGCTATGCCGTATCGGATGACCTTACACCTGATGAAATGGCGGAAGCCGCACAAATTACGTGGACCGTGAGCAAACGGCCTTCGTATACCATTAAGGAACCTGAGTGGGTTGAGGGCGTTGAACTTATGAACGACCCCAACCACAACCACATTGTTCGGGATGACACCAACGCTATTTTAGGCGTATGCAGCCCGGAGGGTTGGCACCCGTTTCAAAACACAGACATTATGCAGTTTTACAAAAAGTTCTGTGAAGCGGGGCAAATGCGTATGGAAACGGCGGGTAGCCTGCGTGACGGTAAGGATATTTGGGCGTTAGCTAAATATTCCGATGGGTTTACCCTTCCCGGTGGTGATGAAATAAAAGGCTATTGTCTTGTTAGCAATAGCCACAAACCTGGGAAAGCGTTTAAAATCCTAAACACCCCGGTACGAGTAGTGTGTTGGAATACCCTGAGTATGGCGTTGAAAGATGCAACGGCTTTGGGGGGAATATTCAAGTTGGCACACCGTGTTGAGTTAACCCCGGCTATTTTTCAGGAAGCTGAAAAAACGTTGGGTTTGGCTAAGGAGCAGCTTAATAACTTCCAGCAGCAAACTGAATTTTTGGCTTCCAAGGAAATTACGCCAGAACAGTTTGAGCGGTTTGTTGCACAACTGTTCGCACCGGATTTGTTGCAGCATGAACCGGCCAAGGGGTTCGAAGGTAATACGGTCCCCTTACGTGACTTGTTCAAAAACGGTACGCAAGCGCAAAAGGTATATGACGCGTTTGAAAACAGCCCCGGTGCCGACCTAAAATCAGCCAAGGGTACATACTGGGGCGCAGTCAATGCTGTAACCTACGCTATGGACCACCAAGGCGTTGGTCAACACGCTTTGCACGATGCGTGGTTTGGCCGGAAGGCGACCAACAAGCGTAATGCTTTGAGTATCGCTACGGAAATGGCGGAGGCTGCATAAGTTCTTTACTTGGTAGCGTCATTATGGCATAAGGGGTAGCGGGTTCGCTACCCCTTATCTTTTAGAAAGGAGACAGTAATGATTTGCTATGCGGTAGTTGACGATTATGAAAAAGACGCCTCTTACGCCATGCACTTCAAAAGTGTGGGTGAAGCAAAATCCTCTGGATTTATCGATAAATTTACGCCAGTTCTACGCGAATGGGTCGACCTTATAGAAGCCTATGACGAAGACGAACTTATTGGAATTCACTGTTTGCTCTCTTTCCCTAAAGTGGTAAAGTACAGGTCTTCCCAAACAATTCACAAAGATGAGCTAGCTAAGGTTGTTTGGAAGACTATTTTAACCACGGCAAAACCTTATAGGAAGGGTGCAATGTCTATCACCGAGCAAGAAGAAGAAGTGCAAGAGCAGGATGGTTCAGAATCTTCGGATAAGCCTTCACAAACCGGAATCAAGCGGCCCAGGCTATATGGCCGTGAGGATTTAATTGAAATTATTAGCAATAGAATCCCAATTCGCCCAGGGACTAAAAAATATAAGATTTGGTCTTATATCCAAAACGATATCACTGTGGCTGAATTTATTGCATCTATCAGAGAGGCCGGTCTTCCCGGCAGTGCTAAGGATATCCAGCTTGCCGAAAAAGCAGGCTATATCAAAGTTACTAAGCCTGCTTGAAGCACGTAGCTAATTTGATTCCAGTTCACGTCCCACGATTCCTTCCGCGTGCTGGAAACGCCCAACGGTGGGATAGGGCGTTTCCGTAAGAAAGGAGAAAACTTTTGCCGATATATCGCAATACTTGGTTAGCCCAGCCGTCCATAGGTGATTTGCCGTTGGGTGGGAATTTTGTAGATTGGATAAATAAACGCCACGATATTTACTGCAAAAAAGAAGAAGGCATGGAATGGCCTTGGACAGAAGACGAAATCTTTCAAAAATATAAATTTACGAATGTGTTTCGCGAACTTGATAGAACCACAGTTTGGATGCGTAAAAACTTAACCGCTCCAAATGCCCACAGGCCCCATGCTTTGATGATTTATAACTGCGCCGTATTTCGTATGTTTGGCACCATGGAAATGTGCGAAGCTATTGGCGGCTGGCAAGAAACCTACAACCCTGAATATCTTAAGCGCACGGCCCGCGACCGTTTGGACAATAAGAAAAAGGTCTTTACGGGAGCCTATATTATCACGAACCAGGGTAAAAAAGAACCTAAAGAAAAGATTGTTGTGGATGAATTCCTATTTGCCATCTGGGACCACAGGCAACTATTGTCGGATATTGCAAGCAAGGGAAGTATACAACAACTGCATCAAAACCTGGGCAAACTGTCAGGGTGGGGCGGTGGCGGGTTCATGGCTTATGAACTTGCGAGCGATTTACGCTATACGCCTGTGTTGGAAAATGCGACAGATATAAACACATGGGCAAATGCTGGCCCTGGAGCCAAGCGTGGCTTGAACAGAGTTTTTGGCCGCACCTTAGATTATTCCTCTAAGATGCATCCTTGGAATAAGGAAATGATGTTTTTATTGAAGATAGTAAATGACGAAAAGGAATCTTTTGTACCCAAATTACAAATGCGAGAAATAGAACATAGCTTGTGTGAATTTGATAAATACCAGCGCGTTAAAAATGGGGAAGGAAGGCCCCGCAGCATTTATCAGCCGCCAGGACAAGAACGCTCTAAATGGGCACGGTACCGTTCGCGTAGAAAGGAGAAAATTAATGAGGAACATTTGTGTAGTACACCTGACCTATTGCAGTCCAAAGACTAGCATAGCCAGTGCGCGAGTCGCACAATATCTAGCTGCTTATTTAAATGCAGATTTAGTTGATAGCATACAAAAGGGACGACCCTTTTTACACCACACTTACGATACAATTTTGTACGTCAACAGCATGGGTGCGTTTGCTGAGCCCGAATTGCGTGTGGAATTAGCTGACCAAATCCGCAGGTGCAATAATCTGATTTATGTGCAAAATGATTATACGGTGCAGCCTATTAGTCAGGTGCAGAAGGTATTGCGTGATGAACGTGGTTGGTCTTTTAAGCAGCCTTTTGATACTTCTCCTCCTTTCATATGGAGTAATATTCCTGAAAATGCCACTGGTCCAGGAAATGCTTATGTTAACTGGAACCTTTTAACCTGGAACCCAATGCCCCTTGAACAAATTGACTTTAAGAACAAGGTTCAGGGTTTGATGTACTACGGCTCATATAGGATAGACCGTGAGCCTTATTTTAAAAGGTACTTTGAGGATGCGCCATATCCCGTGCATATATCTACCAATGGAAAGGCCATTGAAAAGTTTAAGGCGCTTGCTCCAAATATGACAAGGCACGGTAGCTGGAAGTCTATGCAAGATTTATCTAAGTTTGCGGCTACGGTTTACATCGAAGATGAACACATCCACACACATTACAACTCCCCGGCCAATCGTTTTTACGAATGTTTATCGGCGGGGGTAGCCATGTTTTTTGATGAAAGTACAAGCAATACGATGAAGGCGGCTTTTCCCGGTAAAGGGGATTATATTTTCCCTATTGTAACATCTGCCGAAGACGTGTTAGAGGCCCTACCCGCATATGAGCAAATCGCCCGGGAACAACGTAAACTTTTTGAACACAACTATCTTTATGACCTGGGTGAACAAACTAAGGTAGCTTGGGAAAACTTTTTGGAGGTAGTAGACTAATGCAAGAGCCACCGTTCTGTATTCAATTTGAATTAACCGAAGGCTGTAATCTGGCCTGTTCGTTTTGCGGTATACAAGGCATACGCGATAATGGGGCGCATGGTCCGAGCAACACGACTGGTAAGAACAGCAAGCCGTATAAATTTATGACGGTAGAAAATGCTGAGTGGTTTGCCACAAGTTTGCGCGAGGCCCATACGGAAGGCCGTAAATGGAACCCCCGTATAGAAATGGCTATGCATGGCGAGCCGACAATGAACCCCAACCATGTGGAAATAGTGCGCGTGTTGCGTGAGCACCTACCAACGACCCCCTTAATGATGACGAGTAATGGCGGTGGTTTATTGGGGGGCGACACCACTGATAAAATAGACTCGTTAATGCAGGCAGGTTTGAATGTGCTGCTTTTAGATAACTACGAGGCTGTAAATATTGTTCCAAGAGTAAAGCTGCTCTACAAGGGGCCTCACCCCATTTACGATTACCCCCTGGTAAAGTCGGCCAACCCGCACCGGCGACGCAAACCAACCGACCATGATATTGTTGTTGTGGATGATATATCAAGTTCCACTTCGGGCAACCACGCCAGTTTGAATAACCATTGCGGAGCAGCCTTTCCACCCAATGATAAGGCCGAGGGGCGACGATGCGGCAAGCCCTTCAGGGAAATGAGCATACGTTGGGATGGTAACGTTGCCGGATGCTGTAATGATTGGCGCGGCCACTATAGAATAGGCAATGCTTTTGATACCGACCTGAACATGCTTTGGCAGGCCGAAGAATTCAACGCCATGCGAGCAATGCTGTACGAGGGTGATAGAGATTTTGGCCCGTGTGCTGGCTGTGATGCCTTAACATACCGCCCTGGATTATTGCCAGACCACAAAGGCCAGAAAACATGGCCCGCTGTAACCGATAACGATAAAAAGGTGGTTGCTCGTGCTTTGGCTTTAGGGCCTTATACCAGGGCGGTAAAGCGCCCCTGGGAGGCGCTGTAAAGCCCCCTGAGGGGTAAGATACAAGCACGTAGGGGTAGGGTGCCTAATTGGAGGAAACATGCACACTATACACGCCCGAAACGTAAACGACGCGTTTGTAACGGGGATGAAACTTTTATACGACGAAGGTATTGAACGAGAGTCACGTGCGGGTACCGTTCTAGAATATCCCACATGCGTGGCCACCGTGTATGACAAGCCTTGGGAGCGGGTGTTGTTTAACCCTGTTCGTGATGCCAACCCATTTTTTCATTTAATGGAAAGCCTGTGGATGTTGCGCGGCCAACGGGATGTGGGAACTGTGGTCCGGTACAACAAGCGCATGGATGACTATAGTGATGATGGTGAAATATTCCATGGCGCATATGGCTATCGGTGGCGCAATCACTTTAGCCAGGACTACCGGGTACTGGACCAACTTAAAATAATTATTCGCCGCTTGGGCAGAGACCCCGATGATCGCCGCTGTGTTCTACAAATGTGGGATGCCACCTATGACCTAAACGTCAACAAGGTTGATGTCCCGTGCAACACGCATGTATATTTCAAAATACGTTATAATTCCCATAACCTCGCTTTTTTACACATGACGGTATGCTGTCGCAGCAATGACATCATTTGGGGGGCGTATGGAGCCAATGCGGTGCATTTCAGTATGTTGCATCAGTATGTTGCGGATTGCCTTGATATTGAAATGGGGCCGTATATTCAGATAAGCGACAGTTTTCACGCTTATAAAGATATATTTAATGACAAAGTTTGCGGCATGGAGGAAAGCCCAGAACTTTACGATGGTTTTACCCATACACGATTTAAAATACCCCGTAGCCTTGATGCGGCTGACGCTATGCTTTACCGGGCACCTTTTTATAAAGAACTAATTGAACCAATGACTAAAGCCTGGGGGCATTGGAAAGATGGCGAATGGCAATCTGCGGTTGATACCATAAAATCTAAAATGCTTATTGAAGATTGGCAGCAAGCCTGCTTGGCGTGGCTAGAAAGGAGAGCACCGAATGAGTAATGCTTTAGAAGTTGTAAAAGACCTGTGCCTTAATGACTATACTTCCTTATGCGAGGCAGAAAAAACCTATGGCAATAGTTGGAAAAAGCGTGGAGGCGTAGGGGCTTTTATGATGTTGGCCCGTAAGTGGGACCGCATTGAAAACCTCACGCAAAAATATGACTATGACGTATTCCGTACTATTGAAGAATACCCCGAAGCAACGGGTGTAATTGATGATATACGGGATTTGCGAAGATACCTTTTGCTGGTTGAAGCAGAAATGGTACAAATAGGCCACGTATCACCTGAACCTTTCATAAAAGAAGAGACAGATGCAACTACCTTTGTTTCAACCTAAAAGTGAATGGGTACCCCCATCAGAATTTCCAGATTTATCGCAATTCAAGCAAATATCCGTTGACCTTGAAACTTATGACCCGAATTTAAGAACACACGGCAGCGGGTGGCCTCGTAAAGACGGCTATGTCATTGGTATAGCTGTAGCGGCTGACGAAGAGGCTTACTATTTCCCAATCAGGCATGAAGCTGGCGGCAATTTAGACGAAGCTATTGTATGGCGTTGGCTGAAGAAACAGATGCAAGCGCCGTCAGCTAAAATATTTCACAATGCTCAGTATGACATAGGCTGGCTGCGAGCTAGCGGTGTACGTGAAATCAACGGCGTTATTATCGACACAATGATTGCTGCGCCCTTAATCGACGAAAATCGCATGAGTTACGCCCTAAACGCGCTTGGAAAGACATATTTGCAGGAGCGTAAGGATGAATCACTGCTAGAAGAGGCTGCAAAAGAGTGGGGCGTTAACGCTAAATCAGATATGTGGCGTCTGCCGCCCCAATACGTCGGTCCTTATGCGGAACAGGATGCACGATTAACCCTGCGCCTATGGAACCATTTCAGAAACTTACTGGCACAAGATAACCTTACAGAAATATTTGATCTTGAAATGGGTGTGCTGCCCTGTTTAATCGACATGCGGGAAAAAGGGGTTCGTGTTGACTTAGATAAAGCGGAAAAACTAAAGCGTGATTTCAGTATTCGTGAAGCAAAAATCATTAATCAGATTAAAAAAGACTATGGTGTAACGGTAGAACTATGGGCCGCTGCGAGTGTAGCGAAAGCATTTGATGCAGCTGGACTGCCTTATGAGCGAACACCCAAATCTGACCAGCCTAAATTTGATAAAGCGAGTTTATGGGAAAATGAGCACCCGCTTGCCCGCATGATTTTGGAAGCGCGTGAGATAAACAAGGCCCACACGACCTTTATTGATACTTTATTGGAGCATCAGACCAAGGGCCGCATACATGCCGAGGTACACCAGCTAAGATCGGAACGTGGGGGGACGTTAACCGGCCGAATGAGCTACAGTAACCCTAATTTGCAGCAGGTTCCGGCGCGTAATAAAGAAATTGGGCCGTTAATCCGTTCATTATTCATACCCGAAGAGGGTTGTGTGTGGGGTGCGTTTGATTACAGCCAGCAAGAACCCCGTTTGGTGGTTCATTATGCGTCGAAACTGAAATATACTTCAGTTGACACTGTTGTAGATTCATATAAAAACGATGAGGCTGATTTTCACCAAGTTGTAGCAGACATGGCTAATATTCCACGTACCCACGCCAAGTTGATTAATCTTGGATTGTTTTACGGCATGGGGAAAAAGAAATTATCGGAACAGTTGGGTTTATCGTGGGAAGAAAGTGATGCACTTTTCAATAAATACCATAGTGAAGTGCCTTTTGTTCGCCAACTCGCCAACTACTGCGCTCAAAGGGCGTCGGAAGTAGGCTTTATCAAAACCATTGGTGGGCGTCGCTGCCGGTTCACGATGTGGGAACCGGATTCAAAAGGCTATAATAAACCGATGCCGTTTGACCAAGCCATGAAAGAGTATGGCAAGCACATGGGACTTAAACGCGCATTCACATACAAGGCATTGAATAGACTTATTCAAGGAAGCGCCGCCGACCAAACAAAGATGGCGATGGTCGCGCTGTATAAAGAAGGGATATTGCCGCATATTCAAGTGCATGACGAACTTGATATTTCAGTCGACAACCAGCAACAGGCGAATATGATTACTGAAATTATGGAACAATGTACTTTATTATCGATCCCTAACAAGGTCGATGCTGAATATGGGCCAAATTGGGGCGATGCCAAGACAACCTTCAGTGAAAAACCCCTTACCCGTGGCCTTGGTCATGGGCATAGTGTTCAATTGACAAATGAAAACTTGGTTGAAAACACAGGGTAGGGCATAGTTAACCATAGCAGCTAACTAGAAAGGAGAAATGCTATGCCGTTAGATATAAATTACGGTCGTTTGCCCCACCATCTACAGGGTGGTGTGAAACGATATATAGAAGAAGGCGTCCCGCCTGGGGGTTTCCTCACCGCCGTTATAGAAAATAACCTGCGTCTTGCTGTAGGTCACGCTGATAACATAAGCCTAGCCGCACTTCCTCAAATAGTGTGGTTTTTTCATAATGAGTCCCCTGGCGACTGTTGGGGAACACCTGAAAAAATGAAATTGTGGATGAAAAAAGGGCGCTGGAGCTTGGAGGAGACCCCAGCGCCCAAGTTGCAGGCGCTTGAAACCATTCCTTGAGAATAGCCAGCGCCCACCAGGGAGGTCGAGAAC
>TARA_R110000764_G_scaffold76130_1_pt1 | contig 14694 bp, 26 predicted proteins | sample TARA_R110000764 | Tara Oceans TARA_R110000764 (sample SAMEA4398111) | marine metagenome | biome: Polar Biome; feature: [SRF] surface water layer (ENVO:00010504); material: water (ENVO:00002006), including particulate matter (ENVO:01000060) such as... | depth 5 m | reverse complement strand
CCCGTAGTTCCTTGCGTTCCCGTTCCCGTAGTTCCTTGACTTCCCGTTGCTCCTTGACTTCCATCAATTCCATCAGTTCCACTCGTTCCTTGACTTCCCGTAGTTCCTTGTGTACCCGTAGTTCCTTGCGTTCCCGTTCCCGTAGTTCCTTGAATACCATCAGCACCCGTTAATCCTTGACTTCCCGTAGTTCCTTGTGTACCCGTAGTTCCTTGACTTCCATCAATTCCATCCGTTCCACTCGTTCCCTGCGTTCCAACTGAACCTTGTGTACCCGTTGTTCCTTGACTTCCATCAATTCCATCCGTTCCACCCGTTCCTTGACTACCCGTAGTTCCTTGCGTTCCCGTAGTACCTTGCGTTCCCGTAGTTCCTTGCGTTCCCGTTGAACTTCCTTGTACCCCCTGCACTCCTTGTGTTCCCGTTGTTCCTTGAACTCCTGCACCACCCGAAGAGCCAAAAGAAGATATAAATCTATTACTTTCGCTCATATTTTTTTATATTAACTCGTTACTACTTGTGCTTGTATGTTTGTTCCCGATAAAATTATCGTAGGTAAAATAAATCCCGTAGCTGATTCTAAAGATAAACTTTGATTTGTAGATAGCGATATTGTATTTGTACCACCATCAACACTAACGCTCAATAAATCATTACTTGCATTAAATACTGAAAAAGTATTTAATGCAAGTAAAGAAGTTGGCGATGTTGATATTGTATAAATTTGTAAACTTTGTTTAGTTTCTGCCATAATAATTTTCTTAATTTATTCTATTTCTTCGCCAAATATAAAGTCAAGTGAAATAGGTTTTATTGGTTTTGTACTATTAAAAAAGTATAAATTAGGAATCTTACTATCTTCTTTTGTTTTGTAAACCAATACATTTATATTTTTATATTCCTCAATTTCATTTTGTTTTTTTAATCTTCTTAAAGCACTCGCAATAAATGGAGATACAATAATTTCTCTTCCTAAAAAATCAATTTTTACATTTAATATTTCATTAAAAGTAATTTGTTTTACTATTTTATTTTTAATTAAAAGAAGATAGCTTGGGGTACAATTGCTATCACTTGCTTTAATCATTATTTGAGCATTAGTTTCATTTGTTTCGTATTCTTTTGCATATCTTTTAATAGCATCAAGCATTACGTTTATTGTTGATTTTTTTATATCCATAATTTATAAAATTTAGTTATTAATTTTATAAATTTACAAATAATCATTCAATTTTATCGTTTCTAATACTTTTATATTTTTGTATTTAAAAATTCCTTTTTTAATTCCAAAATATCCATCAACAATTATTTCTTTATTTCTTATTCCACTTAATGCACCAACAATCAAATCAGCAGTATTTAATGAAACTTTAATTGGAATATAACTAATATTTCCATCTCCTTTTATAACTTGATTTATTGTGGAGTTTTTAACCTCTCCAATTATTAAATTATCCGTAGTTACATTAAAAAAATAGTCTGTAATCTTAAAAGTAATTGATGAATCGTTGATTACTTGTATATATAGTTCTAAATCAATCTTTTTTAAAGAAATTGAATCTTTTTTAATTTTTATAATTTTAAACTTTGTGTTTTTGAATATATCTAATTGTGTTTTAATATAAGTATATACTCCAAAACCAATTCCTGCCAATCCTATTGGTATTAATAATTTTTTCATTTTTACATTTTTTTTCTAAAATAAAGGATGAGTTACTAACTTCCTCTTTTAGCTAAATAAATAAGCACTCCTACTACACTTGCAATTCCTACTCCAATCAACGCTTTTGTTGTTGTACTCATACCCTCATCATCTCCACCTCCATACCCACCTGCACCTGCATCGGGTAATTCTTCTTCATACGCTCCCGTAGAACTTGGCAAATCCATTTTTCCACTTACTATTCTTCTTGCATCTTTCCTGCTATAACCATCACTTCTTAATTCTCTTCTTTTTCTGCCTTTTTCTCTCATTTTTTTCGTAAAAAAGTCATTAAATTCAGAATCACTTTCTATATCTTGCACAAAGCTAAATGACCTTGCTACTTCTATTTGGTCTACATTTTCCATTTCTCCATCAAAACTTGAATTACATCCACACATATTTTTATATTTTTTAAATTATTATTTATTTATTTCTTAATACTCTTGTTAGCAAAAATATACCACCTAATGCAATAGCACCGATAACTGAATACTTTATTAGTTTAGCTTTTCTTTCTGCACCAAAAGTTTTATCATAAAGTGCTAACGCATCCTTTTTTTCTTGTGGAGATAAATTGGGGTTATTTATAATTAAATTTCTTGGGTCTGTTTGGCTTTCAATTAATTTTCTTTCTGTTTCTGCTCTTAATCTTTCAGCATCGGACATAGAATCTATTTCTTTATCTGAAATTTGTTTTAAAGCATCAATCTCCTTTTCTTTTGTCTTGCTTATTTTTCCTTGATTAACTATTGATGCTAAATATCCAATAACACTACCTCCTGCACCAATTAATGCAGTTATTGTTGCAGTTTCTACTACGTTTGAATATTCACTTGCTTTTGATTTACATTTAGCACCACAGAAAAAAGGTTTTTTATTTCTACCTTTATTTACTGCACCAACTAATTTCGCATAATTTCCACCTAATCCATTTTCCCACTTATCTTTTAGTTGATTTTTTAAATTTTGATTATTTCCATAAATTATAGATTCAAGTCTTAAAGCATTTCCTCTATAATTTAATGCAATTAAACCTATATATGCTTGTCTTGGAACTAAAAAAGCACCCATTTTCCCTACTCTCCCTAACTTTCCTAAATCTTTTTTAATGTTATTTAACGAAAGTTTTTTTAAGGCATCCTTTATCTTATCTCTTGGAATATCAACTCTTGCTTGTTTTCTTGCTTCTTTTCTACTGCTTCCACTTTTTCTTAACGCTCTTCTTTTTCTTCCTCTATCTCTCATTTTTTTTGTCAGAAAATCATTAAATTCATTATCATCTACAAAATTTGATTCAAATTCATCATCAACAAAATTTAAACCAAAATCGTCTGAAATTGGAAAACCCATTGCTAAAGCACTAATTTCTTCTGTTGTAAATAAACTATGCAGTCTTTCTAATTGGTTATTATTTAATTCTTTCATTTTGTTTTTGTTTTATTTAATCTAAATCTAAATCTAAGTCTAAAGCATTTCTTTTAATGTACTCATTTCCATCAAAATCCAAGAAAGAACTTGACATAGTTGGAATTTCTGAAACTAATGCAGGGGTTTCTCTGCTACTCCTTACTGATTCTCTTGCTATTGGTGTACTATTATTTGTTGCGTAGTTAATTGTACGGTCAACTATTGTTCCACTCGTCCCCGTTGTTCCCGTTGAAATTGGTGCAGATGATAAAGTTGGTGCTTGACCCACAACCGTTCCTCTTTCCATTGTTTGTGAATCCCTTGCACTCCTTACTTGTGGTGTATTCAATATTGTAATAGGGGGAGCAGATGTTGGTGGTAATCCAAAACTACCTCCACCACCTAATCCACCGTTATTAGATTCTTCTTGTGAATACTCATTGTCCTTTTTTCTTTTGTAGTATAAATAACCAAGAACTCCTAATCCTGCTAAAACTACCACTATAATTTTACTATCTATTTTCATATTCTTTTTTTAATCTAAATTAATATCTAATCCATTTTCATTTTCACTATCTCCATCAAAATCAATAAAAGAACTTGAAGAGCATCTTGATAAATTGCTATTTCCGTATTTTGCACAATTTATTGTAGAATCTTCAATATCAGAACAAGCTGAACCATCTCCTATTTCTGCCATACCAATTGGACAATAACAACTTCCTAATGTTGGGTTTCCCCATAAAGAGCATTTATATTTTCCTTTTACACAAGTACTACCATCTCCATAAGAAACAAAACCTTTCGGGCAAGTTTGTTGGTCACTATTAGAAATTGTTAAATCTCCCTCTACAATTCGCCCATACTCTAAATTGGTAAGCGAATCTTTGATGTAACCCCTTTCTGTACTTTTTTTAATAAAGTAATAGGCTAATGCAACTATTCCAACTATACCTCCTGCTATTAGTATTTTATTTTTCATATTTATTATTTTCTAACGAAGATTGAAAGGTAAATTGAATTTCCACGCATTAGAAACATCTTTTATGCGTGGTTTGTATTCAGCTCCATATTTTGCGTATGCTTTTCTTATATAAGCGTTGTTATAGCTTCCCGATTTATCTAAATCAATACTTTTAGCGTATTTTGGATAAGTTTCATTTACCCACGCTCTAAAAGAATCTCCCTCTGTTTTATTTTTAAAAGGGGTAGATTTAGGTTTGTCTGTTGTTGTTACACTTGATGCAGGTTGTTTGGGTTTTGAATTTGATTCATTTGATTCATTTTGTCCTTCATCTAAATTTGGTCTAAACTTTTTATAAACTAAATAACTAACAGTACCAATTAAGCCAATTGTTCCTAACAAAACTGCAATTTTTAATCCTTTTTTCATAATCTTATTTTTTTTCATTATTTTTTATTATACGATAAGAAGCATATCCAATTCCTACAATTCCTAATAAACCTATTGATAGATATATATATTTCTTTTTCATATTTTTTTATTTATAAATCAGCAACATCTTCAATAATGTTTTCTCCTACTTTTTCAACATCACTTACATCAGTTTTAATGACATTAACAATGGATGTTTTTTTCTTTTTTGACTTGTTTAATAAGTAGTACCCTAAAACTACCACACCACCAATCATTAATAAATTTTTTGTTCCTTCTTTCATTTTGTTTTTATTTTAATAAATTTTTTCTATAAGGTGTAAATAATAATAAAGATATAGCCACCACCCCAACAATAGCTAAATTTTTTTTAGTTAATAAAGAAGAACCGACCTCTTTATTAAAATTTGAATATGTTTTATTTTTTTCTTTGCAATTACAATTTTTTCTTTTCAATTCTTTTTTTTCCAACTTCTTATGTAAATTATCAATTTCGATAGCCATACTTCTGAATTTGTCATATATTGGTCTATGATTGTTTCTGTTCATCATAAAATCAACATTAGACAAAGCGTTTAAAACTTTCTTGTTTTTCCTTTGCTTGTTTTTCCTTGTGCTAACATTATTACAACTTACCTTGTTCATCTCTTTTTTTTCAAAGCTATGCCTAACATTAAAATTGTCAAAATAATTTTTATCTAAGTTGAGTGATAATTCATTCATATTTATTTTTTTAAGTAAGATTTAAATTTCTTAATTTATCTATTGATTCCCTATAATAATTCCCCCATTCTCCATATAAATTATCATATAAAGAAATGCCATAACTCTTTTCATAAGCCTTTGCTAACGCTCTTGTGTTAGATTCGCTTAGTGGTAAGATTAAACCATTTACTTGTACGGGATAAACTTTTATATTGCCACCATAAATCCAACCTGCAATTGCCTTTACATCGGATGATGGGTTGTATTTTTTTTCTTGTTGCGTTCCCGTTCTAATTGTTCCCGTTCTACTTGTTCCCGTTACACTTGTTCCCGTTCCACTTGTTCCCGTTCCACTCGTTCTTTTATTTGCTCTTATTTTGTTTCTAATTATAAAAAAAGAGGGTATTCCGATTGCTAAAATTGAACCTGCAATAATTATATTTTTCGTATATCTTTTCATTTTAAATTATTTTTATCAAAATTTTCTTAATTGATTTATGTGATTCTCAATTGTCGTGTAGTTATCTAATTCAAGAAAAGAAACTAAATACGTCTGCAAATCTTTGTTGTAAAGTTCTTGAAACTCCTTTGCGAGTAAACTTACATCTACTAAATTATTTGTTTTTTTAACCGAACTAACTGCAACGCTTTCATCATCATAAATATATCCTTTAGCGTTATATATTTTATAAGCTAATGAACTTGCTTCTTCCTCTGTTAAGTATGCTCTACTTTTATTATTATTATATAATAAAGGGTTAAAATAATCTGCTTTTATTAATTTATTTTTTGCTTTTTCTCCTTGTCTTTCTGCTTTATCTTTTGTAATTCCTAATTTATTAAAAATTGGCTTAACTATACCAAAATAAATTAAAGGCAATGCAACTATAACAACTGCTCCTAAAACTATTATCTGTGTATTATTTACTTGTCTAATTTCTCTCATAACTCTATCCTTTAAAGTTTTTTACAAATTTGTCTAACTTATCAAATCTTTTTTTGTTTTCCATTGATGGACTTAATTTAAAAACATTAAGAAAAACATTATAAATATCTATATTGGGATAACCTAATTTTAAATATATATTTAAACCATTCAAATCTGCTTCTGTTTCATTTCTTGGATTTTTATTTAGATAATAGTGTGAATATTCGTGTAATAATATAGCCATTCGCATTGGTATAGTAAAAGTTCTAAATTGTTCAGCACTAACTTCTATTCTTCCGTTTCTTTGTGAAATTCTCGCAGGAGTTTTTATAGTATTTCCCGTAGCATAACTTCTAATTGTATCAAAGTAGTCTATTCTAAATTTACCGTTATTACTTTTATATATATCTCCTTTTGTATTAGCACTCAAATAACCACATTCATCAGAAAATTCTTGTGCAAACTTTATAAAACTTGTTGTTTTTTTACTAAAATTTCTTTTTAATAGATTATATGGTAATGCTTTAATTTCTATTACTTTAAAACTATAATCATTATCAATTAAACCGTTTTTATCGTTAACAACAAATACCGTAGCAACATCGGGAGATTGTGGCATTAAAACATAAAATGTTTGCTTCCCATCTATATTAGAGTACCTTTTTGTATAGTAAGTATTCTTTCTTGAATCATCCTTTACTTGAATCCATATTTTTTCTTTATACGGAGTTTGTATAGTAATTTTAAGTTTAGTTGGCTTTCCGTATAGTTTTATTTTTTCTATCATTGCTTTATTGTTCTGAACTAACTTTATTTACAATTGAAAATCCATAAACTAATAATCCTACCCCAATCAACCCAATTAAATTATTTTTGTTCATCTTAAATATTGATTTAGGATTGTTTTGTTCTTTTTTTTCTGAATTGTTTTCCCCATCTGCATTAAACATTTGTTCGTGATTTTGCAAATTACCACTTTCTTGATTTACCTTTAACCATTGTTTAAAGGAAAGATTACTATCGCTTGATTTATAAAGTTGATTTGCACTAAATTCCATTTTTTTTATTTTTTAAATATTATACGACCTCCTATTAACCCTAAAATAACACTAACTATTAAATTTTTTTTTGCAGACAATCCTATTGCTAATCCAATTATGCCACCAATTGTTGCACCTTGAACATTTAATTCAAAGTTTTTTTTAACGCTTTCGCCTAAATTATTACTGCTTATTTTTTTTATAGTTTCATCATTATTCATATATAATTACTTATTCGTTCTTTTAGCTAAATAAATAAACCCTCCTATTGCAATTGCAATTCCTACTCCAATCAATACTTTTGTTGTTGTAGTCATACCCTCATCTTCATTTCCTCCACCTTTAGGATTTCTTGTAACGATAGGTGGTCTTTGTGAAGAAGTTTGTTCCATAGTACCTCTATCTCTTCTATTTTGTAATAAACCCCCAATTCCAACTCCAACTTTTTCTATTGTGTCTTTGTTTTTATTAATAAATGTTCCAATTTTTTCCCACCACTTTTTTTCTTCAATAACTCCTGCACCACCTAAGTTTCCATCTAAATCATAACCACTATCAATTGGGTCTATTTGAACATCCCCTCTTCTCTTCTTTTCTTTTCTATTTCTAAAGAAATTACCAATACCACTAAAAATTCCACTTTTTTCTCCATCAACATTAGAAAAATCACTTGTATTTATTATGTTTTCTTTTAAAACTAACATAGTTGATAGATTTTCTATCATTTTTCTATTGTCTGAATTATCATAAATCTTTTCTATTAATAGTTTTTTACTGCAATTATCTTTAACATTAATTCCTGCTTCTTGTAGTGCCTTAGAAACTGCGACTGAATCAATTGCAATTAATTGACCTATTTCTTTTGCTAACATAGAATCTCCTTTTTTACTGCCATTAGCATTACTATAAGATTCTATAAAATTATATTTTTCGTATCTCATTTTTTTAATTTTTTTTTGTTATTAAAGCTAAAGCGATTAATAAAAATCCACCAAAAACTGCCATTTTACTAAACGATAAATTTTCTTGGTTAATTTTTGAGTTATCTTTTTCTTTAGGTTTTTTTGATTCCTCTACTAAATTTGAAAAATTATTATTTTTTTCTTGTAACTTTTTACAAGAATTACAACTTAATTCAATTAGTTCTTTATCGGGATGAATTTCAGACAAAACTTTTAACCCATCTTCTTTGTGGCTTCTCACAAAATGCTTTAATTGACCTATTAACTCATACCCATCTTTTGCTCTTTTATAATTCCCTAAAGTATTTATTGCTTTGTGAGATTCATCAGGAACATTGATTGCTAAATATTCATAAATAGTAATTTTATTATTCTTTTTCATATTTTCTTCTTTTATATAAAGAAAGGGATAGTTATTTGACACAACTACCCCTTTTCAGTATAAAATATACATCTATTTTTTTTAAGATGGACAAACCGTAAATGGCTTATCTAATAAAATGTAAACTAATACTTACTTTTCTTATCCTCTCAACGACCTAAGTGCTGATGGAGATAGAGTAAGTTGTTCTCCTCTTACAATATTTGGATTACCATATCCACTTACTGCTCTTCTTCCCGTTAAGGTTCTTGCGATAGAAGATGTTTCAGCAGGATAGAAATACAATTTAGCAGTTGCCGAAGCAAATAAAGATGCCACTACTACTGATGTAAATCCATCAATTTTGTAGCTAAATTTAATTGCTATTATTGTACTTTGTTGTTGGTAAGGGTCAATTGTAGGAACGAGAGTTTTTTGACTTTCATTTCCATTTGCATCCTTTTGTATCAAAGTTAAAGTTTCTAAAACTTGTGAAGCAGTTGCCGATTGGTAATAAGTTAAACCTACTACGAATGGCTTGTTCATTGTTTGATAAAGAAATTCCGTATATGTAATTCCACTAATTCCCATCGTGATAGAAATTGAAGCAGAGTTTTGATAGTTTGGAGAAGTAGTTGATAGTGTGTTATAAGCACCTAATACAGTTACGGGAAATGCCGTAGCAGTATTTGTGTTCTTTATAACAACAATGTATGGTTGTGAAGTAGGTGCTGACATAGTTCCTCCCGAAGCCATATCAAAAGCATCTGCTCCATCTCCATCAAATCCATCAAATTCATCATCTCCTGCAAAGTTCATATCATCTTCAAAACCACCATCGTAGTTTGTGAAAGAATCATTAGCTTCGTCTTGTGCTTGATTGAAATAATTACTTAAATTATTCATTTGTTTTATGATTTTTTGTTAATTTTTTTTTGTAGATTAATCTTAAACCTACTTTAATTTTTTTTTGAAACAATTTTACACCTTACAAAAGGTTTTAATTATGCTTCTGCCGAATCCATTGCTGTTGCCAATTTCTTAGTAATCATAGATGCTACTACGATTCCTACTACTACTGCTGATGCAGTCCACAACATTCCTTTTACGTTTGCGTTCATTTTCTTGAATTTAAAACATTAATAATATAAATTTATAACTATCCAAATAGCTATTTAATTAGTCAAATATAATAAAGTTAAGTGTATATTTATTTTAGGGTATAACATATCGAATGGTTGAAAATAAAAAAACCCCTTGAAAATCAAGAGGTTATAGATGAAAAAAAGTTGAAATAAAAATTTATTTTAGATACATAGATACTAATTCTTTTTTAATATAAGTAGTTGCTGATGATGGTGTATGCTTCTTTTTACCTTGACTATTAATTTGATTTAATAAAGGTTTTACTTTTTTTAAATAATTTAGTGCAACGTACTCATCTACTGCTTCTTCTACCATTTTCCTGCTAAAGTTTCCCATTATTTTTTCGTGGTCGCAATCAAAAGTTATATAAAATCTATTATTTCCTGCAAAATATTGTTTATTAACTAATATTTCACATATTTTAAACGCTTCCCACTTATCCTCAAATTTCTTTTTGTGCCTATCTACACCATCAGTATTTTTGTGAAATCTTAACCAATTGATGTTTTGCCAAATTTTTGTACCCACCCTACCAATTGACTGAAAGTGCATAATTATATCTAAATCACTATGTCTATTTGTGCATAATGCACCAACTAAATCATTTGATAAATAATCTCCAACATACTTATTAATATCTTCGACTAAAAGCAACCCCCCTTTATATACGTTAAGTATATGCCACAAACTCTCGGCAATTTGATTTAAGGTCATTTTAGTACCATCATCATTATATGGTCTAACTCTTCTGCACTCAATTTTAGGATGGTATGTAAATATAGCTACATCGCTCAATTTAATTCCTTTAATATCTTCAAACTCATCATTTACATCAAGGATTAATGCTCTTCTTGGTTTTATCTTTGAACTACCTTTCACATATTGATTTACCAATTGTAACGTAGTGTATGTTTTTCCTATCCCCTTTTTTCCAACTGCTACTCCTAATAATGCTTCTCTCATATTTCTATATTAAATTTATTGTCCACTTTTTTTAATTCTTGAATTTCATAATTTCCTACAATTAATGCACCTTGTTTTATATTTTTAAATTTATCAAAATGCGATATAATTTCAGATTTAGTTTCATAATCGCTTTGAGAACTGCTATTAACTATTTTAGAAATAATGCTACTTCTTACATAGCTATAATGATACATTTCTATCTCATCTCTTGCGAATACTCTTGAATATCCTGCTTTTAGTGTTCGTGTAGGGTCTGCTATTACGGGGTAGCTTGAATCTCTATTTGATAGGTTAAACTTATTATTGTTTTTTATCTTGTAAAACAAAGGAACATAGTAATCCTCTGATTTTTTTAATTCGTATGTAGGGTGTTTGTAAAATGTTTTCATCTTACAAAAACTACTATCGTAATCATTTTCTTCAAACTCCTTTCTACAATTATAAAATTGTTTTTCATCGTAAAATTCATCACAATCTATTGTCATAAATATATCACAATTATTTTGTTTACATATTTCTAATCCAATATTTCTTTTTTTAATCTCGTTATTTAGTCCATTTGTTAAATGAATATTGCTATTTTTATCATAATTGTAATTAGCTTCATATTTATATATATAGTCAATTAAACCTTTTGATTTTAAATCTTTAACAACTTTTTCTACGTTTTTATTTAAGTTATTGAAATTACTTTTTGTTTGGTACACTACGCAAATAAAATCAACCATACTACGCATATTTTCAAGTGAATTAGCTAATAACTCTTCTCCATCAAATAAATTATATGCAATACCTAATTTCTTCATAGTATGGTTAGTTTTATAATTAATTATATTTTTTATCTGTTTTTAACTCTTCTATTTTTTTATCATAGTTTGCTAATATTCTTTTTAATGGTTTATAAAGTTGGATTACATACTCTTCATTTTTTTTGCTCTTTTCATCTACCTTATCCCACCAAGCAAACTCATAATTAATTTTATTAATTAAAGATTCAAAATAATTATTATTTTCATCAACAATTACTTTCGCTCTATTTATTACTTTCAAAAAGTTTTCTTTTGCTTCTTTTGATTCCTTTTCAAATTGAGGTAAAAAAACATTCTCAAAGTGCATTTCTTTATCGTCAACTAATTTTTGTTGTATTCTTAATTTAGCTTGAAAATCTAATATTTTTAGAGATGTTTCTGCAAAATCAACTAATAAATCTATGTTTTTTGTTATTTCATCTTTACTTTGTTTTTTTATTATTTTTTTATATTTTACGGACATAATATCTTGTTTAACCACATTGTATTCAAGTGCTTGATTAAGTATATTATAGTAAGTTTTATCGTGTTCGATAATCTTCTGAAAATCAGTTTTTGGCATTATTCTTTTTGCTAAAATTTCAGTTTCTTTTTGCTCTTTTTTTGTTAATTTACTCATTTTTTTATTTTTATTTATTCTGATTTCTCATAGTTTATTAATTCAAAATGCCTACCCCAATCTTCTCTGTTCCAATGAAAGCATAAAATACCCGTATGGACATAATTCTTTACTCCTGCTCTTCTTAAATCTTCTGCAAAATATGTATCGGGAGGATGATTTTTACTTTCATCACTTCTAAATTCAAAGTTTTGCATAACTTTTTTCTTCATTAAACAACATCCAATTCCTGCAACAAAAACTTCTTTTAATGTTCCATCAATCCAAAAATGCTGAAAATTACCTAATTCAAAATTAAAAGTAAATTCATCGTAATTAGGTGGTTTCTTGTCTTGTACTCTTATGCAAGGATTTCTCCAAGCACCATCAAATATTTGATACAAAGCATTTACTATTGGTTTTCTACACCACAATAATTGCTCTATTATATCAGATGGTGGAAAAATATCACTTTCTAAATGAAACATATAATCGTTATCACTTTCTAAAAAATAGCGTCTTAATTGATTGTGTGAATCGGCTAATTTTTTCATAACGGGTTCATCTCCATAATCTTTCCAAAATGTTTTAACCTTATATTTATCCCTAATCATCAACGCATTTTTATTTGTTTTGCTATTGTCTGCTACAAATATTTCTATATTGCTTTTAGGATAGCTAAATCCTGCTATGTTTTTCATAAAGGCATCTAAGCAATAATTTTTTGCGTCATAAGTAGGTACTGCAATAAGAATTTTAGGTAATGTAAACTTTTTCTTCATTTTACTTCTTTTTTAAAATTTCTTGTACTTCTTTTGGATGTTCTTTCATTTTATCTATTGGTGCATTAGGCATATCTATATTAGACTTTTCTACATAAATTTCTTCTCTTATTTCTTCTGCTTCAATTTTTTCATCATCTTTCATAACTTCTGCTCTAACCTTTTTTTCAATTATTGGTTCTGATTTTTTTTGTTCCATATTAATTTTATGGTTCTTTTCCAACATTGTAAGGGTCGTGTTTATTGTTTTTTTCATTTGGTACACAATACCTACTTTTGTTGCTATATCTCTACCAAAATGGTATAATAGGAATTGTTCATCAGTCATTCCCCAACCTTTTTTCATAAAAACTCGCATCATTGCAGGTTTTACTTTATCCCCAAAATCATTATCGTATTTAATTGCTTCACTTCCTTGTTCGTTAAAGTTTTCAATAAATTCCCCAATTGAAATTGTTTCTCCATTTTCAGAAATTGGTATTTTCGTACTTAAATCAAGTTTACCCTCTGCTTGTTTCTGCATCAAGGTTTCTTCATCTACTCTGACAACGTATTGACCTAATCTATGTGCTTGTTCGTAAGCATCTAAAACACTATCAACAAGAGATTCTGTTGCAACTGCTTTATCTTTTGCATCTAAATCATTTAGTGCAGGATTTGGATTATCAAATACACTTGGCTCTTCTTGGTGGTTTTCAGTTTGTCTTTCACTTATTAAATCTTCGTAAGTTGGTGGAACAAATGTAGGTTCTTCAATTTCATCAATTACCCCATCAGCAACTTTAGGTGTAGCATAATCTCTTTCCACTACATTTTCTGCAAATGGATTGTAATCTTCTTGCGTTCCCTCTCCAATACTACTTGGCTCTTGTTTTTTTACAACTTCTTCTATTGTTTCTGAAATTTTTACATCCTCCGAGTAGCTATCTTCTATTTGAAGTTCATCTACTTTAGCTTTTGGTGGTCTACCTCTTTTTGCCATTTTTTTTTATTTTAATATGTTTAAAGAATTGTGAATATCATTTATTATGACTTCTATTTTATCTATTAATATTTTATCTATTTTATTATTTATATCTAAATTAATATACTTTTTAATGTATTTATTTACATTAGTTTTTTCTTTTTCAAGTATTAACGCTATTTCTTTTTGAGAAAATTCGCACATATTATTTAGTAGTAAACAACAAACTCCAATTGCTTCTGTTCTTTGGGGTATGTTTTTTCTGCCTTTTTTTAGTGTTTTTTCTGAAATATTGAATCTTAAACAAGTAAATTTTATAATAGCTTGTTTCTTTTGGTGTATTTCGTTATCCTCTTCTTGATATACTTGTAATACTTTAATAGTTTTCTTCAACCCTAATCTTTCAATGGAATAGAGAAGAGTTTCTACTAAATTTATTGACATATTATTCACTTTTAATTGGTATTTTCAACAAATATAGTGAATTAATATTGAATTTTAATTAAAATTTTAATTAAAGTAATAGTTTAATACTTGTATTGCGTGGTCGTAGCCAACAACAAACAAAGCTAAATAACCCTTTTCATTTAACTTATTTAATATTTCTTTTTGCCCGTTTATATGTTCATTTGATGTAAATCCACCACCTTTTTTATAGATGGTAATATCTTCTTTTTTTATTTCTAAAAACAAACCTTTATATTGCTTTCTTGGTTCAAAAATCATTAAATCGGGTAGCTTATCACAACTTCTCATTAATTTAAGTTTTCTCGCAAGACCTATACTTACTCTTATACCTCCACTTTCTGATGAAAAAAGAACATCGGGATATTTATTTCTAATGTATTGACATATAGCTATATGTATCTCCTGCTCTTTACTTTGTGGTTTGTTTTTATCTGTCATAAAAAAATGATTAAAAAAA
>TARA_R110000764_G_scaffold39230_2_pt1 | contig 14839 bp, 25 predicted proteins | sample TARA_R110000764 | Tara Oceans TARA_R110000764 (sample SAMEA4398111) | marine metagenome | biome: Polar Biome; feature: [SRF] surface water layer (ENVO:00010504); material: water (ENVO:00002006), including particulate matter (ENVO:01000060) such as... | depth 5 m | reverse complement strand
CACAACGAAGATTATTTGCGGTTATAAGTGAATTTAAAGGTAAAGCACAAGAAATTTTATCGGTTTGGCGACAAAAAGTTTGGATTAATAATTTGTATTCTTTACCTAACAGCTCAGGAGCTATTGGAGACGTTATGCAACTTACAGGTTTACAGACGGCTTCATGGGTAACTCCACCTGAAGTAAAAGGTACTTTTTCGTATTCAGGAACTTTTGTAAACGTAGGTAAAACAGGAGCCGGATCTTCAGTTATAGGTGGTACAACGGCTGACTTTGGGACAATAAAAGCATCGTCAGCAGATCATGTTGGTTTTATAATGGCACCTAGAGACATGGTTATTAATACCTTTGGTTTTCAATGGGCGTCTAAAGATTCAATTACTTCGGCAGCCGGATCTAATAAAAATCTATTTTTTAGATTAAGTACGTGTCCTATAAATAATAATCCGATGGACGCCAACAATTGGTCTACTAATTATGGTTTTCAAACTTTACTTACAACTGACTTACCGGCACCTCAATGGCCGGGTTTTCAAGAGTATCCGTTAAACAAGCTACAAATCATAACAGCAGGTACTTTAGTCGCAGTAACATTGTTTACTGATGCTAACTTTAGTAACACTAATGAAGAGGCGAATTGTACGCTTACTTTTCTACCGGTTTAAATAACTATAAAAAATAAATAAATTATGCCTAATTGTTGTTGTATAGAAGTAAGGGGTAGAAACTTAATTACTCAAACAAATGAAATCTACGCTTTAACGCCTTCGGATTTATCTTTTAATGATCGATGTGTTTGGAGCTTTACAAGTGATCAAGGGCAAAGTTATTATCTATGGTACAGCATTTCAGATCAAAAATGGATCCTGAGCTATGGTGTAAATGACTTAATTAATTTAGTCATGATATGGGCAGGAGACGTTGATTGTCCTATAATAAAAAATGAAGATGGATCTTATACCGGAGCAATTCCAATTCAATATAATTTAGATTTTAGTAATGTAAATATATACGCTTGTGTAGATGTTTGCCCTTGTTTATTAGTCGGTATTCTTGATATTAATGGATCTATATTTAATGAGATTGTAGTTTCTACAGCTCTTTACAATAATCGTCCAATATATAATTTTAGTTGGCAAGGTTTTGTCTTTACAATATATTTTAATGGCGATGAATGGGAATGTTTAAAAGGTGGATTTAGTGGTGTAGTTTATGCTACAATGAAAGATAATATCGGTTGTCCTAATCCTGAGATCTCAGGCAAGTTATGGATAGGAGATCATGTTGTTAGTATGGAAACCGAATCGGCTACGTGTCCTGACGTTTGTTTACCTTTTCAAGAACGTTTTGAAAAAGAATATGAAAGTATAAATTTACCTACAATATTTACTGAAGAGCTTAGAGATCCAACGTTTAAATGTTGTGAGACGTTAATGGTTTTAGCTGATCCAAATAATACTGATACATGGAGAAACGACGTAACCTCAGCATGGATTAAATTAAGTGATCCAAACGATCAGGTAACTATAACGCTTACTAAAAGTGGTCAGCCAACAAATTATCCTGTAAATATACAAACGTTTGTAAACGAGCCTAACGCACGTTATAGGACTATCTATTGGCGTGATGTTTTATCTACTGATGGAGAAGGTTGTTATAAAATTAATATTGATTTTAATATTGGTGGTATGACCGGATCTTTTGAATGGGGTATTTATGACTTAAAACGTTACACAATTGAAAGAGCTATAAATACGGCAAGAATAAGAGTGATTTTTAATCAAAATCAACAAATTGAAGATATAAACTTTACAGATTCAAACGTAGAAGATAGCATACGTTTTTATGGTTTTATAGGCAATAGACAGCCAAACATGGAGCTTGATAACCTTATCTATCAAAACAGAGTTATGAGGTCTGTAAAGCGTGAAAACTTAGATACTTACGAGATTTTAACTGATCCTTATACTGATGACGTATTACGTAAACTTACAGATCTATATTTGTTAAGTGAAAACGAAATGTTTATTAGTGATTATAATACGTTTAATAATAGCTATAAAATATTAGATATTCCTGTAATTGTTGAGGATTCTCCTGAGATTGATTATTTAGATCAGTTTCAAAGAAAGGCTAAATTATCATGTATCGTAAGTGATAAAATTAAAAATAAAAGAACTTATTACTAGTGAATAAAGTTAATATAAATAAAAAATGAATACTAGAAATGGCAGGAAATTACTTAGTAGAAGCAGGAACAATAATAAGTTTTCTAATAGGAATAATAGGTTTTTTTATAATACGATTACTAAATGATGTAAAAATGGTTATTCAAGACACAGGCAAAAATAAAGGTCGGATTGAGTTAGTCGCTAGACAGCAAGAAAACGACATTAAGCGTATCGAAGAGCGTACACAATTGGAGCTTGAAAACCTAACAAGAAACGTATCTTTACTAACCGAAAACGTTAATGCACTTTGCACAATGTTGGCAAAAAAAGGAATAGAAAAATGAGAAGATTTATCGCTTATTTACGAAAATTAATTGAGTCAAGATCCAAAGAATCGAGCAAAAGATTTATCGCTTTAATGATCATGCCGTTAGTTTATTACGCTGTTTTGAGATACACAAATGAAGATAATGTACATTTAATTTTGGTTGAATTATTAGGTTTTATTTTGGTGCTTTGTGGCGTTGCAGTTTACGAAAATATTAAGCGAAACCGGTAATAAGGCAATTCGTTTTTAAGGTCGTTTACAGGCGATTTAAGGTACTTAGGTAACGCTATGGATATAGTATATGGAAAATAAAAGTTAAGGTAAACGTTTGATTATGAGTAAGTTACAAGTCGTATTTTTGGCAAGATTAGTTTTGGTGTTATGTATATTTTTGGCTAGTTGTAGTCCAATTTATCGTCATTCTAGACTCGTAAAAAAATACCCTTTTGTTCACACAAACGATACTATAATTCAGCGTGACACTATTCGTTTAGAAGTACCTTCAGTTTCGGTTGACACTATTTTCAAAACAGAAAATTTTATTGAAAAATTAAACGATACTATCTACATAGAAAAGGAACGTTTAAAAATTAAAATGTTTAAAGTTAGAGACTCGATATTCGTCGAAGGTAGGTGCGATACTATTTACATTGACAAAGTAATTATTCGTGAAATTCCTGTAAAATATTATGTTGAAAAAAGCGATAAAAAGAATTTTTGGTATTACTTAAAAAACGTTGGAATTATAATTTTGATTCTAATTATTGTACATTACGTTATTCAATTATTAAAAATATTTAGAAATAATGAGCGTTAGAAATTATACTGATAAAGATCTATTAGACAAAGTTAAAAGTTTAGACAGCTTTAATCATATACCACAGGGACGTTGGATAATTGGTGTAAGATCAAACGAGGACGCTTCTAATAAATATGATGACAAATTCTATGAATACGAAAATGAGACGTTTGTACGTGTTCTAAGTGGTACAACTAATGCAGGAGCCGGAATACTAAAAGGGGGTTTTAGAAGATACAATAAAAAAGGAACGGCTATATTAAAAGCTGATGAGTGGTATTATAATGTTTGGCAATGGGGTTTTCACAGAGGTAAAATGACAGCACTTAGGCAACTTGGATCTAAAGTAAAAATATATCGAGATGGAAACCTAAATGGAAAATCTGAAGAGATTGGCGAAATGACAAAAGGATTTTATGGTATTAATTATCATACTAATACTTATGATTTTAGTTTTCGTAATTTAAAAATAGTAAAGCTTTTTATCAATAATTGGTCAGCAGGTTGTCAAGTTATAAATGATCGAAATAAATATATAAATCAAATGAATTGGTATAGAGATGCTTATTTGCAGGATCGCCAATTATTTGTTAGCTATGTTTTGTTAAATGAGTTTGACACTAAATAGTTGTTTTTTTAATTGGTTTAGTTAAGTAGTTCATGGTGTTGGACTCAGGATTAGGGTATGACTTTAGGGTTATGCCCTTTTCTATTTTAAAGCAACAAACGTTAAACAAAAAAATATTTTGTTAAAATTTGTTTATATATAAAATAAATTTGTATGTTTGTGCTTTAATAATTAAAACATAACACAATGACAAATTTCATTATTTTAGACCGAAGTAAACAAAACGATATTTCGTTTGTATCTAATTCTTTTCTTATTTCAGGATTTGCAATTCCACAGACTAGTAAGAATCCACGAGACGCCAAAAAATTTGATTGTAAAGTAAAAGCTCAAAACTTTATTGATCAATTCGTCCCAACTATAGCACAGGATTTTTTCATTTTATAAAACACTAATTATTATGAATTTATTTAATAGGCAAAAGTCTAAGAGTATTTCTTGGCATAAAGATTTTTTGAAGCTACTTACTAAAGAAGATCTTAATTCAATATTTTATTATGAGATCGCTTGTAAAACTGATCCGAATGTTTTAAGATCCACGTTTAACAAAAAGCTATATTATCAATTTTTAAAAATTCGTCGATCATGAAAATAGAAATAGAAATGTATTTTGAAAAGCCTAATGATATATCGAAAAAAGTATCTGAAATAAAACAGATGGTGTACATGGGAAAAATGGAGCATACCGGCAGAAAATATAGATATAGAGTATTGTTTGGAAAAGAGCCAAAGTATCGTTATGACGAAATTGATGGAGTCAAATACGTAGTTTACGAAAGCAAAATGAACGAAAAAAAATGAAAGTATTTGAACAACCTGAAGATCGAAAAAAAGAGCATGACGTTATTAAAAAAATAGCAGGATCCAATAAGTTTAAAAAACTAGAACGTTCGTCTTTAGATTACGAAATAATAGGAAAAGCTTATATTGAAATTAAATGTTATAATATAAAACATGATCAATATAAAAATACAATAGTCAGTATTCAAAAGCTTGTTAAAATGCAATTAATGTCTAAGCGACTCCCTACGTACTTATTTATTCAATTTAATGATCTACTAAGATATATTAATGTAAACGACATAGAAGGCGAGTTAAGACGCTCAGGACGTAAGCCTCGTGTTGGATCTACAAATGATATTGAATTTATTGGATATGTTAACACACAAAAATTTAAAACCTTTAAAACGTAACAAATGAAAAAAGAAACTTATTACTTTTCACACGATTATTCGTGTATTAATGATCCCAAAATACAAGCCTTAGTTGGCAAGTATGGAGCAACAGGATATGGCATATTTTGGCGATTAGTCGAAATGCTACATGAAGATCCTGAGCATAAAATTTATTTAAAACCATATATTTATGAAGCGATATGTTCGTTATTTAAAGAAGATGTAAAAATAGTAAAAGCTGTAATTGATTACTCGGTAAATATTTGTGAATTATTCCAAAAAGAAGATGACTATATTTTTAGTCAAAGAGTTTTAGACAATTTGGCAAAAAGAGATAAAATAAAAGAAGCTAGATCTAAAGCCGGAAAAAAATCAGCCATTGTTCGTGCTAATCAAAAAACAACAATTGTTCAACAAATTCCAACAAAGGAAACTAAAGTAAAGGAAACTAAAGTAAAAGAAAGTATTAATTGGTTAGAAATATTAGCATATTTTAATTTTATTTTCAAAAAGAATAATAGAGTTTTTAATGACTCAGTAAAAGCAAAATATAAAGCTAGATTTAAAGAAGGATATACGCTTTTAAATGTTAGACTCTCAATGCAAAAATGTGCTAAAGATCAATTTCACGTCGATAACTCGTTTAAGTATTGCACGTTAGAGTATTTTAGTAGAAGTAATACAATTGACAAATACGGATTTAATGCAGGTACAACTAAATATGTACCGACTAAATAATATAAATAATAAAACATAACAAATGAATAAAGTAAACATATTTGATCGATGTTTAGGTTTAATATTAACCTCAAAAGATCAAAGCCTTTTATTAGCCGAAATGAATCCGGATTGGTTTAGCACCAAAAAAACAAAAGCAATATTTGATGCCTTAAAGCATATCGTAAGCACCGGAGAATTAGCCGATATTCTTAATATAGTACAATGGCTTAGAAAACATGAGAGACTCAATGATTGTTCGGCTTATGATATTACAAAGCTAACGTCAGATATTCCAATGACTGATTACATGAATCCTAGCGGTGTTTTAAACGAATGTCATTATACATATTCGGTAAGGGAATGTCATTTAGTTGTTCAAAATTGTAATAAAGAATTGACGTCAATTAATCCTTCTAGTCAAAATGTTTTGAATTTTTTTCAAAAAGGAATTGATATTTTATCAGACGTTAACAAACCTTTGAACGCAACCAATGAAGATAGTATAAACAAAGTTTTAGATCAGCACAATAACGCTAAGAATGGGATCTCTATTGGATTAGATCTCGGTTGGAAAACGTTACAAAGATATGTAGTTTTAGAAGATGACGATGTTATGGTAGTTGGAGGACGTCCTGCAATGGGAAAAACTGCATGGGCAATTAGTCTTATAAGAAATTTAGTTTTTGATCAAAAAAAGAATGTAATATTTTTTAGTTTAGAAATGTCAAAAGAGCGAATTATTAGAAGATTAATATCGTTAATATTAAATATCGATTCTAATAAAATTAAGTTTGGCGAATGTAACGACTTAGAATTAAGTCATATTGAAACTTTAAAAAGTCATAGTTTATGGAATAATTTATCGTTATTTGATGGATCGCATAAAGTCTCAGATATTCAATCTGAAGTCATGAGATTGTCGGCTACAAAGAAAATCGATGTAATGATCATAGATTATTTACAAAAGATTATACCTGAAAAATCAGATAGTCGTTACCATGAAGTAACAAGGATCAGCAATGATGTAAAACGTTTAGTAATGGCATCTAGAATACCATGTATTGCTTTAGCTCAATTAAATAGAGACGTTGGACGATCAGGTAAAAGACCTTCTTTGCCGGATCTTAAAGAATCCGGAGAGATCGAGCAGGACGCAAGTATTGTATCATTTCTGCATCGTCCTGAATACTATGGCGACGAAACTGATGACAATGGCAATAGCATGATTAATATAGGAGAATTTATTACAGCAAAAAATCGTGATGGCGAAATTGGAATTACTGAAATGAAAGTTAATTTAGCAACCTCTAGTTGGGCAGATTACAATAGAGAAATACCACAATACTCGTCTGACCATGATAATAATTTTTAAATGATAAAAAAACTTCGCTCAAAGAAATGCAGGAATTGTAAACAGAAATTTGATCCATACACGTCACTACAGGTCGTGTGTGGTGTCAAATGCTCAATAGAGTATAGTAACACCAAAAAACAAGAAAAGGCTGTTAAAAAGGCTAGGATTGAAAAAAAGCTTGGTCATGAAGCTTTAATGACTCATAGCGATTGGAAAAAAAAGCTACAAACTATTTTTAATACTTTTATTCGGCTTAGAGACATTAACAAAGGTTGTGTAAGCTGTCAAACTCCATTGACAAATAGAAAATTTGATGCAGGTCATTATTACCCTACAACTTATGAAGCTATTAGGTTTTCTGAGCTTAATGTACATGGTCAATGTGTGACTTGTAATCAGTATAAACACGCTAATCTACATGAGTATAAAAAAAATATAACAAACCGGATCAGCTTAGAAGATTTACAATGGCTAGAAGATAATCGTCATAGTAAATTAAAAATGACAATTCCTGAAATAAAAGATCAAATTTCAATCTATAAAGACAAAGTCAAAGAAATAAAAAAAACTAACTAATATACATAAAATTTTTTTAATATGAATGATATAATCGACGAAATAAAGCAAATAATTAATTGGTATAAAGGTTTACCAATGGATTACACAGGTATAAGTGAATTAATGTATCAAAGAATACAGCTCGTTACCTTAATGTCTTATTATAGTAGTGAGCTTGGCGATTACCGGATCCAATGGAAAAATTGTGAAGCTGAAACCGAAAACGTTAGAAGATGTAAAGTAAAACAAACCCTTGACGATGGTTATCCACTCAGTAAAGCACAGGCTTATGGTAAATTCCATTCAATTGATCAATACATAGCAGAAAAAAGATTTGATGGTGCGTATAATCAAATGAAGTTTTTTTATGACGCAACAAATTCGATCATTGACACTATGAATCAGCATATTAGCAACCTAAAACGTGAGCAAGATCAAAGCAGGGTATTATAAATAAATAAAAATAAATTAAATTTATAGTAGTATATTAATTAAATTTATATATATTTGTACCGAACAATAAAACATAACACAATGTCAAATCAAATAGCAACTACAATTTTACAGCAACTAGGGGGTAACAAGTTTGCAGTAATGACCGGATCTAAAAATTTTATAGCAGGAAAAAATAGCCTGAGCATGAAATTATCTAGAAATTCGTCAAAATGTAATTATCTACGTATTACATTAAATGGAAAAGATCTTTACGATATTGAATTTATCTCAATTCGTGGATCAGTAATTAAAACAAAAGAAGCTTTCAATGATGTTTATAACGATCAACTCGTTAATATTTTTGAATCTACTACAGGACTATATACAAGACTTTTTTAATAATCTAAATAAATAAACATGACAAAAGTAAAAGAGCCGATCTCGTCGGTATTTAAAACATTAAACGATATTAATGTTAACGAGAAAACAGAAAAAAAAGGGAATTTAACTTATTTAAGTTGGGCGTGGGCATGGAGTGAAACCAAAAAACATTATCCTGACGTATCTCGTAAAGTTTATGAAACCGACTCAGGAATGAATTATTTTCATGATGGATCCACAGCGTGGGTAAAAGTTGGCGTTACTATAAATGGAATCGAGCATATTGATTATTTACCTATAATGGATTTTCGTAATAAGTCTATAAAAACAGATCAAGTTACAAGCTTTGACGTAAATAAAGCTATTCAGAGATCCACGACTAAAGCTTTGGCATTGCATGGACTCGGTTTGTATATTTATGCCGGAGAAGATTTACCGGAAAATTACGAGGCACCTAAGCCTGTAAAAGAATCATTACCTAAGTTAGATATGGCAAGATTTGAAGGAGCTTTAAACTCTATTAAACAGGGAAAATATTCAAAAGAAAAGTTAATCGAATCGTTTAGTTTGACTAAAGTACAATTAACAAAAGTTGATGACGTTTTAAAAAAATTAGAAACTTTAAAAGCCGGAAAAAATGAAAATACCAAAAAGTAATTTAATAGTTAGGTGTTCGTCTTTGCATAAAATCATGGGACGTGGTAGATCAAAAGATACACCGCTTTCTGAGACAGCAAAAAGTTATATACACGATCTAGCCAAAGAAAAGTTTTACGGCATAGAATCGAAGCTTACAGGTAAATTTTTAGACAAAGGAATCCGTAATGAAGATCTAGGAATCGAAATGATCAATGTTAGTCGTTTTCGAGAATACAAGAAAAATGAAGATCGTATAACTACAGATTGGCTAACAGGAGAATGTGATATTAATACCGGCGACGAGATTATCGATGTAAAATGCAGTTGGTCGTTTGATAGTTTCCCTGCGTTTGAATCTGAAGCCGAAAAAATGATGAAAAAATCAGGCTATGATTGGCAACTTCGTGGTTATATGTACTTATATGATAAACCAAAAGCTGAGGTTGTTTGGTGTATGACTTCGACACCTGATGACTTATTATCGCCATACGACGATCATAGCGTTCACAAAGTTGATCATATTGATATTGATCTTAGATTGACCGGTGTAAATATAGAGCGTGATCTAGCGTTAGAAGATCAGATGTTAACTCAGTACCAACACGCAAACGAATATTATCAAAATTGTATTGTAGAATTAAAAACCAAAAATAAATAATAAGATGGAAGTAAATGGAAAAGTGGTTATGATTACCGAAAAAAATCAAATTAGTGAAAAATTTGCTAAAAGAGAGATCGTTATTGAAACTAGCGAAGATTACCCACAACTTTTAAGTATTCAATTCGTACAGGACAAATGCGAGGCTTTAGATAGCTTTATGGAAGGCGAAGATGTTAAGATAGGAATTAACCTTAGAGGTCGTAGTTGGGAGTCTCCTAGTGGCGAATTAAAGTATTTTAATACGATACAAGGTTGGTACATTGAATTAACTGACGAACTTTCAATGTCTGAAGATCCGACGCCTAAAGCAACAAAAAAAGAATTTGAACCGGTAACAAAAACTCAGTTAGCTGAAGATGATTTACCATTTTAAAAAAATATATATATGGCAACTAAGAAAATAACAGCAGACCAATTAGAAAATTTAGTAAAAGATTGTAGGTCTATTATAAAAGACTATATGAAGTCAAAAGACCTGAGCGTTCATGCGTTTGCAGTTTTGACAGGTGTACACCCTAATCAAATGTATCTTTTTATTAAAGGAGATCGTGGTTTAAATTTAACTACGATGCAAAAAATAGGAAAAATTGTAGCTAAAGACTAAAAATTATATGAATAAAAGAGCATTAATTACAGGAATTAGTGGTCAAGATGGCTCTTACTTAGCAGAACTTTTGCTGAGTAAGGGTTATTTTGTACATGGTATTATTAGAAGGCATAGCCAAGTTGAAAACCAAACGAGCCGTATTGATCATATAAGAGATAAAATAAATTTAGAGTATGGAGATCTTACAGACCTAACGTCGTTAATCCGGATCCTGAAGGAATATCAGTTTGACGAAATTTATAATTTAGGAGCTATGAGTAACGTGGGTATCTCATTTAAGATGCCGGTTTATACTCAGGACGCTAATTACATTGGTTTTATAAATTTATTAGAAGCTATAAAATTAACACAATTACCAACTATAAAAATATATCAAGCGTCGTCGTCAGAAATGTTTGGCAATCAAATTGATGCTGATGGTTTTCAAAGAGAGACAACTCCTATGATACCGGTATCGCCTTATGGTGTCTCAAAGCTTTCAGCACACTTGTACGCCGGTCACGTTAGAAGATCTGAAGATCTTTATATATCATGTGGCGTATTATTTAATCATGAATCATATAGAAGGGGTATTAATTTTGTTACAGGTAAAATATGTAAAGCTGTCGCAGATATTGTAAAAGGAAAACAAAATAAGCTTGTTTTAGGCAACTTAGACGCAAAAAGAGATTGGGGACACTCTAAAGACTATGTTCGTGTTATGTGGTCTATGCTACAGCAGGACGTAGCTGATGACTATATACTATGTACCGGTAAAACGACTTCGGTTAGAGAGTTTTGCGATATTGCTTTTAAGTCTCAGGGATTAAATTATAAGAATTGGGTAACAACCGATAAAAAATATTTAAGATCTGAAGAATTATTTTATTTAAGAGGTTGTAACGATAAAATCAGGGAAAACATTGGGTTTGAGCTTGAATATTCGCTAGAAGATATGATCCTAGAAATGATTAATTGGCATAAAAAGAAAAAATAAATTAAATTTATAGTTGTTTATATAAATTAAACTTATATATTTGTCGTGTTCAAATGAATTACTAATATTAAAACATAACAAATGAAAAATTTAAAACTACAATTAGCGATCCAAGAAAATCAAGTATTAACTCTTAAAGGTTTTCAAAACAATCAAATTACATTTTCACAATGTATTATTAAATTGATCCAATTTCAAGAAATGACAGAAAACGGATCAAATGAGTATTTTTGCGAATGGATCGTTGATCAATTACGAAACAATGATTTACCAAATAATAGCTCAGGATCTTTTATGACAGCTTTAGGAGATATTGATCACTTAATCGAATCATTTGAAAATATTGAATGTGACGTAATCATGAAAACAGCAAGAGAATATTCTTTATCTTAATTATTAATTTCTAAAACATAACAAAATGAAAACTAAAACACAATCTCGTAAAGTTGGAGTCGCAGGTGGATTTATTAATCAAATGATGGGTAATAACTCTACACTACCGGAAGTCGGTAAAGGAGCTACTGAATTAATGTATTCAGATCGTCACGCCTATGAAGTAACTGAAGTATCTGAAGATCAAAGTCGTTGTGTATTACAGCAATACCGACCTGAGCGTATAGATAAACAAGGAATGTCAGAGTCTCAGACGTACAAATTTGAAAAATTGCATGATCATAAAATGAATGTAGTTTGGAGATCTAAAAAAGGGGGTTGTTGGTGTGTACACTCTAAAGAAGTTCGTTATATTCCAAAATTCATAAAAGAAATGGAATCAAAAAGCGATAAATGGTCTTATTCAATGATGTTTGAAGATATATATGGCAAAGAAGCTTTAGACAACCTTTGGAAAAAAGACAAGCATGGCGATATAACCAATATGAACGTTGTAGATGGCGTTACAAAAGAATATGATAACTATAGACCTATCTCAATTATATTCGGCATTAAAGAAGAGTATTACGATTTTAGTTTCTAGATCGTAAATTAATTACTATTTTCGTCCTATGTATAGACCTACATGGGACGAAATGTTTACGTATTTATTAGAAAATGACTCGTGCCGGATCAATGGTCAGGGTTGGCATATAGAAAACTCTCATAGGTTTTTAAGCAAATACAAAGTTATGATCGAATGTCATGATCCTGAAGTTAGAGGTAAAAATATTCATTGCTTAAGACTCAAATCTTCTTTACATAGAGCGTATAAAAGTCACAAAGCCGGATTGATTGAAGCCAACGATACCAAACATAAAAAATTCTTTGGAGTTGGTAGTCGTTAAAATTTTTTGTATATTTGACTTGTTATGTTTTAAATGGTCAGGTGGCGTTGATACTTAAGTTGAGACTAGTTACCTGATCATTAATTCTAAGGCATGATAATTTTTAAAACATATAACAGCACCAAGAACAACAAAAAACGTCTTAAATGGACTCTAAAACACCTTTAAAGCTCAAACTTTGGCATAAACTAATCGCAGTACCTTCACTTGTACTGTTTTTTTTCCTGTTTATGGTAGATCGTTTTCTACATTTAGCTTTGCCTCATGTAAGTCATGGCAATTTTAAAAGTTGGGTAACACAAGAAAAAAGTTTTAAGCACACCATCGCACGTATAATTATTGTTATTATACTCGTTGTTCTGTTTAAACTTATTTTCTAAATGGCTAAAAAGCAAACTACACAAGATCCTATTCTAGAGATCCATTGGTTAGAGATCGACTCTATCAAAAGTGCCGATTATAATCCACGAAAAATAACACCAAAGAAAAAAAAGGAGCTAAGAGAATCAATTGAAAAATTTGGTCTTAGAGATCCTTTAAAAGTCAATCAGCACCCTAGTCGTGAAAATGTTTTGATCTCAGGACACCAAAGGCTACGTATTTGCAAAGAAATCGGTATGCACTTGGTACCGGTAACTTACGAAAACCTTACTTTAGACAAAGAAAAAGAAATGAATCTCCGTTGGAATAAAAACGGAGGCGAATTTGATTTGTCATTGGTTAATGAAGTAGCTGATCGTGAGATCCTGATCAATATAGGATTTGGCGATAATGAATTAGACAAAGTATTAACTGAGTTTCAAGAAAAATTCGCAGATATTGATACGTCTGAGCCTGTTTTACCAATAGCACCACGTTTCAACGAAAAGCACAATTATATCTTAATAGTTACTAATAAAGAAATCGATCATACTTGGTTGACTAATTTATTGGAGCTTGGTAAACAAAAATGTTATAAATCAGAAAATACAGGAATTGGAAAAGTTATTAGCGTTCTAGATTTTCAAAAACTTTACAAAAGATGGACGTCAAAATAGTTTCGCCTAGTATTGGTCGGTCACACAATGTAATAACAAAAAACTTAGTTGACGATCTTATTATCGTTTGTCCGGAATCTGAAGTTGAATTATACAAAAAAGGTAATCCAAAAAACGAAATTGTAGGACACCCTGAAGATCGAAAAGGAATTAGTGCCGTTCGTCAATGGATCATTGAAACGTTTGATAATGTATTTATGTTAGATGACGATATACACGCTGTACACAATCTATATCGTTGTGAAGATGAGCCATACGTTATGAATAAAGCTCAGGTAAAAGATATTATATTACAAAACTTTCAGACAGCAAAAAACTTAGGAGTTTACTATTGGGGTTTTACCAATATGCGACGTCCTGTTCAATATTATCCACAAAACCCTTTTAGTTTGGTTGGTTATATTAACGGATCCAATATTGGGTTTCTTAAAGATCATGGGTTAGAATACGATCAAAGGATCAGCGATGCCGATGACTATTATATGGCTTGTTACAACGTTTATAAGCACAGAAAAATGTTTATTGATAATAGATTTGCTTTTAACACAAAAGACAATTTTACAGCTACAGGTGGTGCGTCCACTTACAGGAATGGTCAAACCATGAAAGACGATACTCTATTGCTTAGAGAAACGTTTGGCGATGTTATTCAGTTAAAACAAGTTACTACATTTAAAAAGAATGTAATTGAAGGCGAACGATTTTTAAAATTTCCGATATGATATTAGTTACAGGTGGTTATGGTTTCTTAGGATCTGAAGTCTGCAAAAGACTTGATCAGGTTAGTTTAGAATATTACAGGTTTAGATCTTCAGAGTATGATCTCAGAGATCCGGATCAGGTAAATAGATTATTCCAAATAATAAAGCCGACGTCTGTAATACATATTGGAGCTAGACTTGGTGGTATAAAAGACAATGTCGAAAACCCTTTTAATTACTTTTCAGACAATCTGAAGATGGGTATCAACGTGGTAGATAATTGTATCATGCAGAATTTAGATCATTTTATAGGAATCAATACGGCTTGTTCGTACCCATTAAATGCTAAACAACCTTTTACCGAAAACGATATTAATGATGGTTTACCG
>TARA_R110000764_G_scaffold4541_7_pt1 | contig 14852 bp, 19 predicted proteins | sample TARA_R110000764 | Tara Oceans TARA_R110000764 (sample SAMEA4398111) | marine metagenome | biome: Polar Biome; feature: [SRF] surface water layer (ENVO:00010504); material: water (ENVO:00002006), including particulate matter (ENVO:01000060) such as... | depth 5 m | reverse complement strand
ACCCAGCAAACCTTGCAGAGTTTTATTTGGTATTTGATGCAAAGCCGCTGGGTGCAGTTATATCTGAAATTAATGATTTAAACTTACCTGACTGGTCAACATATTCTGCTGATATATCGGCTGTGTTAACTGCGGATCCGGTATCACAGTCTTTCGATGCAACCACTCAAACTTTGACTATTGTAAAAGATTGGCCAAGTAAAGCTTTGCATGATACGTGGTTGTCATATGGTGATCAGTTTAATTGGATCGAAATAATACCGCTAATCCAAGCAACTGGTTTTACAGCCGAAGAAGTTTAACCTCCGGCTTCAAACATACGCCATTTAATCATATTACCAATTGTTTGGTGACGCCATTTGATATTATCAACAATTTCGCTTAGTGTTTCCACTGTTACTTTCCACTGTTGAATTTTTTCTTCCGAGGCTTGAATATCAACATCTGCGTCATAGTAATAATTCATATCACCTTTTAAAACTTTGAGACCATTAAACGGATCGAATTCCCAGCCAAGGGATTCGATTTGTTCTTTGTCCATTTTGCCATTATAATAAAGCCACTTATTTTTCAGTAACTTCTGTTGTTCAGCTTGCGCCCGTTTATGGGTAAGCTTCGCTTCACTCAAAAGCGGCAAATACTTTGCATGTAGCATGGGAGCCTGGCGAGAAGATTCGTCTAATGATGTATTATCGATTACACAATCTTTTTCCCACAATTGTAGGATTGTTTCGAGGTATTTCATATTTAATATTATATCACATCAATCTGATATTGTAAACGACGTATATGCAAAAGTGATAGAAAATGTTAAAAAGTTGATGCCATCAACGGACGATTGGAAATTAATCGACCCAAGGTTTGTCGGGAAGCAATTTTTGTACCGAATTGTGTCGGTTTTGTTATTGTGGCTACTGAGCACAAGAAGGCTTATATCATACTCAGTCGTGTCTTGATTGCTAATCGATTTAGAAGCGGACGAAGTAAACGGTTCGGTGACAGTTTTTTGTAGCCATGTGTGCATCTCTTTATATACATTAAGATTTTCATCCAAAATGGCGTCAATCGACAACTGCCCGTATTCCAACTTATCACCTGGCGTATTCAGATTTGTTCCGCGGAATTGCGTAACAACGTTCGTCGCACTTATATCTGGGTGCACTACCGCCTGTGCAAAGAACTCAAGGTTTTTAAACCGCTTTCTGTTTACTACTACTTTAAATCCAGTAGGTTGTAAAAAGTTTGATCCTTCGAAGTTTGAAACTGTGGTAGACATTTAAATCAATCCTGTTGGTTCTTCATTCATATCGTTATTTATAGCAAAAGAACTGTATCTTTTTCGCACCACTTATAGGTATTTTGAAATTAAACTAAAATAACTGTTTACATCTGTTACAACTTATGTTATATTAGTATTAAGAGAGACAAACAAATAGGAGTTAATTATGACACACATCACATTCACCCAAACGATCTCCAACCAAATCCCTGGTGGTCTAGATCGTTACGACCAAATCTTCGCTGCAAAGGAACTTATCCTTGCAACAGATTCTCCTCTATTGGCTACCTGTAGAGAGACTCTAGAAGAAATCGAAGAAATCATTTTTCAAAGAGACAACCAGAAACTAGAAAAGGATAAAGCTGATGACTAAATTAGAGAAACTAAAAGCTGCTGCTGATGCGTTTGATGCTGCTTTGGCTGATGCTGATGCTACTGATGCTGCGCTGGATTGGCTGCTGCTCGTGCTGCTGCGGATGGGCCTGTTCCTGTTGATGCTTGTTATGCTTATAACTCTGAACTAAAGGAGAAGAGTCATGATAACCAATAACGCCAGACTAGACCGTCCTACAATGCTAAGAGCGGAACTAAAGGCTGCCCATTCAAAGGCCCTTGTCGTCGCTGACGCGACCCTTGCTGATGCTTGTGCTGCCGCCGCTGTTGCCGCAAACGACCTTTTGTTCAGCCTTCGCCAAGAAGCTTATGATGCTCGTGATGCCGCTTATGTTGCTGCTGATAAACTAAATGCTATCCAAGAAGCGGCCATTGATGCTGCAGAACTAAAGAAAATATAAATGGAGTTACCTGTATGATTATTATGAATGATATTCACGACGCAACTATGATGCGAAAGAAACTACAATCTGTCCTTCGACGCTCGAAAACTTTTAATCATTCCAAATCCGGAATTCAGCTCGAACTTATGTTGATCGTTAAAGATCTTACTGCAAATATCGAGAGCATTGATCAAATGATGTCAGCCGAAGAATAAAAAAAAAGAGTGACCGAAGCCACTCTTAGTTAATCGTTAATGTGGAAGGGGTTTCATCCCCTTCCTTTTTTTATACCTTACGCGAGGATATTATCAACGCGCATGATGCGGTAATATTGGTTAGTCTTAGCAGTTGCAAGACCGTCTGCAGGTGTAGCACCAACAAATGGGTTTGAAGTCATGCCGTAGCGTGTCTTGAAACCGATTTTAGGCTGGAATGTATCTTCAGACACAGCACGTACCATAGTGAGCGGTACGTATGGGCAATAGAATACACCGGCGTCATATGGGTTAGTACCCTTATAGCCGACATTGATGTAATCAACAGATGCATATGGGTCAATATAGACTTTTGTGCGACCGTTTAGGACACCAGCAAACGTGTTGCCTGTATCATCAACATTCAGAGCTGTGCTCATTGCTGGTGAATAGTCAAGCATACCAGAAGAAGCCAACGCAGATGCTACATCAGACGAACAGATAATGAAGTTACCTTTACCGCGACGAGTATCTTTCGCGATTTGGTTTGCTTCACGCTCGATTTGCATGATTAGACCTTTGATTTTCTCAACTGACCAACGACCATCAGCATCTGTGCTAAGGTTGAAGACACCGTTAATGGCAGTATTCGCAGTAATAGCACCAGTTTTAGCTTGGCTATTGATTGTGCGAATAACTTCACGGTTGATTTCAGCAAGAATTTCAGTTGACAAGATGTTTGCCAATTCTGTTTCAGCATCTAGACCATGAATGGCTTTAAGATCCTGAGCAAGTTCCAAGCTATATTCTGCTTTCAGCGCACGTGTCTTTGCAGTCACGGTTGCTTTCTCAATGGTGAAACCCATTTCGTTGAAAGTAGAAGATGGACCGGAACCAGTAGAACCAAGACCTTCAGCGTCAGTTGTTGGCATACCACCGGCTTGTGTTGGACCAGTGCGTGAGTCATCGATAGATGAGTCAACAGTGCGTAGGCCTGTAGAAGAGTCATCCAACAAACCAGATAGGCCAGAAGCACCAGCTGATTGAGATGTACTGGAATCGCCAGACCAAGTTGTGTTTGCTTCGTTATAAAGCGCTTCAGTTGAACTAGTTGAACCAGCACCGTAGCGGGATTTCATCGCAAAGATAAGTCCTGTTGGACCAGTCATTGGCTGAACACCACAAACGTCATAGGCCATCATGTTAGGCATAGCACGGCGGACTAGTGAAATCAATACTGGATTCCAGTTAGCAGCTGAGCTAGTTGCGTTACCAGGGCCGGCTTCTGCCAAGTAATTTGCTTGATCATTTTGCGAAGCAAATTCTTTTTCTTGGTTTTCAAGAACAACAGCAGTTACGGCACGTTTGTGCGCATCTGTGATTGAAACACCTTCGTTAAGTACGGGAGCCCATTTCTGGGTTAGATTGTCATAAGTTTCCATCGGTTGGAACTCCTAATTAGTATTGGGGTTTACGTAATGCTTCGACATATGCAGCCATTGGTCCGGCAGCTTCCGCTGTACCATCGTCATGCTGCATATCTTCGGCGATATGTTCTGCTGTGTCTTTAGCTGGCTTTTTAAAGTATGCTTCTTTGATGACAGCAACTTTTTCAGCGAAGGAATCTTCACTAACAAAGTCTACATCTTCAGAAAGCTTTACCAACTTTTCTACTTGTGTTTCTGCAAGGCCAGAAGCAGCTTCACGAATAATTTCGTAACGCTTATAGATTTCTAGTTCCTCACGGATTGCGATAACGTCTGCCGTTTGGGCGTCGAGCTGATCTTCTAGATCTGCTTTAGCTTCTGACAATTCGTCAACTAGGTCAACCTTGGAATCAGGAACAGCGATGTAAGACTCTGTAAACAGGGCTTGCAACTTGTCCATAAACTCTTCTGCGATTTCAGTACGGAGACCGTTCTGAATAGCAACTTCGTTTTCTTTCATCCAATTTTCAACTACGTAGTTCAGATAACCATCTACTTTTTCAACCATTTCTGATTTGAAAGTATTGACTTCTTCATCCAATTGAGCTGTATAATTTTCCTCGATGCGGTCTACTTCTTCAGCAAGCTTTGATTTCATAGCTGCTTCAAAAATAACTGCGGCTTTGCCTTTGAATCCTTCAGACAATGTAGCTTCGTCGTCGACTAGAGCGTCTAGGTCTTCGGCAAAGTCATATTCTGTTGCTTCTGCTTTGGTTGCTGATGCAGTAGCTTTTTCACTATTGCTTTTATCAGTTTTCCGCTTCTTTGCTACCGGGGCAGCATTTTCCGCTTTATCTACAGAGGCGATGGAGTCAGCTTCGGCGTTTTTAGGATCGTGCGCTTCAACAACATTCTCGTCATCATCGAGTGCAAAATCCTGGTCTTCTACTTGATCAGTCATAATTGACTCTCCTATTAAGTTTTCAGTAACGAGAGGAAATTCTTGAATTCACGAACTTGAACCTCATAGAGGTCAGCCCGAGGGGTTTTCTTAATTTCAGTCTCTATTCTTTCAATTTCTTGAGCTTCGATAATACCATTATTCCAAATCCAATCTACACCTTCCATTATTCCATTAACAAAAGCGTTTGGTGCACTTGGATCTTGTACGATGTCAACCGTATTTAACATAAAGTCTTCTTTGACATACATAACACTATTTCTTTGCTCAAGACTTCCCATACCACGAGTTGATACACCTAATTGAACACCGCCCTCAAGTAGACCTTCTACGATCTTACCCATTGGAGTACTCAAAATACGTGCCTTACCCACCACATTCTTACCGCTCATTTTTAGCTCGGTAATAAGATGGGATACCTTATCCAGGTTAATAGTAGGGCCGTCGGGGTGATTCAATTCACCAACTGCGCGTCCCATTTTAACCTGTTCGGAGTTATATTTCTCTACTGCCTGTGCCATAACATTCAGTGGATATATACGTCCGTTTCTATTTTTTACTTCAGCCTGGGCAAAATTGCCTTCGATGAAATGAGTTTTAGTACCGTCTTCTTTTTTCTCGACAATACATTGTACGCCGGTTTCAGTATATTCGGTAATTAATTTCATTGCTATTATTTGCCCCCGGCCATTTTTATAAATTGGGTCATGGCGTTTTTTGCATCCGCAATTGATTTAAAAACATCTAGCTTTTCCATATCAATATATGCAACAAATTGGCCTTTTTCCTTATGAATCATAAGATCATGACCCGCAACCTTTGAATCAAACACATGTTCGCCCTTAGGCATCTTCTTGCCCATGCTTTCTCTGAACGAGTTAAATGTTTTCATTTTTGGTTGTACCCTTGTATTACAGTGTTATTTATAACACTTTGAGTTTAGACTTAAGCTTTTATTTAATTTTTTTATGACTAATCATCGTCGTGATCATCGTCATCATCGTCATCCATTAATGTGTCAACTGCAGCATCAATTTCTTCATCCGTAACTTCTTCGGACGGGTCAACTTCATCACCAATGCCTTGGGCAATTGCAATTTTTTCTTGTTCAAGGGCAACACTCATTCTACCCTCCAGTTCGTCTTTAAACAAATCGTTTGCTTTTTGATACTCAGACGCATTAATAAAATCAAGCATATTCATAATATCCGCATTTGGATCGTCTGTGGGCTCGGGTGCGTTTGTCATTACATCATCAGTCATAGTTATTCCTTATCACTTTCATCGTTGTTACCAGCAGGCTCTTCTTCGCCGGCTTGCTTTTCTAATTGCTTGATCATATCGTCGTCAAACTTAAGAACGTTTTTCATCACCCATTCTTTTGAAAAATACTCACCCACATATTGATTTACTTGGTCGAGTGATTGTATTTTTTCTCTTAGCAATTCAGCGTCTTTAAGCTCGGTGAAATGGTTGTCTCTTACAAAATCAAACATAATTTGATTAGAAAGATCTGCCCAGTCTTCTTCGGCGATAATACCTTTGAGAATAAGCTGTCTTTTTAGCATTTCTCTAAACATCATAGCAAATCGCTTGCGTAGTCTATCAATAAACTTTTGAAACTTAAGCTCATCCCGTGTAATTTCGTTAGATCGACCAAGACTAAATTGAGAATCTTGCTCGAGGCGATTAAGCGGAACGTTTAAAGATCTATATAGCCTTTTTTGAAAGTACAAAATGTCATCAATCTGGCCCAGGTTTTCGCCACCTGGCAACGTGCTAATTTCTGTACCTCTACCACCTTCGCGGCGGGGCAACCAGAAATCTTCCAGCATCGACATATTTTTACGATCGTCTTTAATTTCACCAGTTGATGCATCGTATACTAGTTTATTCCGATACCGAGTCATGATGCCTTTCATGTAGTCTTCGGCTTTACCCTTGGGCATGTTGCCCACATCAATATAGAATATGCGACGTTCTGGTGCGCGGGCAAGACGGTAGATCACTAATGAATCTTCCATCATACGCAATTGATTAATTGGTTTTAATGCTTTTTGTAAATATGAAACAACGTGTTTTTGTCCTGCGTCAAGTAGGCCTGATGTTGTATATATAACCGAATCTGTGGTTAGTTTAATGCCACTGTTTGCGTTTTGTCCACCCGAGTTTTCTTGATATATGAAATACTCTGTTTCACCTTCAACCAGATTGGCACCGGAAACCGGATCTTTTTTCTTAATTAATTCTTTAACTTTTCTCAACTTGGCAGAATCAATTGGACGAATTTCCTGGATTCCCCTTTTTAAATTCTTTTCATCTACAATTAAGTGAAAAGCTTTGCGTCCATCCACGTACCATGATCTAAATATGTCATGCCCCAGATCGGCAAAATTAAGCATATAAAGAATTCCATCAAACTCATCTTGTAGTTTGGATTTCACTGCCTTTGATAATTCAGTTTTATCAAGATCCAATTTAACAGCAAGCTCATCGCCGCCAGAAACTGCTTCGTTTGTAATATCTTCGATAGCAGCGTCTACTTCCGGGTGAGCAGCCACCCCACGATACTTTTGTATTAAGGCCGCGTTGTCTTTTGACTTATCGCCATGAATATCAATATACTGGCCGTAATGCGAACCGGAAGCCGTGATGTAGCCAGCACCATCCTCATCCGTCTTCGGAACGATTGATTTTAAATTCTTGTCATTAGCCTCGATGGATTTGGATCTACGGATCTCAAAACCAAAAAGCTTTATACTGTTGTCAGCCATTTAGTCACCCTTGTTAATGTAGGACAGGGCACGCAAGCGCCCTGTCTTATCCTTATCTATACAACTTTTAGGAAGTAGTATCTGACTCCCAATATTGTACTTGGAATTCAACTTGGAATTCTTCGATGGCGTCATTTGCGCCATAGCTCAAGTCAATAGGAGAAACGCTAGTAGGGAAACAGCCTCTAAATATGTATGATTTGAGTACTGATTCATCCCTGTCTAATTGTTCAACTTTCAAATCCGCTTGGTAATCAACTGGATTTACTAACCCAGTATTTGCCTTGTGAGCGTTTACACCGTTCATCCATGCTTCCATGGAATTGCGGACTTTAAAGTCAGTGTCATTGATGATTGTAGGAGTCCACGAATCGAATGTGCGGTCTCCTGCTATTTTAAGTTGTCTACCGCGGAAGGGGACTGTAACAACCCCCATCACTGAACCAGGTAGTTGTGCTGCTGTACACAAGAAGGATGTGATTTCAACATCTCCTCCGGCATAAGCTGGGAAGTTAATTGTAGCCTTAAATAGATTTGGTCGTGCACCACCGCCTCTTAATTTGGCCTTAAAGTTGTCTACTGCGAGAACCATTGCTTTATCCTTTCTACCGCTTTATTATACCGTGCCAACGACTTCAGCAAACTCAACACCAGTTCTAACAGCAACAAAGTTAAGTGTAACAAAGTTGATTGAACGGGCAGGTTTAATGAAGATCGAACATACGAATTCATTTCTATCTATAACTGCGGCAGTATTGTTAGTTTCGTCTGCCACAACGCGGAAGTCTGTAATACCTCTTCGGCCTTGAACTTCTCTCAAGAAAGGCTCAATGATGTTGACAAATTCGGAGCGAGTAAACTCGTCATTGAATTCAAACATAACATTTCTTGCAGCAATCGCGATTGCTCTTTCGAGAACCAAGAAAAGACGTCGTACGTTAATACGATCAAATGCACTTGGGCGAGCCATGTGAGTTTTATCACCGAAAAGCAAAACACCTTGACCTGGAATATTAGCAACGGGGTTAACCGCATTTCTATATAGCAAGTCTCTTTCAGCCTTATTTGGAGTGTACAGCAAAGAAGTTACACCCAAATATGCTCCACGGCGTTGGCCAGCCGGTGAGAACCATGCAGCAGCGTTGTTGTCTGATGCTGCCATGATACCTGCTGTTGAACTTGCGGCAGGAATATTGATATACTGATCATTATATTTATCGTACACTCTTAGATAGTTGTTATCCATAAAGATATAAGATGAATATGTGAACGTTTTTGCTGTAGCAATAATGTCCGTGTTTGGTGTGCTAGAAGAAACAACATCAGATCTAGCTGGTGATGCAACAACTACGCAGTCTTTCCGAGTGGAGGAAGCGATTGCGTTAAGATCGTTAACAACCGTTGTTTGATCAGTTCTGCTGTTCATACCAGGGGCAATAAGAAAGTCAACTTGAATATTGTCTACATCTTCAAACTTATCAAAGCCTGTTGCATATTCGGTTACGGTCAAAGCGGCTGAGTTAGTGCCGGTTGTAAGCGATATTGACTGTGGTGTTTCAGTGAAACCTGAAGTAAAATCTTTACCGTCGGTTGTGGTGGTACCCACATTTGAACTAAAGTCAGAATCAGTTACGTTGCCAAAACCAGCCATCCAGACATATTGTGATTGGTTATTAATGACATCCAAAACATAGTTAGTAGATCCATCTGGTGATTTTGCATCGGATGCGACTGACACAAACGGGAACGATTCTAGGACAGTGCCCTTTGTACCTGTAAATTCACCATCTTGGTCAACTACAACTACGTGCATTTCGTCTTTAGACGCACCTTTATTTGTAGCAAAAGGCGAGGTCATAGGGGCAGCATCGAAATTATTTTCGTATGTCCAACCAGAAAATGCGGTATCAGCAGCAGAATCAACACCCTGCAAGAAGTGTACTGATAGACTGTTTCCTAGAGTACCTGGATATTTTGCAATAAACGTGTGCTGGTCTGAATCTTTTGCTGCCAATTGGAAGTCAAAAGAACCTAGATTTTTTACTCTTGCCAGTGCAGAGGCACGTGAGTCGCGAGCGTTAAGACTTTCGTTGCTTCCTTGTGTTGCTTCACGAACAACATACAAAGAAGATGCATACCGCAAAAAGTATGCTGCGGAGTGAAAGTCGATTGTGTTTGTTTTACTTGGGCTGCCGAAAATCGAGACTAAACCTGTTTCGTCTGAAACCAATATTGGGGAATCAACTGGACCCCAATTAAAGTCACCTACTATTGCGCCAGTTGTTGATGCCACGTTTGGCACCACACCGGACAGGTCGATCTCTTTAACGGTAATTGCCGGGGATTCTGATACTGCCATGACTCTTTCCTTTAAATGAGTTAAATGATATGTATTTCATAATACGGATATTCACATATGACTCATTGCTGAATCATTATGACTATTTATAGCTATTTTAGTTTCTAGAAATTAGTATGCTCGGTGTCAATTGCCCAGCCCAGACCAGGGTGTGTTTCAGTTTCGGCGTATGGCAGGCTATCCAGTCCGTCATCAAAATAACCAAACGGCACAACATCTTCCTCAATTGCAGCGGTTCGTTCCGCAAACATCATTTCTTTTAGATTAATATCAGTCATATCACTAAACATTTCTGTTGTAACAAAATATCCAAACATCACAAGATTCATCATTATATCATCATGGTTACCAGGTGAAGCCTCGAACGATTGACCCTTTGCAATAAAGGTAGAACATTCGGTAATAGTCATTGTGTCGTTAATACTAATTTTATTACTTTCAATAATATCTTTAATACCAGCACAACCCACACGTTTTGTTTTACGGGTCATTTCAACACCAATCCCGTCTGATTTAATGACAGACGACATATGCATATTTTCATATTCTAGCTCGTGATACAGCCCTCGACATACAAGAACACCGTGGTCGTTAGATTCTACAATAACGTACGCTTCATTGTAAGAATTTGCATACTTATAAATAATGTCAGGGAAGAGTATAGGCGATATAGAATTACATCGATAAACCGCGCACTGGTTAAACGGTCTAGATGTTACATCGATTATATTAAAAGTAGAATAGTCTTGACCTCTTCCCTTCGATACATCCACCGTAATAATATAGTCATGGTTTTTTATGGGTGCGGCGTACACTAACATATGACCGCCTTCTAAAATCTCAATTGGATTTACTGCCTTTAACTTCATCAAAGCTTCCGCCCCGATAAGGGTATCACCCGTGCCGAAAAAAGCATTTCCAAATTCTTGGTCAAATTGTAATTGAGAAGTGTTGGCTATCGTTTCTAATTTCCAAGCCTCATCACGGCCAGGCACATCCCACCAATCAACTCGAAATGATTGAAACGCGTTTGTTTTTTGTATTGCCCCTTGCCAGATTGTATAAAATTGGTTGCCGATGCCATTAGCAGTTGATGTAATAATTACTTTAGTATCTTTACCAGATGAAATAACTGGGTATGTGGATGTGTAAAACTCTGTTGCGTTTTCAACAAATGCAAACTCGTCGAGGAATAACAGCGAAATAGATAAGCCACGGATTGAACTACCGGATGTTGCCGACGCTATAATTTTCGAGTTATTGCCGAACTCAATAGAACCTTTATTTAATGCCTTCGTTCCTGGCTGTAAGAAAAACGGTAGATGTTCTAGCATCAATGTTACCCTGGATAACATTTCACGGGCTGTTGCACCTTTATTCGCAAGAATAGCAATATTTTTTTCACTATTAAAAATAGCGTAGTGTAACAAATATGCAACCGAAGATATAGACTTCCCTGATTGTCGACAAGCTAAAACAATACTAAATCGGTTATTATCAAAGTGATTAAACATTTCCTCTTGATAACTGTATAGCTCAAATGAAACAAGGCCTTCATCCATAGATATAATTTTACAATATGTCCGAGCAAAATAAGCTGGGTCATTCATGCATTTGTGGTATTCTATTATATTCCCTTGGTCCCACTTGGTAACAACGCCATCGCGCTTAACTAAGTGATTCCCTAAATATGATTCATTATTATTCATTGTTAAAGCGTGGTGTAATATCTACCACATTATTATCCTTATTTTTTTTCACATCCTGCAGCATTCTTTGTAAATCAGCAGTAGATCCTATAAACACGTTATTGTTCACTGGGCTGTCGTTTGTCGTTTGTTCTGTGTTAATTTCTTTGTGCTTCTTATTTAGATCAAGCAGTTTATCGTTAACATCCGCCGTATTCTTAATGAGACCAGACAAAACTTCAAACGCCCGCGGGTGCTCGCTTTCTTTTGCTACAAGGACAGCATCTTCAACCGCGGCTAGACCCTTTTCTATCAGGTCATAAAGAACTTTCCGTGAGTATTCGTAATCATTTTTATTATGAGGGTTCTCAGACATAATGTGGCCATCCTGAATTGTCACTATCGCCATCTTCCATGCTATACGTATTTGTTGTAAATCCGTAATCGCTGTCGGGTGATGCTAGCAATGGGTTTGGTTCTACTATCACCCGCGATGATGGGCTGTAGTGAATAAACGCACCATCGGAATCTGGTCCAAGATAAACAGTAGCGCCATCCGAATCTTTTGCAACATTGGTAGTATAGGTATCAACAATTGCTTTGCGGATGATTTCAGATGTTTCGATATTGCCGTAAAAGTTGGCAGTCATTTGAAAATCTAATGTATATTGAATAATACGTCGAGTGTCAAGTGAACCTTCATATGCATCAGTGTACGAAACCCCGTTGAGAGTAATAGGAACATCTTCTTTAATATTTTCATATCCAGGTGTTGATGCAAAAGGCTTAATTGATATTGTGTATTGTGGTGCAAAATATGGAATAATTTGCTCTACAATCTGCAAAGCATCATCCATTGTTTTAGTATATATGTTTAATTGAAAGCCAATAATATATGGCGTATATGTGTAAACCTTATTACGAGTATTACCTGTGCCAAGATTTTGGTTATTCATCTTTTGCAATTGACGACTTGAATCGTATTGATATGAAATAACTTCAAAGGACATCCGCGGTAATTTAATACCAACTTTTGTGTCAGTATGCAAATCAGGGTTTTCTTGAATTCGCTCAAGGTAACTTGCAGCAGGTGCATACGCCAAAGGCACACGCTGCGTGCTCATCACCGAACCGTCTGACTTTTTACGCAGAACGTACAGGTTATTAAAAAGTGAACCAAACATGGCTACGCTTTTTCGAATTCGTTCATGATAAAAATGAGTGCCTAGCATTAATTAACATCTCCAAATGGATTTGACTCACTAAAGTCCAAAAAGTTCATGTCAGCTTGGTCTGTAGTAAATAGTTCATTATCAGCGTATGGGTCAGACTCGTTAAAATCATCCACAACCGTAATTGTTCTTGTGTAACTGTTCGCACTACCGGTAATTGTGCCAGTTGCAAACGTGTGGAAGTTGCCGTCAGATGATGTTTGATTAGAAACCCTAATTATATTCTCTGCAGGGAATCCGACAATTTCAGCTGTGATGCTATAACCAGTTCCGCTTTGTGTAATAGTTTCGTTAAGAGTCAGTACATTCACTGCATCAGCGCTGAGAGTAAGATCGATCGTAAAGCCAACACCCTGGATTGCGTCAATTTCAGGTACCAGGACATCGATTTTTTCACCAGAGTACTCAAAGATTTCACAACGTAATTTATAAGTTGGAAGATTTTGCAATTGATAAAACGGTTGTTCGTGTTCAACGGCCATGATTTGAAACATGGTTTTTGACATTGGTAAATAAATCACATCGCCTTCGAGTGGGCGGATTGATGTAACCTCATTATCGTGTTTTTTTACAGTATGAAGCCAACGACGACGAGCAACAATAAACGTAGCGGTGTCTCGGATTTCAACTCCAAATTTTGTAAAAAGATCCCCCTCGCCGTCAAACCCTTCGGTGTTTTCAACGTACATTTCAATTTTATATGCCGAGTTGAATGAAGACAAAATATCTTCACCCATCATTGTGTCTTCGTTTATCTTATCTCGCGGGAGATAAAATACGTCTTGGCCATACATTTTGAGAGATTCAATCACAATATCTTCATAGAGATTTTGCTCTGAACTTACTTTTTGGCTGAAATATACATTAGTGGCCATGTGTTATTATCCTACGAAAAAGTCTGGTGGAGATTCATGTTCGAGTCGTAATCTTTCTCTTAGCTTATCTATATCTACGGTTGCGTCGTCATATAGCTGTCTGCCGTTAAGAGAAACACCGCCGGGCAATTGCATGCCCTCAAACTTAATAAGGTTCGCACCCCACTGTTGTTTAAGTAATGCTGTTGTATATTCTTTTAACCACATGTCATTATATATCTTACCGAAATCGCCAGGGTTTATAATTTTATATGCTTCATATACAATATACTGTCCGGCCACAATATCTTTATCTGCAAAATCCCCGTGGATATACAATCGATTTTGTTTACGGGAATATGTTGTTTGCGGTTGCCCATTTAATTTCATATCTAGCATTGCGAGGTATTGATTCATTTGCTCGTAATAAGCCATGTCCCCGCCAAAGTTTTGCATATTAGAAACATCATTCAACATCATTTGATATTTAACATCGAACATATTTCCACCCGCGCCAAATGCAGATGATATAGAAAACATTCGGCTTACGTATAAAACACTGTCATCAACCGCAACCCACTCTCTCGAAACATCGCTGTCACCGATGAGTGTTGCAATATATGTCCTGAACGTTGCTTCGTTGTGAAACTCTTGCCAATATTGTAACGCCTCATCAACCCGATCTTCTATCTGATCTGGATCAACGTTTATTTCAATGACAGGTTCACCAAGTCTACGAAGACAATAGTCGATGAGAGTTTGTCTCGATGTTGGATTAGCCATATTATATTCCTTATGATCCCGGTGATCGAATTGTTTTTAGTGTAGTGCCAGCCGCGTTTTTAATCAATACCGTGCTTGCGCTCGAAAACATCGATGAAGTGACACCAGCAACATTGAATGTTCTACTTGCGGCAATTGTCCCACCGCCGGTCATACCTGCCCCAGCCGTCAATGTTACTGATGTGTGATTAATGTGTTCGTTTGCAACAAAGCCAGATAATGAATCGTGTGAAAAGTCGCCGGATGAATATGTGGTATTCGTGTCTGTTGAAGAGATTGTACCGTTAGCAGCAATTGCAACATTAGTGCCTGCCGTCAAAGCCGCAACCACGTTAGTGGTATCAGTGACATCGGCAGACGCTTCAATGCCATTTAGCTTTGTGTGATCCGCCGATGTGAAGTTGATCTGACTCAGACCACCGTCACCTACTGAATAGGTAGTATTAGTATCAGTAGGAACGGCCCAAGTGAAGGTTCCATCGCCATCAGAACGCAAGAACTGAGTCGTTGATCCGTTGCCTGTAA
>TARA_R110000764_G_scaffold7408_2_pt1 | contig 14862 bp, 19 predicted proteins | sample TARA_R110000764 | Tara Oceans TARA_R110000764 (sample SAMEA4398111) | marine metagenome | biome: Polar Biome; feature: [SRF] surface water layer (ENVO:00010504); material: water (ENVO:00002006), including particulate matter (ENVO:01000060) such as... | depth 5 m | reverse complement strand
TCAAAAAACTTTAACTGGACTAGGTAATGTAGATTGCGCCATATCAATGGATAAGAGTTATGGTCCAATTAAAAATAGATCTGAAAGTGAACTATCAGCTTACAAGTCCGCGACACGCGCTTTATATGTTTTGGGCGAAACTCTACCAGGACACGATAAAAGCCTTGTTGGGCTTATCTCAACTTTTCGTGATATAGATATAGATCTGCTCGAAGATTTTGGGCAGCAGCAGAAATTTGCAGGTTATCAATTTAATCCCACCGTAGACTCCGTCAATTCCGACATGGAAGACTGTATTAAAGATGGGATAATTATAATTAATGCCGCAGGTAACGATAATAGCTTATTAGTTCCATCGGGTCATAGAAATTACGCTAAAGTTATTGGCTCTATACCCAGGAACGACTCTTTCCCTTTTACTGGTTCTGATCCTCTTTACATCAACTTAGAATTCAATTCTGCGGGTAGCCCTCAGTCCGTGGGTATTAATGTTGGATCATTAGCTGCGAGCAGAAAAGAAACGGGTCAAATAAATAGAAGCTTTTTCTCTAATTACGGTCCACAAGTCCATGTTTATGCTCCTGGAGAAAACATTATTGGAGCCGTCAACGATGGAGGAGGTTCATTTAAAGTGCTGGACTCTTACTATGCAAAATTAAATGGAACAAGTATGGCATCACCTCAAGTTTGTGGAATAGCTGCGCTCTATTTGGAAAAATATCCAAATTTAAAGCATGAAGATATTTCCAATATTATGCAATCTAGATCAGAGAGAGATGAAATGTACGATCCAGATCCAAGTAAAGAAAGTTATCCAAACGTTCCTTTAAATAACGTCAACCTTTATGATTCTAATAGTTTTATTCCTAAATATTGGAACTATGAAAAATTAAACTCATTTTATAGAATAGTATATCCACAAAGAGTGTCCCCAGAGAGAACTCCTAAGGGAGTTTTATATCCAAAATCTAAAAATAGATTTCTATAATGAGCATACCTGTAATAGTTTATGGAGAAGATTCTGCTTCAGTTATAATTAATTCACCTTCAACCGCCTCGATATCTCTATCTGATAATAATCAGATAGAAGTAGTAGCTTCTAGCGCAAATACTACTACGATTACAGCAAGTCCCAATGGCAGTATTACTTTAATACTTTGAATTTTTTGTGTATATATATAATATAGACACAAGCAACTCTAACTAAGAGTAGCTCCTCCTACGGGAAAATAATTAAATTAATATAAAATATCATGCCATTAATATATATAACACTAGCACTCGTTGCAGTTTACTTAGGAGATAAGGCTCTTAAGGCGTACAAATCCAAGAGACTTAAACCTAAGGCAAAAAGAACTAGAAATAAGAAGGGTAGATTTGTAGCCGACAACCCCAATACAAGCAAGAATGAAGCTTGGATAGGAGGAAAATCACCCAAAAAAAATCCTAAAAAAGTTATCAAGAAAAAGTAAATTCATGACATAGTTTTTTGTTTGATCTCGGCTCTGTGTGCATATAATGATGCATACATGAACTACAAAGACTTAGAAAACTTAGTTATTGATTGGGCTGAAGATAGAGATATTTTTGCAAACTCTAACCCAATCAAGCAAATAGGCAAAACTCAAGAAGAGCTTGACGAGACTCTAGAGGCTTTGAATAAGCTTAGCTTACTCTCTAATCCGCAAAACTTAATAGCTAAATCTGAGGCTATGGCAGAAGTTAAAGATGGCATTGGAGATATGATCGTAACAATCATTTTATTGTCAGAAATGGTTGGAGTAAAAATGGAAGACTGTTTACAGGCAGCTTACGATGAAATAAAGCATCGCAAAGGGAAAATGGTTGACGGCCTTTTTGTCAAAGAGGGATAATATGAGACCTATTATCTTTCTTGACATGGATTCTGTGATTGTAAATTGGACAGATCCCGTCGCTAAATATCTAGATCTTGACATAGATGGAAGCATTCCTAGAGAAGTGTCAGAACTTACTACAGAAAGTCAGCAGAAAGAGATTGACGAGCTTATGGAGAGTTATCTTTTTTGGATTTCTCTAAAGCCATTTTCATGGAGCGAAGCTTTAATTAAAAGGGTTTCAGAAATGGGGGAACTATATTTCCTTTCAAAGGCAAGGCCTAACTCTCCATGCTTTGGAGGCAAAATTGATTGGATTAAAAAATACTTTCCAGCATATAAGGACAGGCTTATCGTTACGTCGAAAGATAAGTTCGTCTGTGCTTGCCCCAATAACTTTCTCATCGATGATGACGATAGACATAAGCTCCTCTGGGAAAAGAGGGGTGGTAAATTCTTTCATTGGCAAGAGATTAGGCAAAAAGATTTTTGTGATTCAGAGTTTAAAAAAAGGCTTGTAGGAATACAGCTTTTAGTAGATACTTATAAACATGGGCTATAAGGAACTAGATAAATTTGTACCTAAAGGTTGGGGATATGAAGAATGGATAGCCAACAATGAGAAGTATTGTGGCAAAATCTTGTTTTTTGTGAAAGGTAAGAAATGCTCTTGGCACTTTCATAAGTTGAAGCATGAGACCTTCTATATACAAGAGGGATCGTTAAAAGTTACATACGGCTTTGACGAGGACATTTTAAAATCTAAAACAATTATTCTAAACAAAGGTGATATATTTGAAGTTCCGATTGGCCTCGTCCATCAAATGGAAGCCATTGTAGATACAAAAATGTTTGAGTTTTCTACTCAGCATTTGGATGAAGATAGTTATAGAATAACGAAAGGAGATTAGTGAAGAAGATTTTATTGACAGGATCAAAAGGATTTGTTGGATCTAGGTTTTTAGAACTTATGTCTGACAGTTACGAGATTGTTACTTTAGATAAGGATGAGGCTCATCTACTGAATGCCTCTCTACTAAAGGATGGCATAGATTGCGTATTTCACATTGGTGCAGAGACGGATACTATATCTAACAATCTTCAAGAAATTTTTACATACAACTCTCTCTTTTCTGACAATCTCATTGAGTTGTCTTTATCCTTAAACATACCAGTAATTTTTTCCTCCTCCGCTTCCCTTCATGGCAATGGCAATAATGTTCCCATGAACCCCTATGCTTGGAGCAAATGGGTTACAGAAAACAAGTGGCAGGACCATCATCTTTTTACAGCTCTGAGATATTATAATGTATTTGGAATTGGAGAGCATAATAAAGATATTAAGATGACTTCGGTTCTTTACCAATACCTACATAAAGATAAATTCACTTTGTTTGATGGGCGACCCAAAAGAGATTTTGTATATGTAGATGATGTCGTAGATGCGAATATCTATGCTTTTGAAAATAAGCTTCATGGAGTATTTGACGTAGGGACTGCAACTGCTAGACCCTTCGAGGACTTCGCAGAAATAGTAGGCAAGGAAGTTCAATACATACAAAACCCAATTAAGTCTCAGTACCAAAATTATACTTGCGCAGATGAACGAAAGTTCTTGACAGGTTGGAAACCCCAATATACATTGGAGTCTGCAATCAAGAATATCATCGCCTACTATAATGTATAAAAAGGATACTGGACAAAACTTACTTAGATATAAATTCAAGGAACATAAATTTTTAGTCTTCGATTATGAAACTGAAAATTTAAATCTTTGCTGTTTAAATAAGCCTTGGGAACTTGGCTATATAGTCGTGCAGAATGGAGAGGTCATAGAAAAGGTCAATGACCGAATACTATGGAAAGATCTAAATGTATCCGAAGACGCAAAGCGTATCACTAAGTTCGACATAGAAGACTACAAAAAGACCGCTAAAGATCCAGAGAAAGTTTTATCTTCTTTTGAAAAGTATCTATTTGATCCAGAGTTTACAGTCGTTCATTACAATGGTCTTAATTTTGACATGTATATTCATCAACTTTTTCGAGAAAAGCTTGGTAAGCCACCCAATTACTCATTTTTATATCGAAGTTTAGACGTTTTGAGCTTATGTAGAGCATTCAGACTGGAGAAGCAGCCACCAGAAACTAGGGAAGAGTTCTTTTTCTGGCAAAAGCAATTAGCTTCATATTATTCTAGTCCAAAATTAAGGTCTCTTAGAAAGAAGCAGATGAATGGGTCTACAACTCTATCATCTATGGCCAAAGAGCTTGATGTATCAGTTGCTGGCGATGCTTGGCACAACGGTCTTTATGATGTACAAGTTACATGGGAGATACTAAAGTCTCTTTTCTGGAAATTGGAAATAACCTCTAACCATATCAAATGATATATTTATTTTATAGCGCAAATTCATTCAACTCAATACTTTCTTTATCTGAAAAGACTGTCGGTGGAGGGAGTAACTCTATCGTAGAAATAGCAGAGGAAATGAGTATAGATAAGGTATTTTTAGTAGAAAAGAATCCCTCTTCGTTCCCTTTGGCATTTAATAATCTTGGCAAAAAGCTTGTCTATGGAATAGAGTTTATAGTCTGTCAAAATATTGAAGACAAGACCCCTGCATCAGTTGAAACAGAGCATAAGGTTATTATTTTTGCGAAAAGCGGTTCTTCTTACAGTAACTTTCTGATGAAGCTATATTCTATCGCAGCCACGGAAGGAGATTATAATGGTCAACCAAGATTAGACTTTAAAACAATTGATAATAATTGGGACCAAGACTTAGTAATGGTAATACCTTTCTACGATAGTTTTTTGTACAATAACTTGCTCTTAGGGTATAAATGCAATATCTCTCTTAATCAGAATCCGATCTTATGTTTAGAGAATCACGATCTCCCATACGATGTAATTATAAAAAAGAAGGTTAAGCAGTTTGCAGATCAAAATGACTGTGAAACTTTAGATACTCATAAAGTTCTATACAAAAGAAAGATTGACGTAATTTCATTTCAGACATATAAGTGTATCAAAAATAAGACCAATATGGAAAAGCCCAACCTAGAGGGCTTTGCAAGCAAAAGCTTTAACATCGTATGATCGAAGATATAAAATTTAAAAGCCAATTTAAAAGCTATTCAGAATCCTATTCTATTGATGGGGTAAGGATTCCTTCTGTAGATATCGATGACGCTTATAAGAGAAAGTATGGTTTAGATACAAGTATGCCAGATAGCGATATTTTGAGGCAAATATGTTTAATTGGATACAAAAACAGGGGAATAGATTTACTACCTAATAAACAAGAATACATTGATCGTGTAAAATTTGAACTATCCACACTGGAGAGGCTTGGATTTACTAGATATATGCTAATGGTTTGGGATCTCATCGAGTGGTGCGATGAAAGAAAGATTGCCAGAGGTTGGGGTAGAGGTTCTGTAGGAGGCTCCCTAATAGCCTACTTGTCTGGCTTGGTTGCCGTAGACCCGATTGAACATGGTTTGATTTTCGAGAGATTTATCAATGAGTCTAGAGCAAAGAGTAAGATGATTAATGGAGAACAGTATTCCGACGGAAGCACAGTTCCAGATATCGACATTGATGTATCTTACCTACATAGAGATCGAGTCGTTAAGGAGTATTTGGAATCAAAATATCCAAATAGAACTTGCCACATCTCTACGATGAATACTCTATCTACTAAGCTCGTGCTAAAAGAAGTATGCAAAAAGTATGCTATGTACGACGAGTCTAAGGCGAATAGAATATCTTCCATGATCGGTAGCGATGCTGGCACACTAGATAGTCTAGAAAAAACCATTGAAAACAATAACGACTTTAGGGAGTGGGCAGAAGCCAACCAAGATATTTTCAATATATGCAGAAAGTTAATTAATCTACCAAGAAATTTCGGTGTTCACGCCGCAGGTATTGTCGTTTCCTACGACGAAGTATTCGATTCGCTTCCTCTTGAAACTAGAAAAGATAACGAGGGCAAAGAAAAAATAATCACTTCCTATTGCAAGGATGATGTGGCAGAAAAAGAGATTAAGTTAGATTGCTTGGGACTAAAAACAGTAGATATCATTTACAATACTGCAAAGGAAGTAGGTTACGATATAAGCAAATTCGACCCAGAAGATCCTGAAATTTATAAGTTTTTATGCTCATTTGATTATACCTATGGTATATTCCAATTAGACGGAGATACTGCAAGCAGAGTTACCAGAAGAGTTAAGCCAAAGTGCCTTAGTGACGTTTCGGCAATATCTGCTATAGCTCGTCCTGGAGCTTTGGCTTTCTTAGATAAGTTCGTTGAGGCTAGAGAGACTGGAAATCAAGAGTCAATTTATCCATCAATAGATGAAATACTTAAAGAGACTTCTGGTGCTATCCTATATCAAGAGCAGATCATGGCCATTGCAAATAAAGTATATGGATTTTCATTGCTAGAAGCAGACGTACTTAGAAAAATTATAGGCAAAAAGAAGGTAAAGGCAGTAAGAGAGTGGGAGAATAAGATCTATGAGGCTGGAGAACGCCATAAGATACCCAGAGAGGCCACAGAGATCTTTTGGAATACAGTTCAGGCATCTGCTAAGTATTCCTTCAATAAGTCCCATTCTGTGGCCTACAGCTACATTTCTACGCTATGCTCGTACTTAAAGATAACATATCCTGCTGAGTTTTTCAAAAATTGTTTGATGCTTGCTAGAACCTTTCAAAATAGTGAGGCTAGAATATTGCAAATCTCTAAAGAAGCTCCTCACTTTGGAGTAGAGATTAAGCCACCCGACTTGATCGAGTCTAGCGAAGACTTTACAGTAAAAGGGAATGTCATTAGATATGGATTGAAATCAATTAAATCCGTATCTAATAAAAGTATTGAAAAGCTTAAAGACTTCAACCCTTCTGACATGAATAAGTTTAAGATGTTTGAGTTTGCCAAAGAAAGCGGAATTAATATTACGATCCTCTGCAATATTATAAAGGCGGGTTGCCTATCTTCCTTCTCTAATAATCGCGGAAAGCTTTTTTTAGAAGCAAAAACTTGGAACCTCCTATCCGAAGCTCAAAAACTGAAACTTTATAAGTATGGCAGTAAATATAATTTTGACTTACTCAAACTTCTTCTCGATGTTAAAAATGGAGATCTGCTATATGATGGTAAGGAAATATTCTCTACAAATAAAAGGCAGAATAAAAATGGTGAAATGGTATCAACTTGGGATACATTCTATGGTAAGTATTTAAATATAAAGGAGGAATATATTAAATATTCTAAGAATCCTAACTTTTATAACTATTTTTACGAAGTAGATATCCTTGGATTTGCTTATTCGATGAACCTAACAAAGGTAATTGAGGACTTGTATCCAGATGCAATCAATATCTCCGAAGTTGAAGACCTACCCACAGACTCTAAGATAGTTTCTTGTGGCATAGTCCAAGAGGTTAGAATGTCTAAGACTAAAAAAGGTGGGTCAATGATCAACATTGATATAGCAGATGAGCATGGCAGATTTAATCTAAAAGCGTTTAATTTTGAGTATTTTGATTCCAGCTCTCGACAAAGGGTCAGCGTTAATAATGTTGACGAAATCAAGGCCACTCACGGCAGGTATCCAGTAAAGAAGGATATAGTTGTTTTTAGAGGCACTAAAAAAGATAGATGTGCATTTGTAGATAAGTTGAAGATTTTAAATTTAGAACTTTAGTGTAAATATATAATATGAAGACATACTCAGCAAAAGTTAAAAACATCAATGACTATTCCTCAGCAGCTAAACTATACATGATAGCTAATGAATGTTGTAGTTGTAAGGTAGTAAATAATTTACCAGAAATTACCTTTACGTTTTCTAGCAGTAGCGACAAGAACTGTTTTAAAAGAATGGTAAAATGCCTACAAATTTTTAGTAAATATGAAATATAAAAGTAAAATTTATGAGGATAAGAATGATCTCTTTGATGCTTGGAATAAATTCAAGTTACAGAATAGCTCTTCAGTTTATCCAGTAATAAGCCATCTATACAAGAAATCCAAAATGACTGGTTGTTATTTTGAGTTTGATATTAGAACTAAGAGCCAAATAGAAGATTTCTCTGAAATCAGAAAGGTTATAGATATATTAGATTGAAAATAGTGTAGATACATTGCATGAACCTGTATAAAAACAAAACCTTAATAAGTTGAGTGAAAAATTACAGGCCAAAAAAGTTTATAGATCAGAGAACTTTGTTTTTTCTGACGAAAAACTTCTATCTGAAATACAATTAAAAATATTTTTCCTAAAAGTCATTGGGGATAATGAGTTTGTAGCCAAGCATGGTCAAGGGTTCCAGATATTTTTTTGCGGAACTGCTTTATTCGATTATTCTTTTGCTGGATATAAAGAGATATATATGCTTAAAAATGAGCATTGGACAATGTCTAGCGTACTTCATGAATTAGCACATTCGGTGAAAAGAGTACGCAAAAATCCACATGGCAAAGCTTTCTGCAATAGATATTTATATTTTATAAGAAAATATTTGTCAGAAGAAAAATCAGAGCAACTTAAAATTCAGTTTAAAAAAAATAAAGTTTCTTTTTAGTTAAAAAACTTACAGGAACTCCGTGTTTTTTTTGCAAATAACATACGAACTCCGTGTTTTTTTTGCAAATAATAGGCACACGCGAGTAGCGCAAGAGCAATGTGTTGTAAATTATATTTTATACAGATAAATAATTTTATTTGTATTTTCTCGCAGACGGTTTTCTACTAAATGTCAATAATATAATTTAAAAAAAATATATATTTTTTTTAAAACTAATTAAAAAAAATATTGACAATCTTTGTATTCTGCATTTACATGATGGGATATGAATGACAAAAAAATAAACAAATTGCCTCGCAAAGCTGGCAGTGGACGAAAAAAAGGATCAAAGTCTTTTACTAAAATGACTTTTTCGGAGCTATCTAATATATGTGGTAGCGCAACTATTGTTCCAGTATCGAGAGTATGGCTGGAACAGATTGGAGTAACAATTGTAGGCGATAAGACTACTGAAATAGTAGAAGTTGAGGAAGAGGTCTTGCCAGAAGCCTCCATACAATTCAAATTGCACAAATAAATATGCTTTACATCCTCATCTTTTTTATTCTATTTATTATACTATGACAAGCAACAATTTCTCTAATTTAGTTGGACAGGAAGAAGTAAAACGTAAACTCGGCTTTTATGCTGATGCGCAAAATGCGACAGGTAAGTCTCCCTTCATCATGCTTAGTGGTGCTAAGGGGCTTGGCAAAACACAGTTCGCTAGATCGTATTCAAACTCGTTGAAAAATAAAGATGGTAGCAAAAGACCATTCTTAGAAATAAACTGCTCTACAATACCAAATGCAAGTTCTTTCTTTACTCAAATCTTTTTACCCATTGTAATGCATAATGAGGTTACAGTCTTCTTCGACGAAGCTCATTGCCTTCCAAAGGATTTGACAAATGCGTTTCTAACGATCTTCAATACAGAAATGGAATCATGGAGAGAGTTTATGTATAAGGAGGAGAATTATTCTTTCGACTTTGAGAAACAGAATTATATCTTCGCTACGACTGAGCTTGACAAGATATTCCCACCTCTAAAAGACAGGCTTTCGATGATTGACTTTGCGCCGTATGAAGTTGGTGAGTTAGGTGAAATAGTTCGTAGTCAGTCAAAGGTGAATATAGAAGATGATATACTGCAAGACGTAGCATCAACAGCAAGGGGCAATGCTAGGTCAGCAGTCAAAAGAGCTAAAGAGATTCTTCTATTCGTCGAATCAAGAGACTGCCCCACCTTTAACAAAAAGGCTTGGGACGAGATGAAGTATATTCTAGGAATTAAGCCAATGGGTCTGTCAAATATAGAGGTAGAAATCCTAAGAATTCTTGATGAGAGGGGAGATTGCACACTTCAAATGCTTTCTTCTGTAACAGGAATGTCAAGATCAGCCTTACAGAGAGATGCCGAAATTTATTTGCTTAGGCAGGGTCTGCTCAAGATAGATGGCTTAAGGAAGATAACTAAAAAAGGCGTAGACTTGCTTAAGATGGTAAAATAATTTTTTTAAATTTTTTAAAAAAACAATTGACATTACGGATTCAATCAACATTGTTACGAACATGATACTGCAAAACCAACCAAAAAACATAAAGTCCTCCGCAAATCTTCAATCCGCATCTTGCTCTATTGATGCAGAGGATATGCGCTATATCGCTAGTCTACTTCGCAATAACTATTCTGACACTATCCTTGCTACAATGCGTGAGATTATCGCAAACGCAATCGATGTTAGTGATGGTAAGAAAGTCGATGTTCAGCTTCCCACAAGAATTGAGCCAAACTTTATTGTGCGTGATTATGGCACAGGTTTGAGTGAAGATGATATGATGGGTCTATACACTAAGTATGGCAAATCAACTAAGAGAGGCAGCAACAATGCAATCGGCGGTTTCGGTATCGGACGATTTGCACCCTTATCCTATACAGAATCGTTTATTGTTGTCTCTGTCAACGGAGACTCCAAAACATCTTATTCGATTCGTGTTGACGAAAATGATGATACAGTTGTTAGCCGCCTTTGTTCCGAGTTAAATTCTGAGGAGCGCAATGGTATCTACATCCAAGTTCCTATCGAAAATCAACACATTGAAAACTTTAATTCAAAGTTTAAAAACTTCTCTCGATATATACAAGATAGTCTTAATGTCAAGAATAATTCTTTTGATTACATCGATCCAGAAATTTCCTGCGATGTATTTGATTATTTTACCGATGAAAATACTAGCTATTCATACAGTAAATCTTCCCATGAAGAGTGCAATCGACCTTCTGTCCTAATGGGTGGAATAATGTATCCTGTTTCAAAAGATGGAAGCAGACCAAATTTCGTAGATGGATTAGTTTACAAAGCAGAGATTGGCGAGTTTAAATTGCATCATAGTCGAGAGGCATTGGAGTATAACAATGGCACTATTCAAAAGCTAGAGCAAGCTTCCTATAAAATTTCACTAGCATTGAAAGAAAGTCTTAAATCTCAATATGATTCATGCGATTGCCTGTATGAGGCTACTAACATCAAAGGGTCGATTCAAAGAAAGTATGGCAGATACTTCTCCAAGGAAGCAACCAACGTAGAGTTTGATTCAAATAAATTTGGAAATCAAACTGTTGAAACAACACTATTCCCAAATAAAATGATGGGTGAGTTTGAAACAGCGAGAGTTATACAGAACAATAGAGGCAATTTATCGACTTCAAAGAAAGGTTGGTTTAATAATGATGATTTATCTCCATCTGAAAACAGATTCTTTATAATAGATGATGGCGTAAAGCCTCGCTCTATCCTCAATCGCCTCTCCTTTTTAACTGGTATTCAAAAGGCGATGGTTTTTACAAGCACAGATGAATCAGTAGTCAAGAAACTTATTGACCGCTCTAAGCTAATGAAGTCTGCGAATGTCAAGCTTCTATCCGAGTGCGAACGAACTATTTCTAAAAGGACAAAATCTCAAAATTCTTCAAACTCCTTGCTTGCAGGGGCAGACATTTTATCGTTTTTAACAGACAATGGCTGCTACAAGCAATCGCACTTTTGGAAAGCTCAGAAAGAGGACTTGCCAGACAGTGAAACATACTATTATGTTAAATATTATAGTAATAAATTTCAGAAAATCAGTGGCGAATCGTTTCCGAATGGTGACTCTCCTTCTTGCAACAGCGATTTAGTGGCATCCTTGATGCGGATAAACCCAAGCCTTAAAAAGGTTTATGGCATCCGTCACTCTTCTTTAAAGAAGGTAGCGAGTATGGACAACTGGATTCCACTTGAAAGCGTTTATATTGACTGGATTAAGAATTCTGAAAAAGTCATAGACAAGGTAAACCATGATGCAGTAAATGAAAAATTGCGAGACAGATTTGGCAATCATGCCTATAAGCTTTTTAATCTTATTTCAAGAATATCTAAAGAAATTCCTTCAAACGAATTAATAAAAACATTGAAAAATGTTTTAAGTAAAACGCAGGATACAGCTAAAAATAATAGGTCAGTTCAAAATCTAGTCAATCTTGGATTTGTTAATCCAACTATTTCAAAAGAAAAGAAAGCTATAGAAGACTTTGATAAAAAATACCCTCTAGTGAAGCGTATTATCCAATGCGTAGATAGGTATAGTGATGAAGAGTTGTCAGACATCTTTGATTACATAAAGAGTTGGTAGTATCATAAAGACATCCTCATGGGCTTGGTAACTCATGGGGATGCATTTTTTTAAAAAAATAAAAAATACATTTGACAATCAGCATTGTTAGATTACCATATAATGAAGAATCAAGCATAACTAAAATATAAACAAATATGAAAAACATCCCATACATTATTAGCGAAACAAGTGCATCTCTCATTTACGAGGGTAAGCCTTACACACTGTCAGCAAGTCAACCTAACTTCGCGCCATTCAAGAAGGCGTTGTTGAATGGAGACTTTGAAACCGCAATCAATTACCTAGACATCAAAACCTCTATCAAAGAGTTTTCTGATGGTGAGTTATCTGTTAAAGATGGTGCAGTTTACTATTATTCTGAGCGTCTACATGGTGCTGTTGTTGATAAGCTTCTTGAACTGCTTGAGTCTGGAATGTCAACGTCTGCACCTTTTATTAAGTTTATTAAAAATTTGCTAGACAACCCAAGCAAGTCATCTATTGATGAGCTGTATGACTTCCTATCCTACAAATCTCTTCCAATTGATGATGAAGGCTATGTTATTGCCTACAAGGGTGTGGCTGCTGATGGCTGGTCAAAGTCTGGCAATACCCAAACAACTGTGCTACAGGGTGAGGTAAATGATCGAGGTCAAATCATGAACCGTGTTGGTGATACCATTGAAGTCATGCGCCGCTGTGTTGATGATAACCGTAGCAACGGATGTTCTCACGGTCTTCACGTTGGTTCGTTTGAATACGCTAAGTCTTGGGCAGCAGGTGGCAAACTTCTGATGGTTCGCTTTGATCCCGCTGATGCAGTAAGTGTTCCAGAGGATTGTTCTTGCCAAAAGCTTCGGGTAGCTATGTATGAAATTATCCAAGAGATTGAGATTGAAGATGATTCTGAGATTACCAAGCCTTATTATGCAGTTTATACAGATGGCAATGCTGCTGAATACGATGATGATTATCACGACGATGATTATCACGACGATAATTATTATGATGATGGAGAATACACAGATTAAGATGAAAAAACATTTACTAAACAAAAAGATTCATGAAATCGAAAATTGGTTAAAACTCAACGAAGATCAAATGTATTTGCCTACAATGGATGAAGAAGATCTTCTAAACAAACAAAATGTCAAACATAAGAAAGAAACGCTTGACTTGCTCAAGGAATTAAACCAGAGTTGAGCTATTAAAAGATATGGGGCGCAGCATCCTACACTGCATAACGATAATATCAAGGAAACTAAATTATGAAGACAGTATATGTGCCAGTAACAATAAGTGAAACAGACTACGTTCTTACGTGCGATGGCAAGTCAGTCGAATCGTATGACGTTATATACAGCGAAGAGTCAATGAAAGAAGTGTTGGCTCAAGGCATTCATCCAGATTGGAAGTTTACTAAAATGGTAGACCTTGAAGAAGACCATATCGCGAAATACGCCGAATCAATCATACGCAACAGCTATTAGAATGAATAAGTAAATGTCCAACCCTTGCAAGATTTAGTTCTACCGCTTAAATGGTGTGACAAAGAAGTAAAGCTCTTTAAACCTATGTCGTTTGCGGCATCCTTAACAGAGTTATAAACTTTGCCATCAGACCTAACGACTTTTCTTGTTCCTTTACCCATTCTAACCTTGCTCATATTATCTTTATGCTCTTGAGAAAATTTCATTCCTTTTCTGCCTTCGCTAATAGCACTGCATATTTCTTTTGATCTTTTCCCTTCAGCAAATCTTCCAGAGTGCGGTAATTTTAACTCAATAAATTTATTTTTTAAATTTTTTAAATTTAAATCTTCTACATAGAACCAAAACTTTCCTTTGGAAGACCTGCCTTTATTGTTTAAGTTTTCATATATAGCTGACCCGTATAAATCAAAAGCTGGTTGTAGGTATTCAAACCATTCAAGATTGCCAGTTTCAATATCATAAGATACTATTTTTCTTCTAGTCTTGGATTTTTTACCCTTATTGGGAGACTCTTTACCATACATTCCATTCTTTTCTGCTATTGGATACCAACCCGCTAACGATTGACCATTATATCCATTATGGTAGCTATCTAAACTATCAATCCATTTTTGTTCCGTGTCAGTTAATTTATCCACATCTTTAACTTTCTCAAGGACGATAAATTCAAAACTATCTTTTCCATACTTATCCCAAGCCCTCTGCATCTTTCTTGAGTGATGTTTGTTTTTATTCAATTTGTTTAAATGACTGCTTTTCCTCTGGCTGAAGTTTATTGTTCCACCAACATAGTATTTGCTTGACTCTTTATTCTTTATTCCGTATATTACCATCATAACTACCTTATATTACACTAAAACTCTGTAACCATCTTATTAGAATGAATATATTTGCTATCGACAACTCACCAATCAAATCTGGCAGACAGCTTTTTGACAAACATAATGTGAAACAAATCTTGGAATCTTTCCAAATGCTTGGCTCTGCTGTCATCCGTCATGGCGCGACTCCAGAGGAAATGCCTCTCACATCCAAAGGCACGCCCCTTAAAGGCGGTTATAGGTCACATCCAAGCACTTTGTGGGCAGGAGAAAATTACTCCAACTTTATTTGGCTTTGCGCTCATGCTATTGAAATGTCTCGCGAATACACTAGACGATACAGTAAAGTTCATGCTTGTCAAAAAGGTATTTACCATCTTCTTAATATGGGGCAACGCTTTCTTCCTTCTGGTAAACAAACCCCTTTTTCTATTGCGATTAGCGAAGACATG
>TARA_R110000764_G_scaffold74778_1_pt1 | contig 14873 bp, 20 predicted proteins | sample TARA_R110000764 | Tara Oceans TARA_R110000764 (sample SAMEA4398111) | marine metagenome | biome: Polar Biome; feature: [SRF] surface water layer (ENVO:00010504); material: water (ENVO:00002006), including particulate matter (ENVO:01000060) such as... | depth 5 m | reverse complement strand
TGTAACATTTCCTATGATAGGATTTCCTACAAGCATTGCTTCAGTTAATGTAAGTCCCCAACCTTCGTTTGATGTTATAAGTATCTGTACATCTGCAGAGTTATATAATAAGTTTAACTCATTACTAGGATACTTTTTAGTTGAGAAGATAATATTATCAGGATATTTATCTCCGAAAAGATACTCTACACAAGCTGCTAAATCAGTTCCATGATCAGATCTTAGTTCCGTGTGTAATATGAAATGACACTTCTTTGCTTTATCCTCAGGTAACTCGTCTAAAAATACTCGGAATGCCATAAGTGAATCCGGTATTTGTTTACGTCTTATGTTTCTTGAGTTAAAGAATAATGTGAAATCAGATTCTCTGTTATTTAATATCTGTTTTTTAAACTTAACTAAATCAGAATTGTCCTTTTCTACTGGTTTGTAAATATTCTCATTTAATCCGTGAGGAACATATCGTAATACTTTATCCTTAGCTACCTCATCTAATACTAGCCTGTTGATATTAACAGTCTGTTTAGAAATACCCATAAGTAAATCACAAGCCTCATAAAAAGGTCTATTGTACATTGGGGCTGGATAATCATCCCATATATTAAGGTATGCAATCGGTATGTTTTTTCTGATCTCTGCTTCCATTTGGAATACCCAAGTGAAGTATCTAGGATCAGTGATTAACATTAGTGCATCTGGCTTGTGTTCTTTAAGTAAATCTCTTAGTATCTGAGGGTTTCCGTAACCGTCTGTTGGGATTACCATTACATTTGAATCATCAATATTTACTGCTTCATTGATAGATGCAGATAAATCAAACTTCTTTCCTTTCTCCGGATGCTTTATTGCTCCCCCTAAGTTTACCCAGTTAAAGTGATGTGCTGTACCTAATACAACCTCTTTTGCTACTGTCGCAACTCCACTATGTACTCTGATGTCATCGCAAATCAGAAGTATTTTTTTCCTCTGATTCTTTGGTATGTGCTTAAACTTACTCTCCATAAATTATTATTTATAACTAATATACTATTTTTTTACTTTGTATGCAAGGTATTGTGATTAGTAATTTTTCTCCTGAACTCTTCATCTGTTAAATAAAGATCAATAGCTCTTTCAGATAACTTTTGGAACGAAAACTTACGTCTTACGCACTCTACCCTGAAGTCGTCCCATAGTGACTTATCTACCTTTACACTTGTTAGTTTTCTCTCTTTCGTACTCATATTTATATATTTATATATTCTATAATAAATATGTATATATATTTAAAATTTAGCCCCTAGTCCACAAAGATCTTCATCTTTTTTATAAGGACAAAACATACAAGATTTCTTGCTTGGTTCTTTTTCAAACTCCCTATCGTCTCTATATATTCCATCAGATGTAAAGCATTCTGAAATGAATTCATTCATTGCATCATGAGCTTTGTTAGTCTTCATAACCCCTGATGTTGGTTCCCATATCTGAATATGATTCTGAGGGTATTTAGAAGTCTTTGCTAGCTTTCTTTTTAAAATAAAGAACTCTATATCAATATGATCTTCTGGAACATCGTACTGACGTGAGAAGAAACGTTTGTAAAGTAGCAACTGAAACTGTTTGCTCTCATCTTCTTTTGCCCATTTCCACCATCCATTAGTAGAAGTCTTAATATCAATGATCGTAAACTTACCGGTATTCTCATTATATAAAACAATATCTAAATATCCTATATAATAAACATTTGGAGTCTCTTCGTTTGGTGTGATGGTTAATGGTACCTCACATCCTACTAAATGAACTTTTTCCTTGGAAAAGTGATTATGACGTTCTACTTTAAAAGTCTCTATAATATCAATACCATCCTGATAAAACTCCTCAAATGTGCCCTTATCCATGTAATGCTCACCGTTATTTGCTTCTACCTGCTTAGTATACTCAGATATAAACTGGTCTTTGAATATAGAGTATAAGTCTAATGAATCTGCCTTAGCTTCTGATTCATCGTACATAACATCCAAGTAACCTTGAAGAGTTTCGTGCATTGCTGTTCCAAAGGTAGTATGTGATGAAGAAGTAAATCTTCTTAAACCATCTTTGTATTCCAACTTCCATCGGTAGTTACACCCACGATATACGTTCATTTGTGAGAAGGATACGTGCTTCTGTGTTTCTTTGTTGATCTCAGGTTGTTTGTATTCCTTAATCATCTTTACTTTCTCTGGGGTATCTCGGATATCCAGAGGGTAGAATAAATCCTGTTGCATATAACTACTTTTTAAGTTTCTCCTTTATAACCTCTAGGTATAAAGTAAGGTCCATTGCTTCTTCTTGTGCATGGTTAATCCAGTCTAGGATGTCTAAGTCGTCTCTCTCTAAAGTGGTATCGTACTTTTCAATCCCTACCTGTGAACGTTGTTCAAACTTTTCTTTTACTTGTTGAACATACTTATCGGTTTTTGGCGGTGAAGTGTCTACAGGATAAGTAGTCCCCCATGTTATCTGTATACCTCCTGGGTATATAGTTCTTTTTGAAGATTTTTCTTCACTACTTTCGTGCCACTTAGTAACTGAATCTGACATAACTATTTTTTTTATTTATAAAACTTCTTTCTTTACTCTATCTTTGTAGTACTTCTCCAAAGTCTCAATACGATCATCTGCATCTGCTAATGCTGTTAAAGCTTCATTAGCGTTGTTGTAAAAATCTGTTGTTGAGTGGTCTCCTATTCCTGCTGGATTATTTCCTAATAGATCCAGAGTTAGAACCGCCTTAGACTTATCAGCTAAGGCTTGGTTCAATAACATTAAGTATAACTCCCTTTTCATTAGATAATTTGATCTTTTAACTCTTCTCTAAGTTCTCTTGGAACTGATGCTTCTACAATTTTTCTTGTAATAGGGTCAAAGAATACTGGGATTGGTACTAATCCGTCCTCAGAGGTTCCAGTGACAAACTTTGATACAGTTCGAAGGATAACTCCTTGTTGAAATAAAACTCCCTCTTCTGAGTTTAGTTTTGCCTCAGTTGTTGTGAGGTCAATCGATGGTTGTTGTGGTTGATTCATATCTTTATTATTTATTTTTGACTTGTTTGACTATATTCTCCGTATATCGAGAAAGTTTTTATTGGTTCTGGTTTTACTTCCACCTCTTCGGTTCTTATCGCATAAAGCTTTGAATCTAAAGGATCTAAACGAAATGAGACTTCTTCTTGATTTATACTAAACCATGCCTCTAGAACATCTGTTAAGGATTTGTGAACTATCGGGTCGTGATCATTCACCAAACGCCACCTGTCACCAGGTTTTACACGTTCGGCTATTAAATCATATTGAGTTGCTATCTCTGTTTTTTCCATTACATAAACTGTGTTGGATCAACTCCAGGTGAAGCTGGTTCATCAGAAGGTTCCTCAACGATTACTGTCTCAGTTAGTAGAATAGTTCCAGCAACTGATGCTGCGTTCTTAAGAGCTGTGATTGTTACCTTTGTAGGATCAATAATACCTGCTTCTTTGAAATCAATGAAGGTCTTTGTTTTGATGTCGTAAGACTCCCATAGAGGCTTATCAGATGCCGATATAGCGAGGATCTGTGCTTCAACAGGATCAACTCCCGCATTAACTAAGATCTGCTCAAAAGGCTTAGAAATGGCCTTATATAAGATCGCCTCTCCAATGCAACTATCAGGATCAAGTGTCTCTCTTGATTGAAGTAAAGCACGTCCTCCTCCAGGCACTATACCGCTCTCTATTGAGGCTTTTGTAGCGTGGAGAGCATCTTCTACTCTATCCTTCTTTTCTCTCATCTCCGCCTCTGTGAGGCCTCCTACGTGGATTACAGCAACACCTCCTACAAGTTTTGCAAGTCTGTCTTGAAGTTTCTCAATAGTGTAAGGAGTATCAGCTTGAGTGATCTGAGCTTCTATCTCTTCAACACGGCTGTCAATAGCTTCCTGCTCTCCTTTACCGTCGATGATTGTTGTTTGTTCTTTCCCTATTTTTACTGAACGAGCTTCTCCAAACCAGTCATAACTGAATCGATCAAACTTCATCCCTTTTTCTTTAGAGAATACAGTACCTCCTGTAGTTACTGCGATGTCTTCCATTACTAGCTTTCTTCGGTCACCAAACTCAGGAGACTGAACAGCACATACACGAAGAGTTCCTCGCATCTTATTCACGATAAGAGCAGCTAAAGCTTCGTTGTCAATGTCATCAGCAATGATGAGAAGTGAACGAGCTTGTTGTGATACCCCCTCTAAGATAGGTAAAAGATCCTTTACTTGTGTCAGCTTACCATCAACAAGAAGAATAAAAGGATTGTCAAGAACAGCATTCATAGTGTTGTTGTCAGTGACAAAATACGGAGATTTGTACCCTTTGTTAAACTGTAGACCTTCTACTGTCTCCAAATAGGTCTCCCCTGTGCGACTCTCCTCGATGTGGACAACTCCTTCCATCCCTACTTTATCAATAGCGGTTGCAATGAGTTTACCCGTTTCCGGATCGTTGTTGGCAGAGATAGTAGCAATTTGTTCTAACTGCTCATCAGATGAAATATCTTCACTACCTCCATCTCTTAAAAAATCTACTACTTTCAATACTGCAGAATCAACTTCACGTTTGATCTTAACTGCGTTAGATCCGTTAGCAAGATGAGGTAATGCACTCTTAACAATATCCCTCGCTAATAACGTGGAAGTAGTTGTGCCATCACCAGCATTGTCTGCAGTCTTTACAGATGCCTGTTGGATTAACTGAACACCCGCTTGTTCTACGGGATCTGTAAGTTCAATAGATTTTGCAACAGTAACCCCGTCTTTTGTTGAAAAGACTTCACCATCTTTAGTATAAACAGCATTCCTACCATTTGGACCAAGAGTCGTTACTACTGCGTTTGCAAGGGTGTCTATCCCCTTAATCATTCTGTTTCTAGCTTCTACGCCTAATAAAACTTGTTTTCCCATTTTTAATCTTCTTCAAACCCTACTGGGCGTTCGTAATCAATTGTTGCTAAAACTTTACCTTCGTCACAAGCTATGAGCTCACCTTCCTCGTCTTCGAGTTTTGTGATCCCTACTTGAGGTAAAATAACTCGTTCACCTAATTTCATTGCCATTGGAATGAGCTCTCCGCTAAGAGGAGATCTTCTTCCGGGACCAACTGAAATGATGTCACCTGTTAGGTGTTTTTCCTTTCCCATGTCTGGGACGATGATTGAACCATAAGTAGTCTCTTCTTCTGGAAGAGGTCTTACGATGATTGAATCAAATACTGCTTTTATTTCCATGTTTAAAACTTATTTATTAATAATATAAACAAACTGACTCCAGAATGCAAATTAGTTTACTTTATTTTTAAAACTTGTGGTTTAGATTCTTCTGCAATAGGTACTTGGATTTTTAGTAATCCGTTTTCCATATCTGCTGAAGCTTGGGATAGGTTGTATTTAGATACGATCTTATAGCCGAATCTAAATGACTTCTTACTAATACCATTATAGATGTACCCTCCTGGAAGGATCTCCTCTTTTTTTGGTTTTTGGTAAGAAATACTGATTTCTTGTCCTTCTATATTAATGTCAATATCTTTCTTAGATAAACCCGTACAGGCTACCTCGAAGAAAAGACCTTCGTCATTATAATAAATGTCAAGTGGATGTGCTATTTTTGTTTGTGCGGCTGGTAAATAGCCTAAGTCCCGATCAAAGAAATTACGGAACAGGATGTCAAATGGTGTTGTTGTACTCATAAGATGTAAATTTATGATGCCCTAAGGTCATCGGTTATTAAATGTTTGATACTGCTCTGGAGTCAGTGTCTATTATAAATATTACTTTTTTTATAATCCCACCTCTATTTTGTGGAAGAGCCAAGCTTCGGTTGATTCTGGTTTACAGACAACCATAGTACTAGGTCCTGTAAAAAAACAAAGTGAATACTCGGTATTAGAATCGGTTCTTTTGATGTATAGTTGATTATCTCTTAACTCCACAATACCCTTTGCTTGAATTTGTTTGTTCTTAATTCTTACAAACGTTCCTGTAGATTTTATATCTACAAACTCTCCCTCTTGGCTCTGCCAAACTCCTATAACATCGAAAGGTATTTGCTCTTGTGATTGTAATGCTACACTCATTAGTAGCAACGATACTGTGATTAATTTTCTCATAGTTTTTATTTATTCTTTATTTTTTGCCTGCTTCTCAGATTGTATTTCATCCCCTATGTTAATGAAGTTTTTCTTTGCTACCTCACAAATGCCAACAGCTTCATACTCATTAGAAGACCCCCATAGCAAAGCCTCAAATATTAAACGTTCAGCAGTGTTAGTTCTCATGAAATCAAAGTCATCAGGTGGTATTGAATCTAACAACTCCCTAATCTTAGTGCAAACTGTATCTGCGTTTTTCATTATTATCTCCTCGTTCTTTACTCTTAATTCTTCTGTCATGGTTTTTATTTATTTATTTATTTATTTACTTTCTAAAGATTTAGTGACCCTCTGAAAAGTTTCTACTAATTTCAGCTGGTGACTTTAGTGTCACTCCGGGGAGCTTCATTACATTCTCCATTTCATACTGCACCATAGCTCGGCACTCCTCTGCTTTGTCCTCTGGTACATTCATTATCAGTTGATCATGAATCTGTGCTGTTACCCAACCATCAATCCCCATCTCCTTAAACTTCCTGGTTATGTTTATAGCGGCTCTGTTTACAACTCCTGCTGCTAAACTCTGTATCTGGAAGTTCATTGAGTTGTTCTTTCCGTTCTTATAGTCACGGTACCATCCCATCACCTTATCTTTTCCATACTGCTGCTCCAGCTCCTTCTTAAACTTCCAGTTAAGTAGCCCATCACCAAAATGATCGTGTAGTTTTTTCAGTTGCGGTAGGTGGCGTATGCGTCCAAGCTTATTCTTAATGTAACCATTCTCTAATGCAAACTTCTTACTACGTTCCATCCAGTTAGCGAGTGCGGGGAATCCTCCAAGGTAACCAGATACTAGCTCTTTAGCTCTCTTCTGAGGGATATCTAATGCCATAGCTAATGCATAAGCTGACATTCCATAAGGTATGCCAAGTGAATAGGCCTTTGCCGATTGTCTTACTCCGGGTGATACTTTTCCTAGGTAGTTGTCGTCATCCTTGTTTGGTGATACGTTTGGAATATTCTCTGTTCTGATTGCTATGGTTGAGTAAAAGTCGTCTCCTTTGTCGAATATCTCCTGTATTCCAGGCTCCTCCGATACCGATGCAAATACGTGCGGCTCTAAGGATGTATAATCTGAATCTATAAATACTCTTCCTGGTTCACTTATTATAAACCTTCTGATAGTGTTAGTGTATTTTACAACCACATCAGCATCATCACCAGCCTCCATCGGCTTAGGTAATTGTTGTGCATCGCTACCGTATCTACCAGATGTAGTTCCATTTTGCTTGTAGTAGAAGTAATATTTATTATCTTCCTGAGCGTCAAGGAATCTCTCTATGTATGTGCTTCGGATCTTGATAAGCTTATTAAATACTCTTAGGTTATCCGCCCATTCGTATTTATCCTTCAGTTCTTTTAACATCTCCATGTCAAACTTATCCTTACCCTTTTCTGTTTGGTTAAGTGCTTTTTCTCCTAGGAAGTTAAATACTATATCTCCTAAATGTGTTTTTGATTGAATGTTGATAGATACTCCGTCGTTCTTCTTCTTCCACAGTTCAAGGCTTAGTAAGAGCTGATCTGTCTCAGGTAATACAGAAACATCTCCATCAGTTAAAAAGTCCTTAGCGTAGCCCTCAGATAGCTCTCCGACGTTCTTAGCCGTTAGTGAGAACTTACCTGATTTCTCCGATATGGGAAGATCTAAGTTGTAGAAATCTGCTACCTTTTGTCCGTAGCTTCCTTTGTGTGATGGTGGAAAAGTGTCTAAAGCCTTCGTTAATACCCATTGCTTGACCGGTTCTAGCTCTAATAGACTATCTAATACTATTTGCTTGTTCTTCGCTATATCTTCCTGTATGTCCTTGTATGTGGATTCTATGAGGTCGATGTCTAATGTGACACCCTTCTCCTCCATCTTAATGGTTACTTCCTTGTAAAGAGGCATAACCTCTTCATTAAAGAAGAAATCCTCCAACCCCTCCTCTTTAAGTGTAGCCAAATATAGATTACAGATCCGAAGGGTAAGATCAGTATCAGCAGACGCGTATTTAGAAAGGATGTCAAGATCTGCCTTCCATATTTCATATTGAGCTTTTGATGTTTTTCCCCCATTAGCGTGTATTGATCCTTTTAACTCTACCTGTTCCTTATTCGCCTCCTCTTCCATATTAAGTCCGAGTGCGTTTTGGTTGTAGATTGCAAGTGTTTTTAAACTAAAGGGGCTTCCGTATCCAAATGCTCCCTCCTCCTGTACTGTATGAACTAGTAACTGTGTCTCTACCCAAAGTGAAGGTAGTAAGTCAATACCAAAATAATTCTTAATATAGCGACAGTCAAAAGATGCATTGTGCATTACAAGCTTCTTGCCTACCATCTTATTTATAAGAATAATACTTAAATCATGGGCCTTATGTTCGCCTACAAAAGCATCGTCTAAAGTATCTCTGTCTTTATTGTGTAATAGTGTTGGGAAATAATAACCCACTCCCTCATCTCCTGAGATGGACCATCCTATTACCTTTCCTGTTCTTGGATTTAATGATGTTGTTTCAGTATCCACAGCAATCACTTCTGATTCCAATATGTGAGACATCATTTCTTTTACCAACTCTGGGTTGGTAACCGTTTTATAACTTTTATTCATACAACCTTTATTTTAGTATTCTACTAATATACGAAACTTTTTTTAGATATGCAAGTTTATTTCAATAAATTATTTACAGCAGTGGCACCCGCAAAAGTTCTCTTCTTTGTGCCGTTTATTTCTACAATAGTTGGATAAAACTCAATATCGAAGGCGTTTAAAATATCCTCGTCCTCAGTCCCGTTTATCTTTACTATAGGAAAAGTTGCCTTATTTATTAAACTTTCGACTTTTTTACATGAACTACACCAAGGAGCATAAAAATAAAGATAAGTCTTATCACCTGATCCAATTATCTGTATTAGTTGTTTCTTAGTCATTATCTAATATAACTATTTTTTTTAAATAATCCAAACTTCTAATGAAGATTTATGCTGTTCTTACTACAAGGAACTTTGAATATACTCCTGTTGAGCCTGATAACCACATTCCGCCTACTTCCGTAGCTGCTTCTGAAGTTGGTAGGTTAGCAACAATAACACTGCTTCCTGTTATATTTACCCCACCACCGATATCTGTACTACCAGATACAGTTAAATCTCCTATAATATTTTGAGATCCTGTGAAGTGTCTAAAGTTATTGTCTAGCTCAGTAATCGTTAATGCTGAACCCTTTTCTGATCTGTACGTTAATGCCATTTTGGTTTTTTATTTAGATGCTACTATTATTTCTAACTGTGATGCTGATGGGTATGCTTTTGCTTTTATTGAATCCATTGATATTAAATTGCCATAATATAAAGAATCAACATATCCTTCTGCTACGTAATCTGAAGTTGATGATGCATCAAACTGTGCATTACCTGTCATAAATGTTTTCTTACCATCTAACTTAAATACGGTTGACTCAACGTTGTCTTTTATGAAATATAAATCAACATTATTAGCAGTAAGGTTAGAGATTCTCATATATCTTACTTCACCCTTTACAAAAGAACCTGCAACTTGTTGTTGCTCTGAGTCTGTGAAACGGAGTATCTCGATTCCGCTAGATGAAAAACTTGTTTGTATTGTATCTAATCTACGAGAGAATTGACCTACATCTTCAATAGTTACAGTATTTGAAGTGTTTTGGGCTTTACAGTTGTCCAGTATTACCCTTTCGTCTAAAGTTGATATAAGTTTACCCACAGAGTTATTTTATTATAAATATGTTATTTCTTTGATGAACCACTAAAGGGTGAGGATGTTATGTGGTTTAGTTCTTCTTCGTAGTATTCTATTATATCATCTACTATAGGATCCCTATGATTAGTCTTTAAAGTAATCCCTTCTAAGTTCTTTATCTTACGTGATGCTTTGTATAAAAACTTAAATCCAGAATCTGATCTTTTTCTCAAATCTATCTGATTTCCGTCTCCGCAGATTATCATCTTGCTCCTTAATCCAATACGAGAAACTATCATCTCCATCTGTTCATGAGTTACATTTTGTGCTTCATCAACAATAATCATAGAATCCATAAACGTACGCCCTCTCATAAACGAAACAGGTACAATCTCTATTTGACCATTCTCAAAATACTTCTCCATCTTTTCTTTACCGTAAAGAGTATAGAAGTTTTGATATATAGGTTGAACCCAAGGATCCATCTTTTCTCTCATATCACCTGGTAAAAAACCTATATCTTCTTTAGATACAGTTGGACGTGTGATTATGATTTTATCATATTGTCGTCTGAATAAACCATCTAAAGCTACGTTACATGCTACTAGTGTTTTACCACTACCGGCTTGACCTGCTAATAATGTTATGGTATTATCTAATATTTTTTGTTTTGCTTCTTTTTGCTCAGGATTTAACTGAATATGAAACTTAATAGGTGTTTTTGGTTCTCGTTTAGGACGATATGTATCATCATTATGAGGTTTACTCGCCATAAAATTAGTTGTTGATCTGTTTAATGTTTATTATTTAAATCTAACCCTCTATTGTATATTACGAAATAACGTTCCAACTAGCTCCATTATGGAAGTATAAACTATTCGCATAAACTGCTAAGCTTCCTAGCTGACCTGCAGGTAAAACATCTAAGTTTGAAAGTTTCAATACTTCTGTAACGCTAACCGTACCGTTTACAGTCTGATCTCCTTGGAAAGTATTAGCCCCTGTTGTGGTTATAAAAGTTCCCATGGTAGAAGCAACGTCAGAATATCCTGTGATAGCTAGATTCCCATTTATCGTCTGATCTCCTTGGAATGTATTAGCTTGTGTTCTAATGCTGTAAGTTGCCAATGATGCTGATACATCTGAATATCCTGCAATCCCTAACTGGCCATTGATAGTCTGATTCCCTTGGAATGTGTTAGCTCCTGTTAGAATACTATAGGTTGACATAGACGCAGAAACATCTGCATAACCTGTAATCCCTAACTGACCGTTTATGGTTTGGTCTCCTTGGAATGTGTTAGCTCCTGTTCTAATGCTATAAGTTGCCATTGATGCTGATACATCCGGATAACCTGTAATAGCTAACTGTCCTTCAATATTCTGATCTCCTTGGAATGTGTTAGTTCGTGTTCTAATGCTGTAAGTTGCCATTGATGCTGATACATCTGCGTATCCCCCAATAACTAACTGTCCTGTAACTATCTGGTTACCATTTACATGTAACTTTTCTGTTGGGTTCGTAATATCAATACCTACGTTATCAAAAATAGGATCGTAGAAAAACTTAGATGCACCATCTAAAGATCCAGTATTGTTGAACTGTATTGATCTATTTGATCCTGATACTAATGATCCTGATACAATCCCTGTAAGATTTGATCCGTCTCCGGAAAAGGAACCGCTAATGAACGAAGAGCCACTCATATTTATCTCCCCTGTGCTTCCTGAGCCATTTTGGAGTAAATCTCCTTCTACTTGTAAGAGAAACTGATAAGTATCCTCAATCCGTCTATTTATTAAACTAGCCATTTATATTTGTTTTATTAATCAATTTGAAGTGCTGTATATTATATAAATATAGAGAATAAAGGGATGGGTTATTTTGTCCTAGCAAGTTTTATTAGTTTATCAAAATTAGACTGTATCTCATTCATCTTAAGAGCAAGGTTACGATTCTGGTTTTTGATCTCAAATACTTTAGTTGCAACATTCTCTTGGAAAATACTATTACTACTTCTTAGGTTTTTTATCTCATCATCAGCAATCCCACGAATGATGTTTTTCATAAAGTTAGAGTCTTCTCCCATTGAATACTCAGCTAAGCTATTTTGAAAGTTTTTAATGTCCTCCTCTACTTTCTTTGTTGGCTTATCCATTATACTCTTCAAATCAGCTATTTTCTCATCCATGCTGTTGTTTTGATCAGATTTATGATCCTCAAGCTTTTTTAGTATGTCAAGTTGTATATACCGTAGATCATCAATATCAGAGTTCTTAGCGTAGTCAGTAGGTATTTTAGAGTTAACCTCATTTATCAAATTAGTTAACTGGAGGCTTGTGTTTGCTATATCGCTTTTAATCTTTGGGACTAAGCTGGTAGAGACATAATCCTCTTTAATCGCTTCTACCTTTGATGTAAGTATATTAAAATCATTAACTGTCTTCTTAGACGCTTTGCTTGTTACTGCAAGAGACTTCTCTACCTTTGCTATTTCTGTTTTATTTTTTCTTTCTAACAATCTAAGAGCATCTGAGGTTACATAAGGATGAAACATCTCTATAATCTCACGTCTAATGTCTGATACAAGGTCATTTGATGCTACATTTTTAGGAATAGCATTCGCTACCTTTTCAAGGTTAGATCTGAACTCTGTTACTATGCCTTCAAGTACATCCTTACTTACAACGTTAGTAGGTATTTTATTCTCTACACTTTTAATATCCGATGGCAGTTTACTAACTTTAGATGAAATATCACGAAATATGTCAGAAACCTCATCAAACTTACTCGTGTTATCCTCAACTGTTACGTACTTTCCACCAAGACGTTTTTCAAACTTATCTATCTTATCATCGTAGCTGTGGAACTTTTTACTAGTTGTGCTCTCTACCTCTATTATCTGACTCTCAACTTTACTCTGTAAATCAAAAGTCCGAGTTAAAAGTTCATTTACCTGGTCCCCTGTCTTCCTAATCCAGTCATTGTTAGATTTCCATTTGTTGGTAGTCTCTTCTATAAAGATATTTAATCTTTTAAGGATTGAAGTCTCTGAGTCTATAATAGCTTTTTGAAAGGATGGCTCCTGAGGTGTTCTACTAAATATTGATTTCATATTTTTATAACTTTTTGTTGTATTTGTAACTAGTATATTTTAGTTAAGTCGTCCGACTCATTATCCTGTATTTGTTTTTTTATTGTAGATATCTCATTCAATATATCCTTCTTTAATCTTGGGTTTATACCTCCAATTCTTTCTTTTTCTAAATACCTCTGAAGATCTTTAAGTCTTTTATTGGGATTCCCTTCTTCTAATATAATGTTTTTTTCTGCATCTTCAAAATCTGAATGGTCCTCCGCCTCGATTTCCCAGTCAACAGCTTCTATTTCATCATAATCTACTTCAATATCTCTAGGATCAATGCTACCTGTCTCTCCATATATTTCGTATATTCTATTAAGAGCTTCATCTATCTCTTCTGATTTACGGGTAACCTTCTCTACAAGATCACCAGGTATGCTACTCATAGGAGCCCGATCATATTCTTCATATTGAGAAGGATCAAAATCCCTTTCAGGATACATAAGGTCATCGTAGTCATCGTAGTTGTCAAGGAAATCCTGTTGTTCATCCTCTACATTAGGTAACTTAGGTACTTGTTTTTTGTTGTCTTTATTACTTATTCTAGCGAAGGCAAAGTTAGCAGCCAATACCAAACTAATAGCTAATGGGTCAAATACGAACACAATCACTAATAATAGAATATTAATAATACTGTCCATAGGAACTCCTGTTAAATTTGATAGATACTCTAAAGGACCTAACTCACCAGCTACATCAGTGTCAGATTTAAGTTGTAATATATTCAACTGATAACGTTGAAGACTGTCCGCTACCCTATCTCTCTTCTCTCTTATACCGCCTCTGTTGATTTCCTCTGACTCGATACGTGACTGTGAAAGACGTAACTCTGCTGTGCTTACAGTTTGTCGAACACCCCCAGCCACCGTGGTGTCTCGTACTTGGATCGACGTAGCCTTTGCGTTACTAAGAGTTGAAATATTGTTAGAAATTTGTTCAAGTTCCTTCTCATATCTTGTTACATCTGATTGATAAAAATCTGCCTTCTCCTGTAAAAATGCAATCTTGTTGTCTCGTTGCATCAACTTATTGAATGTTTCCTGATAAGCTGATGATAAAAATCCGTAAATACCCATTGAAGTAATCGCTACTAAGATGATTACAGCTATTGTAAGGTACGATTTTAATAAGAATGATAACTCCTTCCAGTAACGGTGTAAAAGTGTCGCAGTGACGAGCTTAGCTACCTCTAGTGAGCCAGCCATTATCATGACCTCAAGAGCTGCTCCGGCAAATAACTTACTAAGACCGCTAACGGAATAGAAAGCTGCTGATCCTGATACAGATAATGCTGAAAAGAGTATAAGTGCGGGAAGTATCCTCTTAGATACCCAATCCACTAAATTATTTATACGTGATTCCATAAATACTGATTAACGTTTTCCTCCAAAATACTCTGTTGCATGACCTTCTTTTATTAATAACTTATTTACTTGAGTCATTGTTAGACTAATATCAGCGGTTGTTCCTACTTGCTTAACTAAAATCTCACCCAAGGCTCTTCCGTACTTCCCTATACCGTTAACCTTTAAATGAATATTACCATCATTAAGGTCCATTATTTCTTGAAGTCTAGCTTTTGCAGCTAATCCTAGTTTCTTCTCTTCTTTATCCCGTGTTCTTGATTCAGGAGCATTCATTCCGTCTAGCCTAACTCTTACTTTTTTCCATACAGAAAAACCTAAGTCAATCAAACAGTCGATAGTATCCCCATCAACAACCCTTTCGCACTTTGCATTGTATGTATACATAATAGTGATTTTTTTTGGTTATTACAAATTATAACCTGAAGTTTTTAACTTCTTATCGCATCCTGAAATTTATCCCATGAAAATGC
>TARA_R110000764_G_scaffold73015_1_pt1 | contig 14985 bp, 8 predicted proteins | sample TARA_R110000764 | Tara Oceans TARA_R110000764 (sample SAMEA4398111) | marine metagenome | biome: Polar Biome; feature: [SRF] surface water layer (ENVO:00010504); material: water (ENVO:00002006), including particulate matter (ENVO:01000060) such as... | depth 5 m | reverse complement strand
GATAATAATATGGCAAACGAATTTAAAATAAAAAAAGGCTTAATTGTTGCAGGTGCTTCAGGTGGAACTGTTGTAGATATACAAGGCTCACAAGGACAGTTATTTTCTGTAACTGATGACTTAAGCGGATCTATATTTGCTGTGTCAGATATATCAGGTGTACCTATACTGGATGTCAACTCAAGTGGTCTTTCTACTTTTGATGGGACTTTAAGGTTAACAGGTGCTTACTATGACAAAGACAACTTACCTGGTACATCAGGACAAGTACTAAGCTCTACAGTAACAGGCACATCTTGGGTAACAAGCAGTGGTGGTGCTACAAGTTTAAATGGATTAAGCGATGTATTGATAGACGGTACATCTTCTTATCTTGTTAATGTACCAACTACATTAAGCGGCAATCCAGCAAATAATCTAGTCATCGGTAATAATGCTGGAAATTCAATAACAAGTGGTCAAAGAAATGTAATCTTAGGGTCTAATGCTGCATCTAGCTTAACAACTTCACTTCAGAATGTAGTAATTGGTCATTCTGCAGGAACAAACATGACAACAGGTAGTAATCTTGGTAGAAATGTAGTTATAGGAGATTCATCTGGAAATAGTTTAACTACAGGCTATGGACACGTAATAATAGGATACAGAGCTGGAGAAAGTATTAGTGGTACGAATCAAGATGTTGTCATAGGCTACGAAGCAGCAAGGACTACTACTGGTACAGCTGGCATTATTATTGGTTATAGAGCAATGTACCAGTCATCTGGTGGTCAAAGAAGTACAGTAGTAGGTTATAGATCTCTTTATTCCACAACTGGATCTTTTTCTGATCATACTGCTTTTGGTTATGACACTTTATATTCACAAACCACTGGAAGATTGAATACTGCAATTGGTTATCAAGCCTTATATTCTGGTACGACATTTCTTGACAATACAGGTGTGGGGTACAAAGCTGGATTAAATGTAACTGGTAGCGGAAATACTTTCCTTGGAACTAATTGTGGAATTAATTTAACATCTGGTTCAAATAATACATTAATAGGAAATGATTCACCGGCAAGTTCAGCAACTGTCAGCAATGAATTTACACTAGGTAATTCAAGCATAAGCACATTAAGGTGTGCGGTCACATCTATTACATCATTATCAGATGAGAGAGATAAGGCAGAAATAAAAGATCTAACATATGGATTAGATTTTATTGACAGTCTGCAGCCAAGAGAGTTTGTATGGAATAATCGCCCTGAAATTAAATTAAAACAAGTTTTTGATGAAAATAATAATGAAGTATTTGATGAAAATGATCAACTAGTTTATGAAGAAGTAGAATTTCACTCTAGTAATAAGGGAAAAAAAGATTTTGGATTTGTAGCTCAAGAGGTTCAAGACCTAGATGATGACACACTAAGACTTGTATATGATTCAAATCCAGATAAGTTGGAGATTAGTTATGGCAAACTTGTTCCTATATTAGTGAAGGCAATACAAGAATTAAAGGCAGAAATAGAAGCATTAAGATAATTTTTTTTTATTATATTTACATTACTATTAATTAAAATCAACATAACATGTCAAAAAAAGCTAAAAAAATTACAGCTAAAGAATTAGCTGAAGTTAAGGAACTTCAAAATAATATTAACACATTACTTATGAATATTGGTAATGCTGAACTAGTTAAAAATCAACTTGTTTCTAAACATGCGGAGTTACAAACAGATTGGTCTGCTATTAGCAAATTACTAGAAGACAAGTATGGTTCTGTAAATATTAGCTTGGAAGATGGTGTAATATCTCCATTAAAGGAAGAAGCTTCTTTAGAAAAGGTTTAATAGTTATTCTTATAAGTGCTTGCAATTTTTTTTAAAACAAGGTATTAACTTGCTTGGTTTTAATTTTTTTTGTATATTATAAGTGTATAGTTTGTAATAGAACTATGCATTATATTAAAATAAAGCATTTATGATTCCAACAAATTCAAGTGCCACCACAAATGGATGTGATAATATATCTTCTAATTGTGTAATATGGCAAGGCCCTGATATTTCTTGTATAGATTTATGTAACGGTGATACAATCTCTGAGGTAGTATTTAAATTAGCAACTGAAGTTTGTAGTTTAATAACAAATGGTGTTTCTGCAAATCCAAGCCTAACAGGTCTGGACTTAACATGTTTAAACATTAGAGGTGTAACACCAACTGAACTAGTTCCTGTTCTTCAGGCAATGATAGTTCAGATATGTAATAATTCAACTACAACAGGAACTCCAGTTCCTACTGCAGCAGATCTTCTTACATTACCAACTTGCTTACAATATACTGATTCAAACGGTAATCCTGTTACTCAAGTTTATTTAGAACAGTATGCTATATTAACTGCACAAAAAGTATGTAGTAATCTTGAAAGGATTATAGTTATTGAAGGTTCAATAGTTACAATTAATACTAGACTAAATACTATTGAAGCTTGTGTATTTCCAGGAGGGGTATGTGCTGTAGGAACTTCAAGTGAAGTGCAGATTATACCAACTTGTGTTAGTAATGTTGGTCAGTTAACAAATGTGTCTATTGTTGTATCTGCTTTAGAAATTGCATTTTGTGCTTTACAAACTGCTGTAGGAACACCTAGTTTAATTAATAATGCAATATCACAATCAGTTATTACTGGTTCTTATGCAACATTAACATCATCAAATGTAACATATAGTGGAATAGCAGGATGGAATAATACACCTACTACACTAGCACAATCAGTCCAGAATGCTTGGGTTGTTATAGATGATTTATATACATCAATATCAAGTATACAGTCAACTTGTTGTCCTACAGGATGTGATTCTGTTATATTTAATTATCTATCATCTGGTGTTGTTAATTCAACAGGTGTTATAGAAGGTATACTTTTTGACTTTACAAATTCTGTAATACCATCAGGTTATTTAGATACTACAGATCATTCAATTATAACGTTAACAGATGCTGATGGAAGTTCTGTAACTACAACATTTAGCGTAGCTAACTTACAGAACTCAGGTTCTGGTTTAACAGTTAGTACTGGCGCTTTAAATACTTTTCAAAACATTAGCATTACAGTAGACTTTGCAGTAACTGATACTATAGATACATGTGAGTCAATACAAAGCAGTGTTGTAAATGGTTTAATAACATGTCCTACAATGCTATTAACTGGAACAACAACAACAGGTGTAACAGTAAACTTTACTAACGTATTTGGTATAACTGCAGTATATACAATAGATATATTAGATGGATCTACTGTTGTAGATACATTTGTAATTAATTCACCTGGTGCTTCACCATCTCATTCATTTACAGGATTAAGTCCTAATACAAATTATATAGCTAGACTTACTGTAGCAATTGGCGGAGTAACAAAAGTATGTACAAATACTGTTGCTTTTCAAACAGTAAGTAACGCTTTACCTTGTTCAAATGGTATGGATGTAGTATTTGTACTTGATTACGGCCAGAGTATGGTTGGTGAGATTACAACAATCCAAAGTGATGTTCCTGGATTAGTTGCAGGTATACAGACTTCTTCTGGTTCTAATGTTTATAGATTAGCATTGGTTACTGCAGATGAATCTAATGTAGTTACACCAGATTATGGAAGTTGTATAGACTATACTGATTTACCTTTAAATCAAAGGTTATCTTTATTAGGAACAAGTAATAATTATATATATACTACCTTCTGGGAAATATTCCAAAATAATAACGCATCAAGTTTTACAACAGCGTTAAATCTATTAAATGGTGGAGCAGATGGCACTTGTATAAACATTGGAGATGGTGATTCAGATGCTGATTCAACAGATTATGCTGCTCAATTAGCTGTAGCAGGCGGTTCTGTTCCAGGTGCGTTTAGAGCTAATGCAGCTAAATATGTAGTTATTATTACAGATACATTACCAGGAGGTATATCAGATCTCTTTAATGCTGCAACATGGGCTGGTATTCAGAATATGATAGCTGATGCAAATACTAACGGAATTAAGTATGTTATATGTGGAGCAGGATCAACTCAAGGTGCAACTATAAATGGTGTTTACATTCAACCTTGGATAGAATTAGCTCAACAAACAGGTGGTGCTACTACTACTTCTTACTTACCTACAACAATAAGTAGTGTAATAACAGGAACTTGTTAATAAAATAAAAATATAAAAAATGGCATGTAATTGTACAAAATGTAGTAAAAAGTGTAGTTGCGCTGATACAGCAATAACTAATGCATGTACTTATACTGATTGTAGTGTAGGAAGTGAAAGATGCGATGATGTGCAATGTGCATCATGCGTTAGCTATTGTGGTACTTCCTTTCAAATTGGTGATAGCGGTAGTCAAATAGTTATAACTTCTGGTGAAAGATTAGATTCTATTATTCAAAAGTTTTCTATGATTCTATCAAATGGATTAGGTGCTTGTACATCAAATGATCTACAGCATGATCCTTATAATGTTTATGCAGGTACAGTTACAAGTAGTACTATTTCAGTTATTTGGAGTGGTATATGGAGTAATAGTACTGGATTAAATATATATTATGATACTCAAGTTACACCATCAGGTTGGACTCTTGCAAATGCAACTCCAATTGTAACTACTGTAAGTAACTATACTATAACAAATTTAGTAGCTAGTACAGCTTATAAAATAAAAGTTGTTGATAATGGCAACAGTGCTGCATGTAAACCAATAGAGATTTTAATTTCTACACCAGCAGCATAAAAAAATACAACAGGTGGTGGTTTGTTGGTTTTCTACTACAAACGTTGGAAGAGGCTGGATTTATTCAGTCTCTTTTTTTTCTTATATTTACAAGGAACTTAACTAATATATAATGTATAACTTAAAAAAACAAGTTAAAGAAACTTTAAAATGGAAAAAGAACTCTTTATACTGTGCAGCTAAATTAGGAATTTTAGAATCTGAATATTTAAAACTTAAAAAAGAAATACTTACAGAAAGAAAAGCAGATAAAAAAAAGAACAAGTTATTATCAAATATATCTAAAGATATAGATGTTACGGAGTCAATTGATCTTGATAAAGGAACAGGTAAAATATCAGGTACATTTAATCATGAACCTAAAAGTGCAGAAGAAATAATAAAGTTATTAAAGATTAATACAGATATATGGAGATTGTCTCAATACTGGAATAAACAAATGGGTAATCACTGGCGGGTTTCTGCTTTAATATCTCAAGTTAAAAATCCAGAGCAAACTCTATTTAAAGATCTACTAGAGAATTGGAATCCTAAAGTATATAAAATACCTAAAGTAAACTTAAATACTATTAAATCAGATAATCCTGTGTGTGGTGTTATATCACTGCAAGATATTCATTTTGGTAAAGAAGGTAATGATACTATTGATAAGGACTTTGAGGATACAATTATATACTTAATGCAGAAGGCCATACCAGTTAATTATATAGAAAGAATGTATTTTGTTGTAGGGGGTGATTTAATTAACATGGATACGTTTAATGGAGCAACTACTGGTGGTACTCCTTTAGATAACTGTATGAGCGCTACAGAAGCTTATACGCAAGCTTTTGATGCCATGCATTGGGCAATCAATTATATTAAAGCTTTATGTAAAGAATTAGTAATTGTATATGTTCCTGGAAATCATGACAGATTATCATCATATCACTTAGCTCATGCATTATCTAAGTCTATACAAAGTGATGAAATCATCTGGGATATCAAATATGAAGAGAGAAAAGTTCATGTTTGGCATGATAACTTTAATGCATTTGAGCATGGTGATAAACGAAGTAAGAATAATCCTTTAATATACGCTTCAGAATATCCAAAAGAATGGGGTTCTACTAAGAATAGAACATTGTTTAAAGGACATATACATACAGATAGAAAGGTAGAATATATGACCTCTAATGAAACAGCAGGTTTTATAGAGAAAACATTACCTAGTTTAGGTAAAGCAGATTATTATCATTATAGCAACAAGTATGTATGTAATAGAAGGTCTGGTAAATTAGAACTTCAACACCCTACTATGGGTAATATATGTGAATTAACTTATCAAGCCTTGTAAAGACCTCACTTTTATTTCATTAAGTGGGGTTTTTTTTGTAAATTATAAATGTAACTGTATGATAAATAATTTTAAGAAACCAAATCTAAAAGGCCCAAGATATAGGGCTAAAAGGCTTGGATTGTTAAATGCAAAAACAATTAAAGAATTTAAGGAAAAGAACCCTTTATATTCTGATATAGATAATAATAAATTAAAAAATATAATTAAAACATATAATGTTAGACTTTGGGAAGCTGTAATAGATAATAGAGATGGTGTTGAGTTGCCTGATTCTTTAGGGTATTTATTTATAGGAACATGCCCTTCATCAAAATTTAATACTAATTATTCGTTATCAAACCAATATGGTAAGGTTTTACAGAATAAAAATTGGGATACAGACGGTAATTTAGGTAAAATATTCTACACAAATTACTCAACTAAGTATAGGTTTAAAAATAGAGAGCTATGGGGATTTATAGCATGTAGAGACTTTAAAAGATCAGTGGCTAAGAGTTACCCTATAAACTGGACTAAATATCTAGTAATGAAAAATAAATATAAAGTTGCTCACTTATATGATGGGAATCCTGAAGACACTAAGAAAACATTAGAAAATTATAATGAATTTGAAAAATAAAAAACATGGCAACAATAGCAGACGCAGTATCTAGAATTAGAGGCCAAGTAAAAGCAGGAGTTCAAGATGCTTTTGTTACTGATAGATATATTTATAGCTTGATAGAAAAGTATGCTCAGTTTCTAATGAGAAGACAGGACTATGCAAATAAATTATTAAAGTTTAACTCAGTGTGGAAAACATTACCTTATGTTGAATTAATTGATGTAGATAAAGTTGAAGCTCACTGTGCTGGTATACAAAGCGGTTGTACAATTAAACGTACAAAACTAAGACTACCTTCAATGTTTGAAGGCTACTGGGGTCCACTAATTCGTACTATTAGTTCAATAGATGGATCACAAGAACTACAGGGAACTCAACCAGGTACGTATACCTCATTAACAAAAAGCACTTCTTTTAGATATAACAAAACATTATACTTCTGGTGGTTAGATGGATATATTTATTGTCCAAATATTGCATGGGACGCAATTAAAGTTGAAGGTGTATTTGATTCAGACATAACTAAATGGGATTGTGATACAGAAAATGATTGCACTCCTAGATATAATCAAGAAATTTATATACCAGAAGCATTGTTTGCAGAAATAGAAAGTCAAGTTGTTGCTACTATGTCAGGTACATTACAGATACTATCTGAAGATTCAGACAATAAACGTAACCTAGCAAGAACTTAAAAATTATAACAATGGGAGTATCACAAAAATATAGAACATTTAGCCAATTAATGGAAGACGTATCTATTGATTTTTCTACTTATGCGTTAGAAGGAATGATAGAACCTGCTCAATTGATTAAAGTTGCACAAAGAGTAAACTATGATTTAGGGTTACGTATTCATAGAACTAAGGAAGTAGTTATAGATATAGAGCATGGTAGAGGTCAGATGCCTATGGATTTCCAATATTTAAATTATGCATTTAGATGCGGTGAATATAAGATTAATAGTTCTATGCCGTCAGGTACTCATATAGAAACATTTAATGATGTACCATATGTTCCAGCACCCGGAGATACAGCACCATGTGAAGATGGAGTAGCATGTAAGAGCGTATGTGTTGTTAAAACATGTGATGATAAAAATGAATATCAATTAGTTCAAAGGATTGGTCCTAGTCAATTTAGAACTTTTACAAGCTGGACTGAATTAAGAATAAAAGACGTAAATGATAAAGTGTGTTATTGTCCCAGCTTAGGTGCTCAAGCATTAGATATAGCTGAGATTAAAGATAATTTTTTGGTGACTACATTTAGAACAGGTAAAGTTTATTTGAGTTATCAGGGTGCTATGGAAAATGCTCAAGGTGACTTATTAGTTTTAGATCAACCATATTGCAATGAATATTATGAATATGCAATAAAGCAAAGGATACTAGAAAATATGATCTGGAATGGAGAAAATGTATCTCAGCAACTACAGCTAGTAGAATCTAGATTGAGAGGAGCAAGAAACAATGCTTTAGGTTTTGTTAATACACCTAACTTCCAAGAAATGAGAAAAGTTTGGAATATGAATAGAAGAGCTCAGTATCATAATTACTATAATATGTTTTTAAGTTATGCTCCTGCAAATCCTAGATTAGCTACAGCACCAACTTTATCATCAAGTTCATCAGCATCATGCCCAACTTGTTAAAGAGATAATATACCATGGCTAAAAGTAGATCTTCTAAAAATACACAACAACAAGGATCATCTTCAGTAAACACAAATGGTTTTACTAAAGGTATGAATAAAGATGTTGCACCTTCGTTTGAAGGGCCTCAATTTTGGTGGCATGCTCGTAATGCAGCAAATAACTCAGAAGATGGTGATCTAGGTATGATAGGTAATGAACCATCTAACTTACAGTGTGGTGTTATTCCATATACTGTAATTGGAGCTATACATAGATATGCTGATGAATGGGTAATATACTCTACAGATGATATTAATTCTGAGATAGGAAGGTTTGATGATAGTCAATGCAAGTATGAAACTATTGTAAATGATAAGTGCTTAAACTTTAATAGAAAGTTTTTAATAACCGGAGCAGCAAAAGAAAACTTTGATTGTACATGGCAGGTATACTGGGATGATGCTAATAATCCATCTCGTACTTTAAATATTGATAATGTACCATGGAATCAATTTCAAGTATCTGGTCCTGAAATTAACGGCTCTGATTGTGTAGAATATAAAGATGTAGTACCAAGAAGTTTAAACTGTGAAAAGATTAGACTTGCGCCATTGGTAGATACACCATGTATTGTACTATCTAAATCAGTTGACTCAGGTATAATTGCTAATGGAGCTTATCAGGTTTTTATAGCATATGTAGAAAATGAACAGAAGGTTACTGATTACATAGGTGTTTCAAATATCCAAACTATATGGAGTCATTTTGGTACAAATGGATCTTTAGATATTGAAGTTAGTAATTTAGATAAAGAATATGAATACTATGAACTTGTAGTATTAAGAAGAAACCAAGGTCAAACTTCAGCTAAAAAGATAGGTATATATAGCGTTCAACAAAAAAATATAAACATTGATTTTATAGATGAGTCTTTAACTTCTGTTAATCTAGTAGAAATACCATTACGTAGTCCTGCTTATGAAAAGTCTGAATCAATGTTTGTTGTTAATGACTGGCTAATACGCCAAGGTCCCGTTGAGCAATTTGATTTTAATTATCAACCAATAGCAAATGAAATAAAAGTAAACTGGGTAACTAATTCTTTAAGCTCAAGTTATTATTATAAAGGAGGTAATAAATTTAACTTTTTACGTGATGAGCAATATGCATTCTTTATAAGGTGGATATACAATACAGGTGAAAGGTCTTCTTCTTATCATATTCCAGGTAGAGCACCGGAACAGTTTACTACACCTTCAGGAGAGCAGTATAGTGAAGACGAAATAATATATGGTGATAATGTCTTAAGCCCAAATGGTGATCCGTTATTTAAAGTATATAACACAGCTTCAGTAGAAAATTTGCTTGCAAATACTGTACTTCCTGATGATAGTTTATTAACATCATCTGGTAAAATGGGTTATTGGGAATCAACAGAAAGATATCCAAATGAACCTGATATATGGGGTGACCTATGCGGAAAACCAATTAGACATCACAAAATGCCTTCTGAAGAGACAGGACCAACTCTTCATTTATCAAATACAGGCGGTGATAATATAAACATACTAGGTGTTCAATTTAAAAACATTGGTAGACCTAAGTTTAACGATGGAACTTATATACCTAACGTTGTAGGATATGAAATACTTAGAGGTTCTAGATTAGGTGCAAAGTCAATATTAGGAAAGGGTATATTTAGAAATATGCGTAAGTATACTATTCCTAACGGAGAACAATTAATTGGCGAAGAGGTGCAAGGTTTATATCCTAATTACCCATATAATGATTTAAGACCGGATGTGTATTTTCATGATGGTATCAATAATAAAATTACAGATGGTTGCGATACATTTGGTGATTCAATAACAAACTTTAACCCTTTAGGAGCCGGGTCGGATGATGATGATGGTGAACCCATGGGTTTTTCAAGAAAAGTATTTACTTTTTCATCACCAGATTTAATGTTTACTAGACCATTTTTAAATGCTTACGAAACTAAGTTATATGGTCAAGTAAGTGGTACGGCAAATGGTTATTTTAAACCTTCAGAAGACCATCCTCAATTTAAACTCTTAAGAGGAATTACTGCATGGATTAGCGCATTAATTGGTCTTGGTTATGCAATACGTCAAATTAAAGGTACTGATTCTACAACAACTTCTTCAAACTCTGCTGATATTTCAAGTCAATCAGGTAAAGGAAAATCACAAGGAGGAGGTGGTGGAAATGTTACTCTTACAACTGGAATAAGTACTGCTATTGTAAATTTAAATGGTAGAAGTGGAGGTGATTGGGAACAACCTGAGCCAGATATTATAAAGGGCTATATCGATGATGCCAAGGATAATACTAACGATTCACTTGATCAATTATTTAATGCAATAAATGCACAGAATAGTTTAGCTGGTTATTTGGGTATTTTGGGTGGAATTAATCAAAATGAAATTGGTGGTACTGGGATTTATACTCCAGGTACTTTTGATTTTAAAGAGTATTCTGAAACAAATATAGAAACAATTATACCGGGTGTTGTAACAGGTAAGGTTGTATTTGAAAATAAAGATGATACATCAACATCTAATTTACCTAATGGTATTAAAAAATTCTTTGGTCTGTTTGCTTCACAAACTAATATAACTATTGGAGCAAATGAAATTATTGAAAGTTTTTATAATTTTGCGGATTTTAAAAGCTTTATGTGGAAGCATAACTCTAATGGGTTATTTACAGATTTTGAACCTGTAAGTAATGGTTTATGGAGAATTAAAAATAATGATTCAAATTATATTGGATCTAGTTTTCAAACATTTGATAATGGCAATTATAAAATAAATAATTTATTTAGACCAACTACAGTTGCAGTATCATTAGATAATGAGATTAGTGATCCTACAACGGAAGATAGATCTAGATACGTTATAGGTGGTGATGTAGAAATGATTTTAAATAACGCAGGCGAATATGAAAGTATATTAGTAGAAGAATCTAGCGATGAGTATTTTTTAAGTCCTGGGAAAGATAATGTAAGGGCTAGAGATATTTCAGCACATTATGGAGCTTTAAAGTTTAATTTTGATAATCAATATGGTCAGCTATCTGGTATAAAGCAAGTTCAAATGAGAGGTTGTGTTCAGCTTTTAGATGATACAAAACCTGATGAATATTTATATACTAGTGATCCAATATTTTCAGGAGATACTTTTGTATCTAGATATACTGAGAAAACCATTATGCCTATTTATACTAACTATTTAATTGGGCAGCCTGATGGTTACGTTTTTGATTATTCATTATATGTTAATATACCTTACCCTAGATATTGGATAAATAGTTCAAAATATGATATAAGTAGTTTAGCTGCATTTTTTGCTACTGCTGGATTAAGTGCAATTGTTACGTTAGACTTACCTGATGTACCCAATGATTTATATTATTTAGATAGAGGTGAGCAGTCTTGTAATTTTCTTACTTCTATCGGGGATTATTTAAATCCTCTTGATGATAATAGTGATCCAAATAAGTTCTTTGAAATGAGCTATGCATATGGCTATACTCATGTAAATGGTATATTAGACTTTTTTGTTGAGTCTGATATAAATTTAGATCAAAGAGATTGGGAAGATGAACCTAAAAAGAAAATATATAGTGTATATGAAAATAATGATGTAGATGAGCTGTTCCATGCTAAGATAGAAAAGGATGATAACTTTTATAAGTACGATGAGTCATTAAGTACAAGCAAGTTTCCTACACAACTATCTTCATTTGGTGAGATACAACCTTTAGACTATAACCCTTACACGGCAGAGTCTTGTTTTGTAAATTACCCTAAGAGACTAATATACTCTTTACAAGCTCAAGAGGAATCTAAAAGAGACTATTGGAGAGTGTTTTTAAATTTTAATTACAGAGATTTTAAAAATGAGGTTAGTGTTATTAAGCCAATTAATAAGAGTGGTGCTATAATATTCTTTCCTTATCTATCACCTCAAATGTTTCAAGGACTTGATACATTAAAAACACAATTAGATACTAAGCTAACAATTGGTGATGGTGGTTTATTTAGTCAACCATTTCAAAATATAGCTAATGCAGATATATCAAATGAATATGGTTCATGTGAAAGTCTAAGAGGTGTTATAAATACTCCATTAGGTTTGTTTTTTATATCACAACAGCAAGGAAAAATATTTCAATATGCTGGTCAAGGTTTAAATCCGATATCTAATAATGGAATGAAATGGTGGTTTGCAAAATACTTACCATCAAAGTTTGTTAAACAATTTCCAGATGCTGAGCATTCTGTTTGGTCAGATAATCCAGTAAATGGTGTTGGCTGTCATGTTATATATGATTCAGTAGATGATATTGTATACTTCATGAAGAAAGATTATATATTAAAATCTGAATATATTGCTGATGCAATATTTACAGACAGTTTAAGTAAGCCTGTATCTATTAAATTATTAGATGTATATACTCCTGTTGACATTGGTGATCCTTTATATTTTGATGATTGCTCATGGACTGTAAGTTATGATTCTAAATCAAAAGCTTGGATTTCTTTTCATGATTGGCATCCTGGTTTAGCTTTACCAAGTATTAATCATTTTTTTACAACTAATAGTTATACTGATTTAGATGCCCCTTATTGCCCTACTGGTTACACTTATAATTCTACAAATGGTTTATGTGAGTTAAACGTTAACGAAACAAGTTTATCAGAAGTAACAATAGATGATATTGCAGCTACAGTTACAGGAGGACCAGATTCATGTTTAATTGATATTGTAGTAGCAATGGATACTTCTGGCTCTACAGGATCTGGCGTAGGTTCTGCCAGGGCAGCACAGCAAGCTTGGTTAACTAGTTTTTTAAATGATTCTAATATAGTAAATTTAATGGCTGCTGATCAGTTGCAAATTGGATTTGTATCTTGGGATGATGCAACTGTAACATTTAACATGGATCCAGGTGCAGTTACAATGAGTAATACTGTAACAGAATCAGAAGTTAAAGACTTTTATGATGATAATTGGCTTGGTGGCTCTACTGATATAGAATTAGGATTAGAGGTTGCTAATACAGTAATTTCTGATGGTGCTAATTCTACATTGGGTGACAGAACAAGTAGTCCTTATTACAAGTCTATAATAATACTTGTTACTGATGCTACAACAGCACCTGACTCAGATGCTGGTATACCGTATACTTCAGTTGGTGATGGTGAGGGCCCAAGTTATCAAGTTGTATATGCAATGTTTTGTGGTGCAACTAGTGTTGACCCACCTAATGCTAATATATTAGATTACATATCTAGATCTTCAGGGCCAGTAAATGTTGATCCTTATCAATTTGGAATTAATGCAGCTTTTCCTCCAACATTTGGATTAGCTGCAGATGCAATTTCTAATAGTGTATGCAATGACGTGTATTCATGCAGCTGTCCAACAGGCTATACTTTAGTTTATCCTGATTTAATTAATTCAACATATACGTTATCTTCAGGTACTTGTGATGACATTAATCCACCAATATGCAGAAAAGTTACTTGTGAATGTCCTACTTCCACAGTACCTAATATTCCAGTTGTAGAGTCAGGTACATGTCCTGATACTGCACCTTTAATATTTCAAATAGGTAACCCAGACTTTGTACAACCGGATCCACGTAGGTGTAGCTATTCTGTTTATATTAGTACCCCTGCTAACTTTACATACGGTGGTATATGGAGGCATAATGTAAGATGTGACTCATTTGCAAATTATTATGGTAATGATTATCCTTGGGAAATAGATTTAATTTCAAATACAGGACAATCAGTAAATACAATAAGAAGCTTTGAATATCAACTTGAGACTTATGTATATAAAGGAGATCCTCAATATAATATGTGTGGTGGAGATAAATGGGAAGATTTAGATTTTAACTTTGATGAATCTATCATATATAACAATGATCAGGTATCAGGTTTATTATTACTTAATAAGCAACCTGCAAATGAACCTTGGAAAAACTTAAACTATCCAATTATTAATTTTAATAATATTGATATACTAGTTTCTAAAGTTGAACATAAATTTAGATTTAATCAGTTTTGGGATATAACAAACGATAGAGGTGAATTTACTAATGCAGAGCAACCTATATTTAATACTCAATCTAACGGTTATATAAGACCTTTAAATGAAATTAATCTTAACTATCAAAAGAATGCTACTCAACGTAAGAAGTTTAGACATTATTCTAATAACTTAATTTTACGTAGAAATGTATCAGGATCTAGAAAGATGTTATTAAGATTGAATAATACTAAACTTTTACTATCACAGAGATAATGGAGAATAAAAAAAGCATAGGATTACCTGGTGGACCAAATGAGTTTTTAAAAGACATAACTCAGTACATATCTATAGAAGGGTACAAACGGTATAGTAAAGATATAAACAATCCGGTTAATATCATTGAGTCAGGTTCAATAACAATGGAGGATGTGGATTTCCCTGTTATGGGGACTGATAACTTAGGTAACAGTCAGATGATGATGCCTGGTAATAATTATCAGTTTCCTGGTGATCAAGTGTTTGAAGTACCAATGGCTCAAGATGGTACAGAAATACCAGATGAAGCTGAAGCTGCAGCATCTAATA
>TARA_R110000764_G_scaffold446_7_pt1 | contig 15001 bp, 13 predicted proteins | sample TARA_R110000764 | Tara Oceans TARA_R110000764 (sample SAMEA4398111) | marine metagenome | biome: Polar Biome; feature: [SRF] surface water layer (ENVO:00010504); material: water (ENVO:00002006), including particulate matter (ENVO:01000060) such as... | depth 5 m | reverse complement strand
ATATCTTATTTTATGTTTAAATATTTTATAACTAATACACTAGATCTCTCCGACTACGAGATAGGGTTTATCTCAACAGTCTTCGGGGCAATGTCTAGTAAAGTAAATACTATTATTGATTTCTTTTTTGGAGGCTCTTCTAAAAAATAATCTTTATATTTAAAAAAAATTAAATCATGTACGAAAATATCAGAAAAATAACCATTGGGTCTGATATGAAATCTGGTATGCACTACGTTATAGGCACTAGATACAAGACTCCAAGTGGTAACTTTACTTTATCAAATATTATATACGACGAAAGGCACTGGGTTAAATACGGTACTTTAAAAGTTGATTTGTATATAATAATGGCTGAATCGGACACCGAAAGAATCTGGAAAAGTTTCCAAGATATGCCAATTGCATTTGAATATAATCTAAACAACAAAAGTACTTATGAGCACAAAATTACCTGAAGGAACTACAAAACTAATCAATAAATATTTGATTAAAGTAGATGGACTATTTAAAAAGAAATATTTAAACGGCAAAGAAATTTATATGGACAACACATATAATGATTTGCAAAACGCTCAATCTGTGGGCGAAGTAGTAGCATTGCCAATAAGAAAAGATCAGCGAGATCCAGCTATTAGTGTAGGAGATTCAGTTCTATTACATCATTTTGCAACTGCCGCTAATAAAGTTATAAAAATAGGTGACGATACAGAGACTACATATATAGCTACAGAACCTGGTATGATGTACATGGCAATTACACCTGAGAAGAAATGTAAAGCAGTAGGTCCTTTTTGCATTTTAGAAAAAGCGGACAGAGATGAACTGACTACGTCCTCAGGTATATACACAGGAGAGTTAGAAGAAAAAGATGATAATGAAGGAGTAGTAGTTGCAGCAGACCAAAACTTCTTAGACTTAGGAGGTAAGATTGGAGATACTGTAGCATTTGATAAAGGGGTTGACTATGATATGCAAATGCCAGACGGTAAAATGTATTACAGAGTCCGCACTAATAACATATATGCGATAGTAAATGGATAATAAATTATACATAGCTGAAACATTACAAAAATTAATTGACGCAGGCAAAATTGCTATTGAAACATTAATTGGTGATGTAGAAAAACCCATCTCTGAGGAGGTATTAGACGAAAAGCGCAAGAATGCTTTAGACAGTAAAAAGAAAGCGTTTATGGACGCCCAAGACATACTAGAAGGCATTGTAAAGATTGAAGATCAACTATCAAGCGACGAAACATATTTAGAGCAGCTTAATAATAGTAAAAAAGATTTTCAGCAAGGCTTTGTAGAGAAAATGGCAAAAACTAGTGGTAAAAAATAATGGCATACGACAAAAAGACTGACGTTGTTTGGATATGTCCTAACGGCACAAGAGGTAAAGTAGAAGTAGTGCAAGAATTACGCATTGGTCTACCTAAGCAACCTCCTAAGTCTAAAATGCTATACTACAAACTGCCGAAAAAAGAACAGTATTGGCGTCGTGTAGATATTAATAAATTGTGCACCCGCGAAAACGCTGCTGAATTTGAAGACTTCATTGTTGAAGAATTTAGGAAACGACGAGAAGGGATTTGGTTTTTAAATAATGGAGAGCCTACTTATATTACGGGTTCGCAATATATGTATATCCAATGGTCCCGTATAGATATAGGTTATCCTGAATACAGAGACGCTAATCGTCGCTTGTTTACGTTTTGGGAAGCTTGTAAGGTAGATTATAGATGCTACGGAGTTTGTTATTTAAAGAATAGACGTAGCGGATTTAGTTATTGTTCAGCAAGTGAAATAGTAAATATAGCATCAAGCTCTGAAAATGCAATTTTAGGTATTTTATCTAAGACTGGTAAAGATGCACAAGATTTGTTTACGGACAAAGCTGTGTATATGTTTAGAAATTACCCGTGGTTTTTTAAGCCAATACAAGATGGGTCCTCTAATCCTAGGATGGAATTAGCTTTTAGAACTCCAGCTCAGAAAATTACAAAAAGATATAAATATGCTTCAGTAGATGAATCTTTAAATACTGTAATAAACTGGCGTAATACTCAATCTAACTCTTATGATGGACAAAAGCTTAAGCTTCTGGTACATGATGAAAGTGCTAAGTGGATGAAACCTAATAGTATAAAGAAAAACTGGAGAGTAACACGTACATGTTTATTACTAGGGCGTAAAATAGTTGGTAAGTGCATGATGGGTACGACGGCTAACGCTCAAGATTCCGGGGGTGAAGAATATAAAGATATATACCAAAATTCAAATGTAAATAAAAGAGATCAGAACGGGCAGACTGTTTCTGGTTTGTATTCTTTGTTTATACCTGCTTTTGATAATTTAGAAGGCTTTATTGATATGTTTGGCTATTCTGTAATAAATACGCCTAAAAAACCTATAATGGGTATAGATAATTTTGAAATAGAGGTCGGCTCCAAAAAGTATTTAGCAAATAGAAGAAAAGCATTAGAGGGTAACAATATTGATTTAAATGAATTTAAAAGGCAATTTCCTTTTACGGAGGAAGAGGCTTTTAGAGCAGATGCTTCTAAGTCAACATTTGACGTAGAAAAAATCTTTCAACAAATGGACCATAACGAAGAAAGGCCTGAGTTAGTAGTTACAGGTAACTTTGTGTGGGAAAATCCACAAGACAAAGATAAAGTAAGATGGGTGCCAAATAAAAACGGAAAATTTAATAGTAGTTATTTCCCCAGTGATGAAGAAAAGAATAATTTCACTATTAAAGGTGGGGTTAAATTCCCTGGCAATGCAGTTGACTACGTGGGTGGGTGTGATCCTTTTGACCATGACTACACTGTGGATGGGCGTAGATCCGACGGGGCTTTATATATATATAAAAAGTTTAATCCCTTTGCGGAGCATAGCGAAATATTTTGCTTAGAATATATAAACCGACCGCCTAAAGCAGCTATTTTTTACGAGGACGTTTTAAAGGCTTGCGTATTTTATGGTGCAGAACTTTTGATTGAAAACAATAAAGTCGGAATTATTAACTATTTTCGTGATAACGGATTTGGCGGCTACTTAATGGCACGCCCAGAGTACACTTATAATAAGGTTCCGTCTCCTAATAAAAAGGTAACCCCAGGTATACCAACATCTGGTGCTGAGGTTATTAATTTAATGGGCGATTTAATAGAAGCTTACATACACGATCACGTAGGATATAAGAGTGACGGCACTATGGGTAAATGTTATTTAAATGCGTTACTAAAGGACTGGAGCGTTTTTGAAATTGATAATAGAACAAAGTATGATGCAGCAATTGCGTCAGCTTTAGCTTTAATAGCAACAACAAAAAGAGTGAAAAAGAAAAAAGAAGTAATCAAGTTTGAACCTTTTGTACGTTCATATAATAGAAGCAATAATATAACTAAGCGATGATAAACAAAAAAATAGAAGATATTGGTGGTTATCCATCGCCGTTTGCTCCTAAGTCTGTTAAGGACAAGAAAGCTTATGGTTTAAAGTACTTTAGGAAAATGTATAAAGAGTGGTCAGGGCAAGGCGAAAACTCTGTTGCTGGACGGAAGCGAAGGTTTAATACAGCAAGAGGATATGCTAACGGCACACAGACTAGCGATAAGTATAGGTCTTTATTAAATACCTCTGGAGATCAAACCTATATGAACCTTGATTGGAGTAATTTAAGTATTATCCCTAAGTTCGTGGATGTTATTGTAAATGGATTGTCTGAGCAAGAATATGAAATGAAGGTTAAAGCTATTGACTCTGTGTCGTTAAATAAACGTATTACGGATAGAGACAAGATGTTTGTTAATATGATAAATAAAGACTTTAACGAAACCTTTGAGCAGATAGCGGGTATACCTAACGCAGCTCCAAAAGGAGGTCCAGAAACCACCGAGGAATTAGATCTTTACATGTCTTTGAATTACAAGCAAAAGAATGAAATTGCAATGGAGCAAGCTTTATCTGGTATCAAAGAACTTAACGATTACCAAGAAGTACGTGCTGCTCTATTAAGAGATTTAACTGTTTGTGGTATGGCTGTTGCTAAAACAGAAACTGATCCAGTAAGAGGTATAAAAATAAAACACGTTGACCCTCAGAACTTTGTGCACTCACATAGTAAGATGGCTGATTGTAAAGATTTATTCCATGCAGGTGAAATAAAGCGTATGACTATAGGGGAACTTAAAAGACTCTGTAAGCCTGGAGAAATAACTGAAAAACAATTTGAAGAGATTGCAAGAAGATTTTCAGGAAAAGATAATAATCCTAGTGATTATAATAGCAATACTACGTTTAATGCTGAATTAGGGTACGAAGAGCACGAATATGATTCATTTACAGTAGAATGCTTAGATGGTGTATTTAAGTCTGACTATAACATTGTTTACGAAAAGAAAGAAAACAAGCATGGTCATAATAACATATATAGAAAAAAGGATGGATATACGCCACCTAAGAAGTCTAAGTATAAAAGAGAGGTTGTAAATCAGCCAGCATCTATATATTACAAAGGACTGTACGTAGTAGGTACTGAACATTTAATTGGTTACGGTCCTTTGCAAAACATGGTGCGTAAGAAGTCTACGTTAGACGATACCCCATGTCCTTATGTAGTTTATATACCAAACATTTATAACTCGACTAGCAAGTCTTTAGTTGAGCGTATGATTCCGTTTGCGGATCAAATACAATTAGCGCATTTAAAAATGCAATTAGTGATAGCGAAAGCAAGACCAAAAGGTGCTGCTTTTGAATTAGGCTCATTAGAAAACGTAGGCAAAGGAGACGGTGCAACATTCACCCCTTTAGAGTTACAAGATATATACGATCAAACGGGTAATATATATTACAGACGCCAGGATGATGAGGGTATTCAAAGTCAAGCATTGCCAATACAAGAGTTAGAAAACGGTATAGGTAAAGACATGCAAAGTTTAATAGCTATATATAACCACAACCTACAAATTATTAGGGATGTTACGGGTATAAATGAAGCTAGAGATGCTACGCAACCGTCCGCTAAAGCTTTAATTGGAACTCAGAAGCTTGCGTTAATGGCTTCTAATAATGCAACAAAACACATAAATAGAGGCGAGCTTAGTATAACTACTCGTATTGCAGAACACTCTATATTAAGACTGCAAGATATAATTAAGTATTCTCCCCTTAAAAAGAAATACGTTCAAATGCTTGGTGAAGCTGTTATTGAAAGTATATCCATGGGAGGAGACTTTCATTTAAATGAGTTTGGTTTAGCAATAGAAATAGCGCCGGATGAAGAAGAGCGTCAATTGTTTGAGCAAAACGTTCAAATGTCTTTGCAGCAAAAAGAGCTGAGGCTAGAAGATGCTATTATGATACGAGCTGTCAAGAATGTTAAGATGGCTAATCAGATGCTTATACTAAGAAGAAAAAAGTATCAAGAAGAAGTACAAGCGCAAGCTCAGCAGCAACAACAAGCGCAAGCTCAACAACAACAAGGTGCTCAACAAGCTGCTGCCCAACAATCTCAAAGTGAAAAGGAGTTTGAAACAAAATCTGCTACAGACCTGCAGAATTTAAAACATACTCATGAGATGGAGCGTTTACAAAAAGAATACGATTTAAAAATTAAGTTAAAAGAAGTAGAAAACACAGGTCTTCAAGATAAAGAAAAAATAAAAGGAGATGGAAGTAATAAAGTGCAGTTAACAGCTAATCAAGGTAAAGCACAATTACAATCTGAACCTTCTATGCCTAGTATTGGCTCTCCACCTTCGCAAATGATGCCACCGGATACGGGAGGATTATTACAGCAAATGTCAGAAGAACCTAATACAGGTACACCGATGCCTCCAATGCCTGAACCTCCTGCACCAAGTATGGACGGACCACCCTTAGAAGACTTAATATAATGGGAATGTTACGTGTAAAATATATAAATGCTGCTGCTTTAATAAAAACGTATAAAGTAACCAGTGATATAGAAGCCGCTACAGTTATAAAGTTTGCTGTACCTGTTAGAACTGGGCCAGATTACGAAGTGTCTCATTCATTAGCTAGTGGTAAAACAACAGCTAATTATATTAGAGAAGGTTTATATACTGATCTATTACGCCATGGGTACTTAGTGGGACGTTTAAATTCTGAACAAACGAATACGTTTATAAAAATACAAACGCTAGATTTAGCTAACAGTACAGGGCCAAGCTTAATAATAGGCACTAATTACATTACGGATGAACTATCAGATGATTCCGATGTAGATGCGGACCATGCAGATTTTGATCCAGTATCCCAAGCATACAATCGAGGAATTAGTCGTTCAATACCTTTTAATAATATAATAGGTATTGAAAGGACTGGAGATACTAATATAAAATTATATTTTTTATCTGCTCATGCCACAACCAAAGTAATTACATTCACTCCCGGTACAGTGAAAGTTGCTGCTATAGATAGAATTGCTGCTGAAATTTCAGATGGAAGTAATAGCAGCTCTCTTCAAGAGGTTGCAATAACATCATCGTTTTATAGTAAAGCCTATAATGTATTAAACAAATTAGAAGAAGAATTAATACGTGCAATCTCTTCATCGCAAGGAGATTCATTAATTGATTTAGATTTTGACACTCAAAATATATCGGCTACAATAGTATCAGGTTAATAAAAAGTAATATATTTGCGATAATAACTTAAATTAAATTAAATGGAAAACCAAGAAAATACAGATCAACCGGTAAGCGGATGGTCTATTTCGGACGACCAACAACCAGTTCTTTCAAATAATGAAAACTCTGATAGCACAACTGATGAGGTGCAACTTGAGCCCGCTATTGAAACCGAGAGTCAACCTGATGCAGAAATTGCTACGGAAGATGAAGGTACCATGAGCGACTCTGAGTTATTAACTCATATGTTATCAGAACAATACGGACAAGAATTTTCCGACCTTACAGATTTTGAGAAGTTTAACTCTTCAAAATACGAATCTACTCAAGAAGAAACTAATCCATTTGCTAGCGAAACGCTTCAGCAAATAAATGATTATGTTAAAACTACGGGTAGAAGCGTTGAAGATTACATAACAACTCAAGGCTTAAAACCAGATGAAATGTCTGACCAAGAGGCTGTAATGTTTATGTTACAGAGGGAAAATCCTACGCTTTCTAAGGACGATGTTAAATTTTTTATGGAAGAAACGTACAAGCTAAATGCTGAAGACGATTCCAGTGAAAAAAGATTTGGCGCTATATCTTTACAAAAAGAAGCTATTCGAGCAAAAAAGGATATTAATGAGTTTAAAAGCCATTATCAAACTCCTGTTTCGGATAGCGCTATTGAATCACAAAATGCTGGGATAGCTGAAGAAGCTAAAACAGAATTTTACGATAGTGTTGTACAAGATATGAATGAAATAGAAGGTTTAACATTTGATATTGACGACAAGGGTACAGAATTTACTTATGCCATCAATGATGATAATAGACCTAATCCTGAAGAATACAAAGGACAGCTAGAAAACTTTTTTGATCAATACGTTGATGATGAGGGTAGCTGGAACTATGATCAATTGAATACCGATATGTTTATATTAAATAATATTGATTCAATTATTAAGTCTGTAGCTAATCACTATAAGTCCCAAGGTACTGAAGAAGTTGTTCAGGAACTTAAAAACCCTTCTTATGGAGGTAAAGAAGCACCGGCATCAGATGGAGGTGCGCCATCAATGGCAAAACAGATATTTGATGCTATGCGATCAAACAATGATATTTAAAACTAAAAACGACTAAAATGGCTGTAACAGAAAACGGTTCGGCGTTATTTACTCCCTCAGCACAAAAAAGTACCATAACAGGTGCTTATGTTGATGTGACTACTTTATCGTCTATTGGACTACAAAAACACGACATCAGTGAAAACCTGATTCAAAAATATGGTAACCAAGGGTTATCAGGATATTTAGAGCAACTTGGAGCAATGACTGCGGTCGGTTCTGACGAGTTTCTACACTTTGAGGAGCGTATGCTTCACGAAGAAATTACATTGGATCCTTCTGCCCCTCTTACGGCTTTAGCTTCTGACTCAGCAGTTGCTGCTGCAACATTCCAAGTGGCTAACACGGCTGCTGCAAAAGCACAAGTTGCTTCATTAAGAGTTAATGCAATTATTCAATTTGCAAATGGTGATATGGCTCAGGTTACTGTAGCTGCTGCTGCCACTGAAAGAACTTTCACTGCTATCCCATTATTATCAGGTGGATGGACCGGATATGCAAGTCAAGGTTCGCCATTTGTTCATGCTAACTTAATGGCCGCTTTTGTAAGCCAAAAATTAATTGTAGTAGGTATTGAGTACGCTAAAGGTACTGATCAACCAACTTCACTTGAGCCTTTGGTAGACAAAGTATACGGACGAACTGCTATCTTTAAAGAAAGCTTCGCTGTATCTGGTTCTGATGCTTCACAAATTGCTTATGTAAAAGTAAACGATGGTGCTGGTAAATCAGGATATGTATGGTATATTAAAGGAGAAGGTGAAACACGTAAGCGTTTCATGGATTACTGTGAGTCTTCTTTAATGTTCGGTAAAAAGAACACTAATGCAAATACAGGTGTAACAGGTCAAAACGGTTTGCTTACTACAGCGGCTGAACAAGGTATGACAGATTTATCTGGTACTATGTTGACTGATGCTCGTGTTGATGCGTGGGTTGATGCAATTGACCGTCAACGTGGACCAGCTGAATATACTGCATGGTGTGGTTTAGATGTTTCTCTAGCTCTTGATGACTGGATGGCTTCTAAAAACCAAACTGCTGCTGCTGGTGAACAAAACTGGGGTGCATTTAATAACAGCAAAGATATGAAGATGAACTTTGGTTTTGAATCATTCTCTCGTGGTGGCTATACTTTCCACAAAAAACTATACGATATGTTTAACGACAGAGGTATGGGTGGTTCTATAGGTTACCGTAAGAAAGCTTTATTTGTTCCTTCTGGAGTTCAAAAAGACCCTAGAACAGGATTAAATATTCCAGCTCTACAAATTCGTTACCGTGAGGCTAATGGTTACTCAAGAAAAATGGAGCACTGGTTTACTGGTTCTGCTGTTCTTGCTAACCCAACGAACACAAGTGATGCTTTAAACTGTCACTATAGAACTGAAAGAGGTCTTCAAGTATTTGGTGCTAACCGTTATTTAACTGCTTCCGTAGCATAGTTATAACTTAAAACTTTATATAAGATGAAAAAAATAATTTATTTTGGAAATGCAGCATCGGCTTATTCAGCAGACGCTTTACTTTCCGCAGTTTGTGTAGACGAAGGAATTACATTCTACTTCCAAATGTCTCCCGATACAGTAGTTAATGCTGCCACTTTTGCGAAAGCAATTATCACGTGTGCAGCTGGTAATAATAAAGCTATCCTTGAACAGCTTATGCAGGAAATTAATCACGGTCAATCGTATGTAGTAGATGTTTCTATTATGCCTTTAGTCCTAACGGTTACTTCTTCTGTTTATGATGTTGTTGCGTCATAGCAATAATTAATTAAAGGGGTGGTTTTGAAGCTACCCCTTTTTTTTACTTAAATTAAATCTAAATTAAATAAAATGGCAAAAAAGACAACTGAGACACCCGTGGTGACTCCGAAAGCTGTAGCTAGGCCTACACAAAAAGCAACAACAGATTTTTATTCTCAAGCATGGCGTAATTCATACGACAAAAAAGCTGAGATTCCTAAACCTATTATTTTTGAGCTTACTGATCACAGCAGAGATGCAAAAGGCAATAAAACATGGCCTATATCGTGCTTTTTTGAAGCTCAAGAAATTATATACGATTCTGAATCAAATAAAAGAATTGAAATTAGATTTTGTAAAAACGAATCTACAATAATAAAAGATAAGCAGCAATCATTTTCAAAGTCTGAAATTATTAGATTTCAAAATGGTGTTGTTATAGTTATGCCTAACAACCCTTCGTTGCTAGAGTATATGCGAAAAAGTAGTTTGAATGCAAGTAATCCTAATAGAATAGGAGATACAAGACCTGCATTTAAAGAACTTATGCCCGCAGTTAAAGCAAAAGTTAATATAGCAGACGAGATAGTGCAATTAGATGCTGTTTCTTTAGCTTTAAGAGCACCGATAGACAAGATGATGCCTGTAGCTAAGTATTTAAATATAGATACAACTAGAAGCATTGCAGAAATTCGTCACGATTTAAAAGGACTAGCGCAAAGCAACCCTTCAAGCTTTGTAAGTTTGTTTGACAATAAAGAAGTTATGCTAAAAGGTACAGTTAAGACGGCCCAGGAGTATAGCATTTTAACTGTAACTTCAGATAATATAGCTTGGGCAGATGGTTCTAAAATTACCGGAGTGCCTATAGGTAAAGATCCTTATCAAGCATTAGTTGATTATTTAAAAGAGAAAAATGAATTTGATAAGTTTAAGAGTACATTAGAGCATAAATTAAATGTTATAATAAATTCATAGAATATATACTAATATATTATTGAAAGCGGGGTTGTTAAGTCAATCCCGCTTTTTTTTGTATATTTGTGTATCATTAAATAATAAAAAATTATGTCAACAACGGCAGACGTTAATCATATATTTAAAACTGTAAATGCAATAACAAATAAAGAGCAAAAAGGATACGTTAAACCATCTGAATTTAACACTTTATTACAACAAGCTGAGTTAGAGATATTTGAAGAAAACTACTTTAAAAGTTTAAATCCTAATCAACTGCAACGAGGAGTTGAATCTGACTTTCAAAGAACCGATTCTTTAATACCTTATATAAGGCAAGCAGCAGGTACAGCTAGTGGACATTCTTTAGACTCCTCTTATATGCACACCGTGGGTGTGTTTAGCGGAAATACACAGTTAAAGTTTGTTAGACATTCTGAATTAGGTTCAGTTTTAGGTAGTACTATTGTTGGACCCAGTGCTTCAAGCCCTATTTATACAATAGCACCAACAGCTACATCTACAAGTTCTCCTGCAACTAAAATTAACTTTTATAACGCAGCTACAGGACCAAACTCTATTACTTATAAGATTATTTATTTGGCAAGACCAACTGTGCCTGCAAATGGACACTTAGTAGTTAACAACGCTACAGGGTTAGTTAATTTGTCTGGATGCACTGCTCTTGATTTACCTAAGCCAGAGCACAATAAAATAATTAATAAGTTACTTCAATATTTAGGAGTTCATTTAAGAGATGGTGACGTTTTGAACTATGCTACAAATGAATTAACAAAAGACTAATATGGCAACACGTAAACAAATAGCAGAACGTATATTAAGAGTTCTGCAAGGAGGAGCCGTAACAATAGACTCTGATATAGATATTAGAGAAATAATGTTGCATGTAGACAGTGAAAGAGATAATATTATACAAAATAAATTGTCTCAGTCATATAAAAACCTATCTAAAGTGTCTATAAATGGACCTTCTGCGTATACCGTGCTAGGTAACTATATATCAGAAGCTACTTATTCTACAGCTAGAGATGCTGCAAGAGAACAAGATTATGTTACTTTAAAACAGTTTCCTATAGATTTACCAGATGAAGCAGGTATTTTATATATTAAAGACGCAAACGAACTATCAGTTACTTATGGTAGAATGCCAGCTGGACTAGAAACTATGTATTCTTCTCTGCCTAGCTTTGCTGCTTCACAAAAAACATATTACACAACAGTAGGTAGTAGAGTTTACTTTAGTGACAATAATCCACCTACAAAAGTATTGATGGGGTTAATTGCGTCTTCAGAAACACTTGGCGATTTAGACTTATATCCTTTAAGTCCAGGTGATGAGCCAGTTATAATAAAGTCTGTGATTGAACTTTATAACTTAATGAACACTGTAAAGCAAGATTTTATAAATGATAATATAGACCAATAATGTATACTACTTTAGATGAGATAATTAAATCTTTACTTTTACAAGTAGAGATGAATGGGGAACACCAATATATGAGATTCTTCGAATTGGCGAGGACAGGGCTTAGAGAGTTAACATTTGATACTGCTAAGCATATAAAAACTGCTTTGTTAACTGTAAACAAAACAACTAACTCTGTTGCTTTGCCTGTTGATTATGTATCTTATACTAGAGTGGGTGTTTACAATTCCGATGGTACTATAGACTATATGGCTAGGCTAGATACTTTATACACAGGTTCGGGCACTCCAATTAATCAAGATTCAATAACTAGCGTAGACAATGAGCCCCCTGTATTTAGAGATGGCTTAAGCTTAGGGAAAGACTACGGACGAGGTGGTGGACAAAACTACTTTGGTTATTACCGAGAAAATAAAATTGCAAAAACTTTAGAATTTAATTCAGGTGTAGCTGTAACTGAGATAGTGTTAGAGTATCTTACGGATGGTTTAGACAACGTGGATGCTTCATCTAATGTTCAGGTACATTCTTTTTTAGCAGAGGCTTTAAAAGCGTATATATACTATGCACACATTAAATATAAAAGAGATTATACCGCCACAGATAAGGAAATGGCAAAGAAAGACTTTTACAATCAAAAAAGACTATCAAGAGCTAGGACCCAAGGCATGACTAAAGAAGAAGCTTTAGTTCAATCAAGAAAGCACATAAGACAAGCACCTAAATATTAGAGATGGCTATAGATAAAAGAACATTTAAAGGTGGTATGAATAAAGATATTGATCAGCGGTTAATACCTGACGATCAATATAGAGAAGCAACTAATGTACAAAACTTACACGGGGCCGATGGTACTTTAGGAGTTATAACACCTATTTCTGGTAATATTAAAAAAGGAGCCGCGTTTTCTTTTACAGATGGAGCCGCTCAGGGAGGTAAATTAATTTTTGAGTGTACTCGGGCTATATTTAATTGGACTGGTAGTAATATATTTAAATTTGATGTTAACTTAAATGTAAGTAACGGTACTACATCGCATCAGGAGGCTAACAGCGAAGTATTAACTCATGCTGCTTATATTGAATTATATAACAATTACCCTCAGCCTAATCCTTTAAGCGATACTGAAATACAGACAGAAATTTTTACAAATCGTTTGTATACATCAATACTTGAGACTATCAATGGAGATTCTGATCTTGTAGAACATTTGTCTGTTGAAATAGTTAATAATACTATAACAATAACAGCTTTACAAGTAGGATATGGATTTATTGCAAATACTACAAATAGTTCAAATTTAATATATCTTGATGATTACACATCCCCTGTTCAATCTAGCGCAAATGATAATGATGTATTTTCAAGTGTTTATTCAAGAATTATTTCCCAAAGCATAATTGCACCAGTAATATTTGACGCGGTATGTGTGGGTGTGGTTAACGACGAGGACCCTAGAAAAATATATTATTTTGTAACGCAAACGGAAGGAATAGACAAAAGAGACTGGATTTTAATGTTTTCTGAGGCTAGTAACTCTATATCCATTATTTACTCTGAACTAAAGTCTAAGCCTTCTAGTGTACTTAACTTTAATAAATCAGATAAAATACACAGCATAAATGTAATAGACAGTAAATTTTTAGCTTGGACGGATAATAATAATACGCCAAAGAGAATAAACATACAAAAATGCTATAACGGTTATTACAAATACACTAATAGCGCAAAAGCTTTTATTGATAATCACTCAGCTACTTGGTCGTCTAGTGAATTTGTTGATGTTTCATTTGAAGGTAACTCTAACGGGTTGTATAACAAGTTAACTTTTGTAGGCGAATCAGATTTTAATATTAATCCTGGTAGTGTAATATACGTTGAGCAGCAAGAAGGCTATCTTTATAATGAATATAATAATTATTTTAAAGTAACACACGTCTCTTCTGATGGTAAAAGACTGGTAGTAGACCACGAATTTATTGGTTCAAGTCCTGCCGCTCCAGGTAAGTTATGGGAAATTCTTTCTTATAACTCTGCATCTGATGTTTTTTCTTATGTAATAGACCCTAGAGTAGCGTATTGGCCTGAAGCTTATAACAATATATATAAGCATGTAAAAGAACAATACATTAATGCTCACAAAAGAGGACCAAGAGATAAGCCTACTTATAGTTATTTAAGTGAAGACGGTCGTAAAAAAAATGATCTATTCGGTCACGTATGGCAATTTGCTTATAGATATGTTTATGATGACAACGATGTATCAGCATTAAGTCCTATATCAAAAATACAAATGCCTGCTGCGATGGCTATGAACGCTGTTACGGGTACTTCTTACCAGCAAAGTACGCATAACGTTATAGATATAAGCATTCCATTTTTAAACGACGGTATTGATTCATTACAGGTATTAAATAATAATGAAGTTTTTATAGATGGACATGTAGGAAGACTGCATTCGCCTAGCGTAGGTTTGCCTGAAAGATTATTTGGGTTACCTTCAAATATAAAAGGAGTTGAAGTATATGCTCGAGAAAGCAACGCAGCACCATTCTTATTAATAGACACAGTATCATGGTACACAGATAAATGTACGGAACCTTATACGGAAACAAACGTAGTACGAACCGGTACCACTTCTGAATGGCATGGAGACAATCAAGTTGAAGTACCTACAGTAGGAGAATCTACACCTAACCCTTTAGCTTTTAATCCTGTAACAACCAAGCTTGTACCATTTCAAAATTTATCAGTTAGATTTTATAATGATGGTATATATGCTGTGTTAGACAGTAGGAATGCTGATAAATTATACGACTGGGTACCACATACAGCTGCATCACAAACAGTTATAGACAATAGCAGTATAGTTTATGGTAACGTTAAAGACGGCTTTGATTTAGCATGTCAAATGGATGTTACCATGGAAACACAATACAGAAGTGATGATGACGAATTATATGGTATACTGCCTACAAACATTAATGTAAATCCGGGTTGGGGTTTTCAAAGCTACATTACAGCAGAACTTACAGCAGATGATGGTGGAGGCGGAGGCTTCTGGGATTGGAC
>TARA_R110000764_G_scaffold3204_1_pt1 | contig 15037 bp, 24 predicted proteins | sample TARA_R110000764 | Tara Oceans TARA_R110000764 (sample SAMEA4398111) | marine metagenome | biome: Polar Biome; feature: [SRF] surface water layer (ENVO:00010504); material: water (ENVO:00002006), including particulate matter (ENVO:01000060) such as... | depth 5 m | reverse complement strand
GGAACATCAGACGCATCGGCAAGGCCTAGCGTAACAGACGCTAAAGCATCTCCCCCAGCAACATAGTTAGTTCCACTAACCTCGTTTCCTGTTGTGTAACCCGTTGTGTCTAAGTCGATAGAGGAACTATTGGTAAACATAGCAACTTTATATGTATCAGCGGCAATGGAACTTCCATCACCTCGAGAATGGGTGGTCCAAAAGTGTATGCCGACTTGTATCTCTCTTTTATACGATCCGCACATAGCGGATGTGCCAATTGCCATCTTAAAGTCTCCTTATGATCTCAGCCATGTCGTCATGACCTTGCTTTTTCATCAAGGCCCAAATCGTCGTTCTTTCACTTTGTGCCATACTTTTCATATAATATATCAGTATTTCTTTCAACTTATCTCTATGAGCTATAGCCTGATCTCGTATGACCGGGGGTGCCGTCTCACTAACTATCATGATTTTATTCAAGGCCATGTCAGCTATTTGTTCGGGGGAATGTCCACTGTTATCACTAGTATACACCATAACTTCTCCGACACCACCTGCACCACTAGCTTCAAACATTACTCAACGTCTCTCCTAATCCTGTCGTATCTGTACTGATCTCTGGTGTTTCTACCCTCACCTAAATTCTTCAACCATCGAATAGCTTCTTGAAATCTTCCGTTGTAAATGGCAAGTAAAGCATCATCACCTTTCATAAAAGTGTAAGCCTCCACCAACGATCCATAAAGTAAGGCAAGTTCCGCATTGTTGCCTAACCATGTTGTTGTTGAATCCGTACCTGCTGTAATGGAATCGGGCCTGTAGTAATAATGAAGTTCCATCGTTAAGGCTGAGGCAGGCGTAGGAGTTAATATAAGAGAAACGTCATCCCAGTCCCCATAGTATAAAGGCGTCCCCGTTGTAGAAGGGTCGGGGGTGTAATCCTGCAGAAAAGTAGTGTGCTTATACAGTAAGAACTCATTATTAGAGCTGTTGACAACACTTAGTGATAGCGCCGATAGATAGTCTGTTGGTTTTGTTAAAAACTTATTATCGGACTGAGTAGGTCCAGTTACGTACTTACGAAAAACGTCTAACTGAACTTCCTTAAATATACGCTCTTCTGCATTCAGCACAAACCTAGACAGTTGATTTATAAAAGTTGTCTCAGTGTTTTGAGTGTAGTCTTGTATTGCTGTCTTTAAAGTTCCGTATGTATAAGCCATTCTAAGCACTCACCGTTACTGGGCCAGAAGAAGCCACACCACCACCGCCTTGAACACCGCCAACTGTTGCTGTTTCGCTTGAACCGCTGCTTGAAACATCAATAGTGTAGCTATATCTAACAGTATCTGAAAATACTTCTGTTATAGCATAACCCGTGCTGTATTCTAGCACAGTAGATGTGAACCCGTCAAAATCTTGTGTACTTCTAAAACGTACTATATCTCCAAGTTCTCTTATACTACCGGGTTCTGTAACACGTATGATAGAAGATCCTGCCGTAGGGGATTCAAAAGGATTATTAGGCAAAAGTATTTCCGCAACAGGCTCTAGCCTATCTGGTCGAGAAAACTTTAAAGCTTCCGGGTCAGCAACAGAGGGTCTTGGGGAGAGTTGAGGTTGCTTACTTTCAAACTCATCCCTACCTACCATCAAACCCGTCCACTCTTTTACAAGGTCTTTAACAGAGTAGGCCCTGCCTGAACGATCAGATATACCTAAAGCGTATTTACCTGAAGCGTAACGAGGCATTATGACACACTCAAGGAAGAATAGCTTGGAACAAGTCGTAGAGCGGTTCTCTCGCCATCTTCAGACGCTGCTCTTTGGAACTCTTCTTCGTATAAATCTTTAAGCATTCCTATTCTATCGGGGGCTTTTTTAATAGAAAGATAGTATGAAAGTCCTGCCGTTAAACATGGAAGGAACCTAAAGGGAATATCCGCATCATTAGTCGCGGTATCGGCATCTTGTATACGCCTTACTCTGTAGTAGATAAGTTCATCGGTTGAGTTTTCTGGAGTAGCCCATAACGTTATAGTTGGAGTTATCTGTCTATTTACATAAAACTGAGAAGCTTTACCTTGTGTGGTTTTGTTGGAAAGGGCTATGTAGTCTGATCGTCCAATCCTAGTGATACCTATGTCACTGCCGCTACGCCTTACCACAACTTCTAGTACATCCACTGTTGATTGAGCATCGGCTAAACTAAAATTAGATGTGACAGTTGTTGAGGCGGCACTTGATGATCCTGTAATAGTCTCCGTAGGGGTGAAGTCTCCCGTTGGAACAGTTACAGTTAAAGTCGTTGATGTAGCTTTAGTTATTATTGACGCAGTAGAGGCGCTGGTTCCTCCCGTAATAGTCTCTCCAACAGTAAAACTTGCTGTTGCCGCAACTGTTAACGTTATAGTTCCAATGGGGTAAGTAGCAATAGAAGATGAAGACGACAATTGAGCTAGTGGTTGTGTTATCTGCTCAACTGTCCACATGTTAAGGCCTCTGTTTGCCCATTCAGCGAACAAAATATTTAAAGACCTTCTAGCAGTAGCGGCATCGTACCCTGTACGTAATTCTAGACCGCATCTTTCAAAGGCCTCTTCTGTAATCTCAGCCATGTTTAAATTAAAATCGGATGACCCAGAAGTAGCCATAATTGTCTCCTTAAAGGACTATATCATCCTTTCATTAACGAATCTATTTTATTTTCTAATCGGTCAAACCGATCATGAAGCCTTGTTATGTCTTTAGTTAAATCATTTTTAGACACATAGTCTCTAGCAACTTCTTCTCTGGTTTTATTTAAAAGTATATCTAGTCGTTGAACTGTAGAGTGGTGGCTTTTTAGAAAGAATATAGAAATGGCCCCTGCTATTGTAAGAACAATGTTCCACATATACGAGGCCATGTCTTCCATGTTAGTATTTCTTAACAACTTCAATAACAATACTATACGTATCACCTGAGGTGTGCCCCACCGTGGTTAACAGTATATCTCCCGTTACACCAGTTCCAGCATAGTTAGGTAAACCGTTAACCTGGTCAGAAAGATCTATCGTATCCGAATAGTCAGCGGGTAGACCCAAAGCAACAACGTTTGTCGTTGCGTCATACAAAAGAGTTACAGACATACCTACTGTTGAAAAAGTAACCTTACTAATACTAACAGAAGTTACAGCGGTTCCTTCAGCGTTAGTAGCTAGAGTAGACATATCAATTTTTTTGACTGCCGACTCTCCCGTTCCGTCACTAAGATTCGTTAAATAAAATGCCGCCTTTTTAGGACCATCTTGTAGTTTTGTTATGCTAACTGCATCTGCCATAGCTCACTCCTTAAAAGGAGACGGGGGTTGAAGCCCCCGTCTATATTACTAACCGTTAGCATAATCAACGTTCATACCAGTAATGCGAATCCAAATCTTACCCGCAGTATAAGCAGCATTTGTAGCCGCTCCTGCAACAAGATAGACGTACTTTTTAGACAAAGCGGCCATAACAGCGCCAGCATCAACAGCGTTATAATAGCCTAAAGTAAGATCACCGTTGTTCATCATCTGGGTTGTGGTGGTAGGCGCGGTGCCTCCAGCGGTTGTTCCTGTAGCAGAAATATCTACGTTAATATCTGGATCACCGCCTGTTGGGACTTCTACGCAACCAAACTCAAGAAGAATAGGTATACCGTTAACTTCTTTTGTAAGCTCCGCAATGTAGGCGTTAGCTAAAACGCCGTCACCAATAACTCGATCCACCGAAGCAGAACCGTCAAATCCACCGTGAAGATCAATAAGAATAGAGGTAACAATAGTACCGCCAACCTTGTTGACAAAGGTGCTAATAGCAGCATCTGGAATACCAGAGCCATGAGCATTAGGAGCTATACCAAAGATAGTAGCTCCTGTGTCTACACTTGCATTATTAGCTCCAGCAGCAGTGGCTGTGCCGGAAAAACCATTAGTATCAATAATGTTATTAATGCCAGAAGTTGCGACTGTTTGGATCTCAAATTGTTTTTGAGATACTGTTCCAGTAGTAGCCGATATTGAAATCTCTTGAAAACCGTTTTGTGAACGGACGGGACCGCTAAAAGTTGAATTACCCATAATAGTTTACTCCTTACAAAGTATGAAGCCTAATAGTCTTGTAAGCGTCTGCTGGGGGCAGTCTATAAGGCCGGTTTTTCCCATATAACAATCTTTAAAGTAAGGGGAAGGAATTACCCTTCCCCTTCCCCTACCTTAATTAAGCCGCACCAGGCGAACCATACACACAACGTGGGTCAGAGTAACCGAAGCTATAACGCTCCCGGGCTTTGTACCGTACATTACCTGTATCGAAGTCACCTTCCATCTTAGTAGACATTGGCATACGCTCAAAATGGACAAAACCACGTGGGGCATCCGTTTTAACGAACCATGCGTCTGTGTCAGCAAGATAATGGTTAACTGTATAGCCTTGTGGAAGCATACCCATGTTCCGCATAGCGTTTACATCATTATCTGAGGTACTAGGACGAAGCGTAGTTTCAAGAAGACGATCCGCAACAAATTGCAATGCTGGTGGGACAATCAACTTCATGCCACGTACTGACACTTTAAGACCTTTTTCGTCAACAAAACCTGCAATGTCAATAAGTGCATTTTCAAGGCTTGTTTCGTTCAAATCAGCCGCTGTGGCTGGCTCGTTACGAAGAAGGTTGTTGGTGACAAGTGGGTGATCCGTTGCACAAAGTTCCTTACCGTCACCACCTGTGAAGGAATCACTGAAAGCATTGTTTAACACAGAAGCAGCTTTTACCTGCTTAGTATTAGCCATGCTACGTGCTAAGGCCTTAGTGTAACGAGAAGCCAGACGATCATAAAGATTATCTTCAATTGCTTCCTCAGTAATTGAGAAGGCAAGTGCAATAGTCTCATGTGTGTATCGTGCTGTATATGCTTCTTGTGCATCGTCGAAGCTGATGGCAGACCCTTCACCTTTAACAGGCGCCGAACCAAAACCAGCAAGCATTACTTCTTCTTCAAAAGCTCGCTCTGAAGATTCCGTATCAAAGATCTCCCCAGCTTCGTTGTCATACCTAGCGTACTCTAACCCAAAAAGGGCATTGAGGCCAGGCTCTAGCTCTTTAGCTAGTTGTGCTCTACTTATAGCCATATCTCAATTCTCCTATACGCCAGTGGTTGAAACGGTGCCAGCTGCAATAGAACCCGTAGGTGCATTAAAGCTGTTGTTCAACCTAACAATTGCGCCGATTCCGGCAGATGCAAAATCATCATTCTCAGGATCTTCGACCCAACCCATAACCCGTAACGTTAGACTATTGGTTGTGGCAAGAGAACTGATAGCTAAACGACCTAGTGAAACACCAGTGGCGTCTGTACCCGTTACACCTGTAGAAAGACTTGCGTTTAAAAAGACACTTGCGCGAGCAGTTGCCTTACTTGTCCATGTAGCGTCCGTTGCAATCACATATAACTGACTAGGATCGTCATTTATAAATGCTTTAACCGGATGATTACTATCGGCACCTGATCCGGGCCAGTAGTTGCTCCACGTTGTTTTTCCAGTGACGCTAGAGACATACTCGCATCCTTGAAACACACCTAGATGACTAACAGTTCCACCAGCGGCATTTCCCGTTTGGTCAATATACCCAGAAGCAAGGGGGATGACTACTTGGCCGTGGTAAAGCTTGTTAGTATTTCCATTGGCGATTTCATATGGAGTATAGCCTGTAACACCAGTGGAATTAGCACCTCCGCCCAATTTGCTTATAGGGCGTAGGCCAAAACTTCCATTAATATTAGCCATTTAATTTTCTCCTAGTCCTCATTTTGAGGACCTCCAAAAGTTACACTTGAACTCCTATCAGGTCTGCTGATAGGCATTGCTGGATGTTGTTCGCGAGCTAACTCGTTATCAACAGCCTTCATTTGATCTTGAGCTAGTTGCTCAAAATAGTTTGTGCGCGACTCAACCGTTTCAAGAGGAACTCTTGCTAGAAGAAGTCCGCCTACTCCAATAACCCCTGCGTGTTTACCGTCATCAACGGTGGGGATATCAAAATCAGGGTACTCTTCTCCACGAACCAACTCATAGCCCTCACGTGCTCTGGCTGATATGTTTTTTCTGTCATCAAAGCCCATAACACTCTCTCTGATCCATCGGTGTTTATAACCTTCCGGGGCAGGGGGAGCATCAAGCATTGATGGCGGTCTCCAAGGTTCCTTGCGTGTTTCCTTTACACGGGTTTCGTTAGCGCGGGGCGTCCTAGGTGTCTTTTGGCGAGCTGCGGTCTCTTGTGTCATGATTAACTCCTATTTTACGTATTTTGCGTATTCTTCAAGTGGTACATTTAGCTTTTTCGCAATAGCAACTTGAGAAGGCGTTAATCGCACAGTTTTTCGTCCACCTCTATTGCGGGATGCGGAAGTTTCGGCTGACGCAACCTTTTTACTTCCACCCGTTCTTTGCTTACTTCCAAGTTTATGAGGAAACTCTTCCACAAGTCTTTTATCAAGTTCAGAATAATACTCCTCTGACTGCGGGTCAAATTGTTCATCCTCAACTAAACGTCGATGCACGCCAAAAGCGGCGTATGTCATAACTTCATCAGTGCCAAACCACTCATTTTTAGCGGCCCAGTCTTCTGCTTTAGGGTCAGGTTTTACTGGTTGTTGCTGGCGCACAGGTTGCGGAGCGGGTTGCTGTACCGTTTCTTCCACTTGCTCCTTTTCTGGTTTCCGCAATTTTCCTTTTTCAATAGCAAGTTCTGACAGAGCTTCCTGAACGTCAACTATCTTATCAATATCGCCTGTTTCATGGGCTTCTTTAAGAAGTTGCTTTGCAGACTGTATTTGAGTAGCTACTCTAGTGCCAAATTCTTCTTGAAAACCTTGATCCAAGGAGTTTAAACGTTTCTTAAGATCTTCGTTCTCGTTCCGAACATTTTCAGCGTATTGAACGGCGGATTGTTTTTGGCGTTCTTCTTCCCGCATACGCTTTGTAAGCTTATCTATGCGGGTTTTGACACCAGAACTGTATTCTTCTAGTTCCTCCGAATCGGCGGGTTCCTCCGCCTTAACTTGAGGGGCCGACTCCTCCGAATCCTCTTGAATATCCACATCCACAGAAGACTCTTCTAAGTCTCCCACTTCTATGTCTTTTTCTTCACTTACACTCATAGCGTGATCTCCACGGGTTATTTCTATACATGTTTAATGTCATCAGGATCTTTAATAGTGGCAATGACTTCGTCATCATTGATAATACGTACTTCTCCACCGTCGATCTTAAATCGAGCACCGGCATATCTGCCAATACACACCCAATCACCTTTCTCGCACCACGGCGAGCCATCTTCTCCAAACTTGTGAGAGTCTTGGTACGCCAAGGGTCCAACCTTTAAGACATACGCCACAACAGTAGCTAATGCTTCACGGTCTCGTACTTGATCTGGGATTAGGATTCCACCGTCACTGGTTGCTTTGCCTGCATAAGGCATTACTAAAATGCGCCAGCCTGTGGGTTGAGGTAGTCTTTCGCTTAACGATACATCTAGCAAAGAAGGATCGAGAACTCTTTCGTCGTTCTTGACGTAAGCTGTCTTTAATTTCTCTTTCTCAGCTATATGTTCGGGAACATATAGGGTCTTATTCATTCTAACTCCTGTTTCTCTAAGTGGTCCTTAATTTCTTGCTCTGCATATTCAAGTCCTTTTAACTCACCTACAAGTTCTCTGTAAGTCTCTAAGTCTCGAGGTCTTCCGTGAAGGATAGCGTCCTTAGTTAGTTCTGCACGGCCTTGAATTGATTTGAGGATGTTGTACGCAAAAGTAGTAGGGTCGCTCATTAATAGACGCCCTTGAAATTCCTACCTTTGATTGCTGCTCCACCCATATTCATCTTTTTAACTTTTCCGTGCATTCCACCATGCACGTAACCCATTTCATCGTCCATTGTTCCGCCCATGTTTCTTTCAACAGGTGGCTTAAACGTACCTTCACTAAGGGCATCCCTAAAATCCATTGGCTTAGGGACTACCACAAAGGTGCCGTCACCATTCGGGTTCGGCATTACGTCACCGTCCATCGATTGAGCGTAAGCATCAGCCTCCGCCTTTTTTACATATGAGACACCTTGGGGCATTAGAATATCCTCGTTTTACTGGCGATACCGCCATCGTTGCGTTGTATGTACTGTTGTGTAGAAGATTTAGGCATAGTGTAAGACTTCTTCGTTGCGCTGCCTCCGTAGGCGTATTTCTTTTTAGGCTTTATAGCGTCAATTTCGTCATTGTAAACCGTTACATCACCGTCCACATATACTTTAGGCTTAACCATTTCGCCTTCTCTGTTTTCAACTTGAGGAAGCTTTATCGATTTCTTTTCTTTTTGTGGTGGTTTTCTTCCAGGTTTTACCCCTTCTAACTTTTTAGTCGTCTTTGGTTTGTCCGCCGCTTTTGCTGATGATACTACATCTTTCGGTTTTTCTTTATCCTTCCCAGCTAGATAACCAATCGCGCCTCCACCCAATGCCGAACCAACCGCAATCTTCTTTACTACCTTACCAACCCCTTTTTGAGACATAGATAGAGGCGTGATTTTATCACCGCCTAAAAGCTTATTGGCCTTTGCTTTAGTAAGTTTTGCGACTTCTTTCTTAGAGGGTAGTTTTTTAACAGCTTTACCTACACCTTCTTTTAAAAGTTTCTTAACCAAAGGTGCCGCAGCCTTATATACTTTTCCGCCTATGCTAATAACGGTGGCTAGTCCTGAAACTATGACTGGCGCTACCATTAGAACGTTCCTTTACCATCGTTGTCGTTATAGGTAAAACCTTTAACCTGGACGGGAGGGGTGCCCTTAATACGCGCCATGCCACCGTCTGCATAGCCCATGCCTCTAAAAGAATCTTCTTGAGGCTGCATTGGACTGGCGCTTCCGCCACCCTGGTATTTATTCATCTTTTTCGCTTTTTTCATGAGAGTTTTTGCCTTTCCATTAGAAATACCCATTTGCTCAGACATCTGCTTAATACCAGCCATTACGACCTCTTCATTTTCTTAGCAGTTTTAGCGGATTGTCTAAACGCTTTGTTTGTTGGTGCGCCTTTAGAACCCTTATCACGCATTTTTTCTCCGGAGCCTCCAGCTATACGTTTGCGTTTGGCGGCTATATTAGCGTACAGGCCTTCTTTACTCATGATTACAATTCCCACAAGAACATTCAGAACAATTAATAACATCACAATGGCAGTTATGTCCACAGTCAATGCATTGGACCTCTTCGGTTTCCGTTTGTTTTAACATTTCCATCTCTTCCTTGCTTGACGTAATCTGCTTTTTGGGTTGCTTGCCGCTTTAGGAAACTGTTTCATCTGTCCAGCAGATCTAGCGCAATAAGATTTTCGTCGCTTTGCTGACTTACTTCCTGGCTTTACTTTTCCCGTAACTGCCGTCTTTAACTTAGATCCCGGGTTCTTACTGCGGTATTCTTTGACACCCTTAGCTGTCATTCCTGCTCCACTTTTGGTGGAACGATAGTTCGCTCTTTTTCCTGTAGTGGTTCTTTTAATGGGAGTTTCTTTTGATCTTGCCATAACTGTATCGGGTGCCCCCATTTGTTCCACGTGAAACAATCAAAAAATAAACCGAACGAAAACACTAGTTGCCGCGACCAGCCGTTCCTTGATTAATCCTCTCCAGGTTAACATCCGCCCTCAATAGAGCGATATCCTCTTGAGAATCAATCTTGTCGCGAGCTAGTTCCAATCGTTCTTCTTCCCTACCTTCTTCAAACTCTTGCTTAACAGCAAACTCTTGAGCTTTTCGCTGAACATCCATTGTCTTAATGTCTAGCTCCTTTGAGCGTAGTTCAACTAGCGGATCTACAGGGCCTTCAGAAGGAGGCATAATAGCGGCCATAACTTCTTGAGTGTACTGAGCTATCAATTGAGCTACTTTTGCTTCCACATCCATCGGAGGAGGTTGTTGACCCATTTGCTGGGCTTGTTGACCCATTATAGTCATTTCGGCCATAGCAACACCTCTAGCTTTAAGTGCTATGTGTTCGCACAGGTGAGCTTGCAGTAACCCAAATATAGGTGGGGTAGTGGATGGTATAGGTGTCATCATAAAGGCTATGTGCGCCTGTATATGAGCGTCATGATCCTGTGTTGGAAAGGCCTGAAGCATCTCTTGGATGACCGCTCTGGCATTCTCTATACCAGGGTCCATGGGTTGAGGCGTTGGGGGTGGAGGTAAAATAGCATCTATGTTCTGAACCCCTATTGCCTCATATATACGCTTATACGCTTCGTATAAGTTGTGCATTTGCGGATTAGTCTGGGCAAGCTCTAACTGAGTCTGCGCCAAGGCTAATCTTTGCGACATTGAAAAGATATTAGGGTCGGATACAGGTACAACGTCTATACGATCATCAAAATCAGCCTGCTTTATACTCGCATCGGCCCCATGTATGTTATAGGGGTAAACAGGAGGCAAGGATTCAGAAAAAATCTTAGCCAACATCTTGAACTCAAGCTTTTGAGCGTAATGTAGTCGTTTATGTATAGCGGACATGACCTTAGAGCCGCGCTCAAGCAGAGCAACAGTCGTTCCAACTGCCGCTGATTGATTTCCATCGCCTACCTGTAGGTCTGCAATAGCCGCAAAGCGTCTTCCAGCTTCTACAACAAAACCTAGCAGTTGCATTAAGGTCTGACTTGGTTCCTTGTACGGAAGCGGCATGATGCTGTCTCTAAGAGCACCACCGGGGACATCAATATCACGAAACTCGCCAGGAGAAAGAGGTTCGTCAGCATCACGAATCCGAATACCGCGAGCTTTAAAACCAGCAGGAAGGTTAGCCAAAGTGCCTGCATCGATTAATTGCCTCAAAATAGCTGTTGCAGAGCGACCTAGCCCTCCAATCATGTGTAAAAGCCCAAATCCGTAAAAACCTAGGCCGGGAAGGAACTTGTAGTGGGTAAAATAGGGTACTTTCTTATAATACTCATCGTTTTCTACCCAGTTACGGCGAATTGACAGTACAGTAGAACTTCCCTCATCTATCGTAACGATATAAGGGAGCTTAATACCTGTTACTTCGTTGTCTATAGGGCTTCGGTGCTCGAAACCCTCCAAATCTAGGTCTACGTGCATCTCTAATAAGGTGCAATCGTCACTTTCGGAGGTTTTAGAGATACCCATAAGGCTTCGCTCTTTATCACGAAGCTCATCGTCACCCTCATAAGGGTCTAAGTCTACATCTCTATAGAACCCAGCCGCTTGAAACTTGCGTACAGAGTTCTCTGACATACGAGTTATGTGTGTTATGCGGGATGCTGACTGTAAATCTGTTGCGTTATACGGAACTACAAGGTCATCCGCAGCCACAAACCGCGAAACGGCACGATCTAGGATGTCGTCAAAGTATGTTTTCTTAAAAGCACTGCCTGCCAGCGGGAGATAGAACAATAAACGGTCCATTTCGGGATCGTACTCTTCCATAACATTAGTTATCTGGTAATTCATGAAGTTTGAAACACGCTGAGACTGGGCCTCAACGTCTGGAGAAACCGCACCCAGAATCAAAGTCTTAACAGGGCCTGAACTTGGTAGTAGTTCTTTATAAGCCTGCGCCTGAAACTGAGTAACCGCTTCTGCTATAACAGGATGCGTAACACCACTGGAACCACGGAAAGGCTCCTCTCTGTCTTCATACTTAATGCCTAGTAAATCTAATCCGTTACGATACGTATCTTCCCAATCGTCGCGGCTTGTCTTGTCATCTTCGTAAAAACTTATTAACTCTGATGAGATATCCATTAAAAGGCGCTCATCAAGAAGTTCAGCTAGGTTTGCGTCCTGGTCAGCGAGTAACTCTTCTTGTATAGCGTCCTCAAAGTTTAATGTAACAGACCCATCTTCTTCTTCTATAATTTCTGACGGTTCTTCAATAACCTCAATCTCTATATCATCCTCACCGTCTTGAAAAAACTCTTCAAGGGGACCCTGCGCCGGTATTGCGCCGTCCATGAGGGAACCAGGTGTGTCAGCCATTATTTAGATACCTTCTGAGAGCCAAAGAATGATCCTGTAACAGGTAAGCTTACGGGGTGCTGGTAACAAGCCTCTGGGTTTCCTTGTCCCGCTTCTGTCAAAAATGTTGTCGCCGCTGGAACTTGACCCATCGGACAACGGCAGATCGCTATATCGTTTAGACCAATCTCGCAGTTAAAGCTAAAACAGTTACTCGCATTATACCCCTGGTTCAAGGTCGAATCGCACTTTTGAACGACTGCGCCCATATCTTTTGGCCGGGTACTAAAATCGCTTGCCTCCTGGGGGTAGTGCGTCTTCGGTGCAAACAAACTCCATACATGTTTATCGTCGGTCGGATCGCAAGATCCCTGCATATTGCCCATGGTTGTGTCTGCGATAGCCGCGCCTTCTAAGATAGGGCACTTGCAAACAACTTCAGGGTATGTGTTGCCATCGGCAGTAGTAATTGTTTTTCCAGTTGGCTGACAGGTTGATGCCGCGCAAAGGGCGTACTTACCTTGGCATGTTGTTATATCAGCCTTCGCCTGTACAGGGAAAATCGCCAGCGCAATAAAAATAACCAAACCCTTTACAAACATTATTTAGCCACCCCTTTAAACTTTTCAAAACTACGGAGACCACCCAAGCCTAACATTCCCATTAAAACAGGCATCATTTCCCCTAAGTCCATTCGAGGAAGATCAGTAAGATATCCAGCTTGAGCTAATATAAAAACTAGTATTGGCTGCAGGACGTATGAGTACGCTAAGGCCACTCCGCATGTCCAGCCAATAAAGGGTCTCCAACCCGCAACGAAGGTACTTCTGTGAGACGCTTCTTGTTTATTAATGCCTAGCTGGGCTAGATCAATCTGGGCTAAACTCTTTGTAAGTTCGGCCTCAATGTCGCGCTTGGCCTTTGCTGCCGCTTCCTTATCCTCTGGAAGAAACCTGTTAATAACATTTCCAATAACGGGTAATAATTGAGGTATTAGTGCAGCTATCATTTCTTAGTACTCATGTATGCTGTCATTCCCATATAGGCACCAACAACTCCGGCTTGACCAATATAAAAAAGACCAAATAAATCAGATAAAGCCTTTATACGTGTATCTGGGAAAAAAGGCAAGAAAACAGCAGACGTAAAAATTAACATGGACCACATAGCAACCCAAGCCATCTTTTTTTGAGCATCAGCTTTCTCATGTTTCTCTAGCGCATCGCTAACAGCTAGTTCAGCATCCGTCACAACTCCATCGCCATCCAGGTCTAGCGCGTTGTGCTTACTGTCTCTCTCTAACTTTTTCTGCACCATAGTCTTACGATCACTCAAAAAGTACGGGCTTTTCTACGCTGTCTATAACGAAGCCTAGTGAAGAAGGAAATTTATGAGCGGCTTTTCTCCGCACTTCCGACTCTGAATCGGCTGTCATTTCTTCGTAGCTGATATCTTCCCAGTCAGGTGAAAGATCGTAAGGAGGTTCCTCCCCCTGCCGAACGGCCTCGCGAACAAATTTATTGTATATGCCAACTTCAAAAATCATATGCACCCCGCCCCTTGGCAACGGTTAATCCAAACTGTATATGCCATACCAATTCCAAGTAATACTACAAAGACGATCTTTAAAAACTCTAAAGCATAGCGATAAATTCGTTGGTGAGTTTCCTCATCGTCTAGTGCTTTTTGCTTCGCTGCTTTTTTATCTTTTGCCTTTTGAACTTTACGCTCTGCTAACTTCTGTTCTCTTATGTCAGTGATTTCTTCCCAGGTGCCTGATCCAAACTTGTTGTTTATACGTATAGATAGGTTAAGTATTTCCCGGTCTAATTTCTTTTGTTCAATGACCATGGCCGCTACGGCACCCACGGATAAGTCGTCGTCATCGTCCTCCTGCGTAGTTCTGGTGAACATCTGGCGAAGCTTGCTTTTAGGCTTTACCTGCTTTTTCTTTTCCGCTATAGCTCGAGAGGCGGCATCTCGATGTTTGAAAAGTTGATCTAAGCCACTATAGATCCCTTTTACATCTTCAGCCGTGTCAAGAGCGTTTTTGCAAAGCTCAACAGCCCCCTTGACCAGGGAGAAGGCGATCATGGTTTCTGCGACGACCATCTTTAAATAGTTTCCGTTAAAAATCAGCTAGTAGTATAGGAGTAGTACTTTAAAGTTACTTTTTGCCTTTTTCCTTAAGAAAAAAACCTCCGCCTGATATCACGATACCAACGATAGCAATTGTCGGTATATTTGATAAGGCTCCAATGCCCACTAACGCTACGCCAACCGCAACCCACGTGGAAGGTTCCACTAAGCGATTCTTAATCCACTCTATAGCCATGAGTTTCTCCTAATAATATTGTCTCGAGAAAGAGATATTGCTACTGTCGTCATCTTCCTCATCTGAGTCAAGTCTTACAAATCCACCTTTACGGTATCTAATAAGCGCCATCGTCATGCTGTCACAAAAATCGTCATTGTCACCATGAGGGAATGCCGCGCACTCATCTATCACCTCTTCTGCAAACCTGCGCTCCGGTGCCCAGACCAATCCTGACTCAAATATTGGAGCCACCATGTGCATCCTGGTATGTTTATCACGGCCCTTGGACGGGGTGTAATTAACCACAGGAATACCCGTTGCGCGTAATTCGTCCGTGAGCGGTGTACCACTGGCCTTGGCCTCCACAATCACCATGTCCGGTTCCCAGTAGTTGTATTCTTGCAACGCTTTCGCTTTTAATTCAGGAAAGTCCCACCGTCCACGTTGCGCGTCCATAAGTATAAGAGCTTCCGGCTCCCCTTCCTTTGGCTTAAACACCCCCCATGTTGTGATGGCAGAGTAATCCGCAGTCTCCTTCTTTGAAAAGGCCGTATCGTAACTCTGCATAATATAACTCGTAGGAGGTATTTCTTTCTTCTCCCACTTTTTCCACCACTCCTTCTTTATAATCGCACCCTCTTCCGCAACAGGGTTCTGCTGCCATTGTGCATTCCACTTGCCCAAGGACAACGAAGCCTT
>TARA_R110000764_G_scaffold88790_1_pt1 | contig 15121 bp, 8 predicted proteins | sample TARA_R110000764 | Tara Oceans TARA_R110000764 (sample SAMEA4398111) | marine metagenome | biome: Polar Biome; feature: [SRF] surface water layer (ENVO:00010504); material: water (ENVO:00002006), including particulate matter (ENVO:01000060) such as... | depth 5 m | reverse complement strand
GGCAACCCCACCACACTTTTTATAGGAAAATATATGGCAGATTTAGTAACATTACAGCAGTACAAAGACTTTGTAGGTTTACAAGGTGTGCAGAATGACGCAAAAATAAACGTCATAATTGATAATGTTTCTCAGCTAGTTAAAACTTATTGTGGAACCACTATAATAGATTATGCTAGTAATAATAAAGTTGAATATTTTAATATAAAGGATACTATGGTTGATACTATAATCACCGAAGAATCCCCAATTATACAAGTTGTATCAGTACAAGAAAGAACAAGTCAAGCAGACGCATACGTAACACTAATCACAGAAAACTCTGACAGTAGTGGAAAATATGAATATGTTGTTGACGAGGATTCAGACAGTATAATAAGAACAAATAGTACCGGTAACAAGCACTGGGCCAAGGGCATGAAATCAGTAAAAGTTACTTACAAAGCAGGATATACAAGTACTCCTGACGATTTAAAACTAGCAGTATTTGATTTAATCAAATACTACTTAAAAGATGAAAGGAAGGATAGAATGAGTATCGCAGGAGCAACTGTAGAGAACGCTACTTCCACTAGTCTAAGAAACAATATAGGATTTCCAGACCATATCAAGCGTATACTTGATTTATATAAGTTATATAGCTAATGGCTATAAAAGACTTAAAAAAACACTGGAAACAAGATTTAAGTGCAGCAACTAAGAAATTTGATAAGTATGCTCAATCTCTTGGAAGCAACACTCTAGTAGAATTTGATTTAAACTTTATTTCAATGGTAGTAGGAGCTTTAAAAGGTACTAGCTTAGTTATAGAAGGAATAGCAGACAAGCCTACTAAAGATGGCATGCACAAAATGAATACTAAACAAGTCTGGAGCAAAATAGTAAAAGAAAAGTTTGAGCAGATGAAAAAAGAAAGAGAGTTTGGCAATAATAGGATAAAGACTTATAAAGCCAGCAGAACTCCTTTACCGGGCTCAGGTGTATATTTTGGTCAAGCTATAGGAAGTATAAAGAAAGGATTCTCCTTAGTTATTTGGGATACAGACCCTAAAGAAATAGACGATATAATTGAACAAGCCGTAGTTGAAATATTAGATGACCTTTGGTCAAGATTTAATAAACTTATGTTCAAAGAAGGATACGCAAAAAATATATTTGGAGAACAAAAAACAACTGGTGCAAGTAGTACTACTACTAGAGGTGGTGGAGCAACTACAGCTAGAAGTAGATTTAGACAAGGATTAAAAAAACAGCATGGTACAGATAGTACTAAAGCTAAATTTGCACTAGAAACTGAGCAAATGTTTAGAGATTCCGAAATAGGAATTAGTACTAAGATAACTACTAAGGGTATAGATTTACACAACTATATAATGAGTAATTTAAAAGTTGATTGGAATCAGATAAAGGTAAAAAAGAAATACGCTAATTATAATGCAACCAGTGTTTTAAAGTTAAGCTTAGGTGTAAACAAAGATTTAAAAACTGACGTAAATAAAATAATGGATTTAATAACTCCTTATATAGAAAGAGAAGTAAAGGAGTCAGGACTTCTAGGGCAACTTGCAAAGAATAGTATATCTATAAAGAAACAAATAGAGTTAGACGTAGTAAATGATACAGTACAACAGATTGTACAAATGTATGCTACAGGAAGAATTACTAAGGGTGGAAACTTAGATATGCGTTTTAAGAAGAACAAAAGCGCATTAAAAGCTTTTACTGAAGAAAGAAATGCTCAATTAGCAAAACCTAAAGGTGGCAAAGGTGGAGTAATATCAGGAGCTGTAGCTGTAAAAAAACTTCAAAAGTCTAAGAAAATGAGACCACAGAAGCAGAAAAGAGAAGATACACAAAACGTATTCTCTGTTCAAAGACTGATTAATAAACGATTACCTGCAGAGGTAAGAAGAAACATGGGAAGGCCAGCACTACGAAATCAGACTGGTAGATTTTCAAACAGTGTAAAAATGGAAAACATAAGACAAAGTAAAATGGGATTAACGGCAGATTATACATATATGTTATCTCCTTATGAAACCTTTGAAAACACAGGAAGAAGAACTTGGCCCAACGGATATAATCCAAAAAATTTAATAAAGAAAAGTATACGAAACTTAGCTTTACAATACACAGAACAAAAATTTACACAACTTAGGAGAAACTAGTGGCATCAACATATAGAACAGCAAGAAAAAAGATAACTGAAGCCTTAGTAAAAAAGTTACAACTGATTGATGGAAATCACCCTTTTAACTCTAATATGTTTAACAATGTTCATGGCGGAATGGTATTTTTAGACCAAATACAAGAGTTCCCAAAAGTATGTGTGGTACCTGGAGATGAAGCCAGAGAGTACCAACCAAACGAATTCAAATGGAGATTTTTGAATTTAGACATAAGAGTTTATGTTGAAGATCAAGAAGACCCACAAGAGGTCTTAGCTTTATTAATGGAAGACATTGAGAGAGTAATAGACAATAACGATGTGTTGGTTTACGATGATACCGTAAGTCCACATCAAACAACGACTTCCTTAACATTAGAGTCGCTATCCACCGATGAGGGAGTTTTAGAACCCTTAGGAATTGGCGAAATGACTTTAGTGTGCAGGTACTAATAGAAATTACACAACTGATAAATATCTAGTAGGTGTACTTTCAAAGATAACAATAGGAGAAAGCAATGGCTTTAAATCTATCAAGAAATACCAAAGTATTCGTTAGCTCAGTTAACGGAGTTGGTGCTACTGGCGGGGTTAAGACCTGCCACGTAAGTACTGCTGGTACAGGTTATGCCCCTGGGGATATAGTAACATTTACTGGAGGTTCGGGTTCGAACTTTAAGTGTGTAGTACTATCAATCACTGGCGGAGGCGCAACAGGTCCGGTAGCTACAATTGGGGTTCCTAATAACTTTAGGGGTGCGGCATATGTTGCTGCAGAAACTCTCACAGAGGCTGGCGTTCATGCGCTAAGCAATCCATCGTCCGACTTAACTCGTGCGTCTGGACTAGTAGTAACTGTAGATACAATTGCAGCTATTACAACAACAGATGGCGGAAGAACCGGTACTGGAAAATTCAAAGGGAATGAAGTAGACTGTAATACATTTAGATTAGGTGTATTAGACGGCTACAGTTTCTCTCAGGGAAGTGACTCTACTGATGTTACTATTTCCGAAGCAGGTGCGCAACCAAATAGGGGTTCTAAAACCTTTAATGACTCGTTACCACCAGCAGAATGGTCATTCGGTACTTATGTACGACCATTTATTCACGGAGCAAATAGTTTCAGAGTAGCAGATGACCATGATTGTGTCGAAAACATTCTATGGGCAGCTTTATCAGGTACAGCATTACCTGGCGATGCAGCAGCAGATGGCCGTGGTGTAGTAGTAGGAACTACTGCTCAAGGCGGATCACAGTGTAACTTTGAAAAATCAGACGTTCACGAACTTATGAAACTGAACTTATATTTTGCACTAGAAAACACAACATACAGGTTGAATGATGCTCAGGTAAACCAAGCAGAAATTGACTTTTCAATTGATGGTATTGCACAGATCACATGGTCTGGTAATGCAACAACAATTGACCAAGTAGGAGAAACTCTAGAAGATCCATCTAAATACATTATTCAGGGGACTTCAGCAGGAGCACCTACTATAGGAAAAACTGACGTTTATATAGAAACATTTAACTACGCAGATACAACGGGTCCAAGTGACGCTGACTATCTAAGAAATAAACTATCTACACTATATCTAGATTCTGACTTACAAGCTGGTGGTTCAACCACTCAGGGTCTTGACGACAGAACCTATGATATTAATATTACTGGTGGCTCTCTAACGATTGCTAACAATGTTACTTATGTAACACCAGAAACTATTGGTGTTGTAGATAAACCAATTGGTTCCTTTACAGGTGCTAGGGTTATAAGTGGAAGCTTAAACATGTACCTAGATACTAAAGCAAATGGTTCTAACCAATTAATGACCGACTTATCAAACGCTACTGATATCATCACAAACGTCTTCGACATGAGACTGTTTATGGGTGTTAGTGGAACTGTTGGTTCAGACAACGATGCTATGGGAAGTGATGATTTCACTGGTCCAGGTGTTGAATTTAACATGCCAAGAACTCACATACAGGTACCTGTAATTGAAGTTGGCGATCTAATCTCTGTATCATTAGACTTTTCTGCTCACGGAACAGATCTATTGACTGGAGATGAATTAAAAGTTAAATACCTAGGTGCTACAACACATACTCAATCAGGGTATAAGGATAGTAACGCCCACGCAGTAGACGCGTAAACCATGTCACATAGTTTCCTCAAGGAGAGTAAGCTATTTATAGTTTATGGCGGCAACAAGTATAGAATATATACTACAGCCGCCTTAAGCTTTTCCCAAACATTTGCGGAAGATTCGTACCCAGTAAAGACTTTGCACGATCAATCAAAAATGGTAGAGGGGACAACAATAAACAAAGCCAACCCGGCTCAGTTTAGTTTTGAAGTACCTTTAACAGCAGAGAAAGATGAGTCTGTCGTTATGGATTTAATAACTGATTTAGTAGCAACAAGTGAATCTAATATAGAAACACAGCAACTAAAAAAGTTTGATGCCTATATCGAAACAGGAACAACAGTATTTAAAATTAGTAACTGCATAATAACAACTGCAAACTTCGCTTACAATCCAACAAGCCAGTTTAAAGTTGTGTTACAAGGAGAAGGAACAAAACTAGAAAGGGCTGGTGATGAAAATTACACCATACCAGGAAGTGCTCAATCTGAGTCTTCTACTAGAACGCCAGTTCTAACTTATCCTTCTGTAACACTAGATAGCTTAAATATGAATAGTATTTTAGGCGTAACTCTAATGATACAGAATGACATAGAATGGGCACCCTTCGAAACTCTTCATGAGAGTCTTTCAGTTACAAATTCAAGTAATGCAATGTACCCCAGTGCTTACACGGTATCAAATAGAGTTGTTTCGGGAGCAATTACTCAATACCAATTAGATAACAATATAACACAATTTAACGATTTTAGTACTAATAGCAGTTTAACTATAAAAGCTATACAAGTAGGAAAACCTGCTAGTGATAACGGCTTTTGGAAAATACAACTAAACCCTGTAATGTACACAGCAAGAATGCAACCGGACGAAGTCTACACACAAACATTTGATTTTCGTGCGACGGACAATACAGCATTAGGAACTAGAATCACTCAATATTCATAGGAGAATATAACACAATGGACTTAAAAAACTTATTAGTGGATAGTAAAACCACTTGGGTAGAGTTTCCCGGACTAGACGGCTTCGAAGTCGAGCTAGCAAACTTATCCCGAAAAGAACTAGTAAATCTTAGAAAAAGATGCACTACAAATAAATTTAACAGAAAAACTAGAGGCTTCGAAGAAAGTCTTGATGAAGACAAGTTTGTAAAAGAATTTAGTCAAGCTACCATAAAAGGTTGGAAAGCACTAAAACTTATATACTTAGAAGATTTACTACTTGTAGATATCTCAGGCAAAGACCCAGAAATAGAACTAGAGTACACACTAGAAAACGCTGAGTTACTAGTAGAAAATTCATCAGAGTTTGATAACTGGCTCAACGAGGTAGTCTTCGACTTAGAAAACTTTCGTACTAAGCAACAAGGAACTGATACAAAAAAGACTGACCCTGTATCTTGATCATTCTGGCATAGGAATGACTAAAGACCAGTACTTACGTATGGTCGAACAAACAGGCGAAGAGATTGATTGGGATAGATGTCCTCCAGATGTAGAGGACTTCCCTCCTATAATAATAGATGCTATGAACATCTTTAATAGTTTAGGTAATAGAATATATCCTGATGTAGGATACATGGGTAAAGATTATACTAATCTTTCCGCAATGAAGGACTTATACGGTATTCAGGAACACCAAGAAGAATACTTAATGGACATACTAATATTTCTAGACTTTAGAAATGTAGAAGAATCCCGAAAGAGTATCAAAGCTCAGATGGATAAAATGAAAAACAAAAAATAATGGCAAAAGATAATGAAATAATCATTAAGATTGTAACAAGTGATAAAGGCACAAAAGCCACTATCCAGAATCAGAAGAAACTGCAGAAAGAAGCGGGGAAAACTGCTGACGCTCAAAAAAATGTTGGAAAACAAACCGACAATACGAATAAAAAAGAAAAAGCGTTATACCAACAAAATTTATCATCCGCCAAAGGTTTTTCAAAAATGAACCAAACTATGGGGTCAGGTTCTTCTGGCCTTGTAGGAGCTTACGCTACCCTAGCTGCTAACGTCTTCGCAGCTACTGCCGCTTTCAATGCACTTAGAGGTGCAGCCCAAGTACAAACACTTATAGAGGGATTCACATTCCTCGGGAATGCTGCGGGTCAAACTTCTATGCAGATAGCTAGAGGTCTTAGAGATATTACAGACGGTGCTATTTCAATGGAAGTTGCACTAAGGTCTTCTGCTATAGCAATGACTTCAGGTTTTAATACTGATCAAATTAGTAAACTTGGAGAAGTAGCAAAGAATGCATCTATCGCACTAGGTAGAAACATGAGTGACTCCATAGATAGATTATTCCGTGGTGTAGCAAAACTCGAACCAGAAATTCTTGATGAATTAGGTATCATGGTTAGACTAGATACTGCGGTAACAAAGTATGCAACATCTTTAGGTAAATCTGGAACAGAACTAACAGGTTTTGAAAGAAGACAAGCTTTCTTAAATGAAACACTTACTCAGGGAGCTCTAAAGTATGGGTCTATTGGAGATGCGGTAGAAACTAATCCTTATGATAGATTATCGGCAGCTTTCGGAGATTTAACAGAAAAAGGATTAAACTTAATCAATAAGTTCTTAACACCATTCCTAACAATGCTAAGCAAAAGTTCTGGCGCGTTAGTAGGTGGATTAATATTATTTGGCTCAACAATCCTAACAACAATGATTCCAGCCCTAGGGCAACTTGCTGAAAAGCAAATGAAAGTAGCAGCAACTGCAGCTCATATGGCAGCCGCAGAAGCAAAAGCTGGTAAAGAAGCAGCTGTAAGAGCAAAAATGAACTTTGTAGGTAAAGGTCCTGGAGCTACTGGTCCTATGGCAAAAACTGTAAAAGGTGGAGACTTTAGTGCAGTTAAAAGTTTAAAGAAAGCTATGAAAGGGCGAAATCAAACTGAGGAAGACTTCAAAAAAGCTATACAACAAGTATCAAATACGAGAAAACGTGGTCAAACAATAGCAATTAAAAATGGTACTGTAAATACCGCAGCCCATCAAAAAAGAATGATGGAACTTCAAGCTTTAGAAAATCAAATAATAGCTGTACAAAAAGCAGAAAATAATAGAGGAGCTTCAGCTGGAGATTCTGCTATATCTAATTCCAATGCTTTAGGACAAGAAGGTATGGCTAATCAAATGGGATTAATTCAAGGAGCAGGAGTAAAAGAAGGATTCGGATTAGCCACTAAAGGATTCAAAGATTTTAGAGCAGAACAAAAGAAAGGAATGGCAGAATGGACAAAAAATGGACTAGGTAAAAAAGGTATGTTTGGTAAGTGGGGTAAATCACTAATGGGAGCCTTTAAACTAGGTGGAGCAGGAGCTAGACTTTTTGGAGCAGCTTTAATGAATGCTATACCTATTATAGGACAGATACTGTTTTTTGGTGGAATGTTAATAACTTTCTTAGCAGGAATGAGAGGAAAAGCTAGTGAGTCTAGTGTTGCTCTTGATAATCTAAATGAGACTCTTGATAAAGCAAAAGAAAAATTCGAACAATTAGCTGAAACAAATTCTGCCCTTCCTACAACTCTACAGGACTTAGATAGAAGTTTCAGGGAAACAGCTATTAGTGCAATGAGTGTAAAAAATGAAATAAACACATTAGGTGGGATATCAAAAGAAGCTAGAGATAACTATGAAATCTTTACAAGGGCTCTTGCAAAAGAAGAAGAGCTTGGTAGAATGGCAAATGCGTGGAGTAGATTAAAAGTTGGTGTTGCAGGATTCGGCGAATCTGTTAAGAACTTTATTCCTAAACTAAAAGAATTTATGATTAATGGACTTAAAGCCATGTTTCCACTACTTACAAAATTAGTAGGATTTATGGAGAAAATAGGATTGATTGACGCAGTGCAAGATACTATAAGTGCAGCAGGTACCGCTGTAAAAGACTTTGTTGCTCCAGTAGAAACTGCGGGTGCTGCAATGGATAGACAAATAAGAACAGCTACTGAAACAGGTACTAAATTAATTAAAAGTCTCGGAGCAGAAAATGAAGCACTAAGAAAACAATATGAAGGGTTTGATTTTGGAGTTGCGTTTAGAGAAGCTGAAGCTGAAATTTTAAAGTTTGGACCTGCAGTAGTAACCTTTGCAAAGTTACAAGAAATAGTAAATAACAAGTTTGCAGAAACCAGTAAACCTGTAGAAAGAAGTAAAATAGCTGTAAACTCATTGAATACTAGTTTTGAAGAAATGGGTAAGGTTTTTAATAAAAACGTAGATGGCATACTAAAAAGAAATTCTTTTGATAAGATAGCTAGTAGTATTGGAACCCTGAACATAGACTTAGCACAACTTAAAACAGATGGTATGGCAAGTGCAGATGTAATGAACCAAATAAAACTAGCTGCAGAAGCAGCTGGTGTGGACCTTGACAAGTATGGTATTAGTACAGCTCAAGTTGCTCAAAACATAAAAGACGGTAAAGCTCCTTTTGGCGAACTCCAAGAGGATATGGAAAAACTAGCGAAGCTAACTAGAAGCGCAGCTTCAGAAAAGAAAAAATTAAAAAATGAATTAATGTTACTAAATGCAGAGTTTGGTATGAACAAAGCTTTAGATGAATATGCTCTAAAACTCTCTAACTTTAGAAAAACAGGAAAATTTGACTTATCTCCTGCTGATTCATTTTCTAATGCTATAGCATCTACTGAAAAAGCTAAAAAACTAGCTATGGACCAATTTTTAATTAAAACTCAACAGATAGAAGCAGAGTATGCTTTAGAAGAATTTAAACTTAAAGTCTTCACGGCCATAGCCAAATCAAAAGGTATGGAGGAGGAAATGGCAAAGCTACAAGAGATCTTAGCCACAAGTAAAGCTGCTCAACATGCTGCTAATGCTATGAATTTTGTAACAAAAACCACAGCCGAAGACGGTAATAAATTAACAACATTACAAAACGCAGGTAAAGAAGGTAGTGTGGGCGAAAGAGCTGGTACAGCAACTTCAGCAGCAAACGACGCCGATGCAACTCGAGGCTCCAGAATAGAAAATATAAGAAATGCTACTCAGCCAATGAGAGAAGCCTTAGAAGCCTTAGGACCTGAGGGAGAGTTAGTATCTGCAGCTCAAATGGGCGTACTTAGTATAGCAGACTCCTTTACTATTCTAGGTGATAAAACTGCAAGTGCTTCCGATAAGCTTGGAGCAGTTTCAGATGCAATAGGAGCTATAGGTTCCATAATGTCAGCAAATTCAAAAGCACAAATAGCAGAAATTGATGGACAGATATCTGCAGAAAAGAATAGAGACGGAAAATCAAAAGAATCTTTAGCTAAAATTAAAGCTATGGAGAAAAAGAAAGAACAAATGGCTAGAAAGGCTTTTGAAATGAATAAGAAAATGCAGATAGCACAAGCTATTGCAAGTACTGCATCAGCAGTAGTAGGAGCACTTTCAGCAAAACCATCAGGCCCATGGAATATACCTATAGCGGCTATGTATGGAGCAATGGGTTTAGCCCAAGTAGCTATAATAAGAAAGAGTAAGTTCCAAGGTGGAGCATCCGATGTTCCTAAACCTACTTCAACTATAGCAGTAGGAAAAAGAGATAATAGAGTAGACGTATCACAAGGAGCAAGTGCAGGAGAAACCGCGTACCTCAGAGGAGGAAAAGGAGTTGGAAGTAACGCAAACAGCTTTACTCCAGGTGGAGCAGCAGGAATGAGAGGATACGCAGCTGGTGGAGAAGGTATATTAGTTGGAGAAAGAGGACCTGAGATAGTACAACCTACAGCACCAATAGATATTATACCAAATAACAAACTAGGTGGTGGTGCACAGAATGTCAATTTTACTATTAATGCAGTAGACGCACAAGGAGTACAAGATGTACTACAAAGACAAAGAGGAAACATAATCGGAATGATTAGAGAAGCAGCAAACGAACATGGAGAAACTTTCATGGAATCAATTAATACAGAGGCATACTAATGGCAGCATATACAAGTTTTCAAACAATACTACCAGATCCAAATAACGGATACGCAGCTGGTGGTCAAGTTTCTAGTACTGTTGCAGATAAAGGACCTGGCTTCTCATCTGTTAATATTAGCTCAGGAACTCCTATCCAAGTTTCCAGAACTAATAGTGGGCGTGTAATAACGCGTTCAGCTGCTGGGCATAAGTATGATATAAAAATACAATATAATCCTATGACTCGTGAACAATTCGAACCTATTTACAGTTTTCTACTACAACAGAATGGAAGACTAAACCCATTTTTTGTACAGCTACCACAACAATATACTTCAAGAAATACTGCTTTTGGTACTCATGCTGCAAGTAATACTATAAGCAACGTAGGACTTCTTACTCAAGGAAGCGACTTTATGGTACAGGCAGGTCATTCAACAGTTCAAACCACAACTCCTCAACTTGGTGATATGTTTACTATTACAGATGCTAATGATAGTTTACATAAAAAATCTTATAGGATTACTAGGGTTATGACTAGAGATAACTATCATTCAGGGTTACATAGTAATCCTACTACTGCTCAAAGAATAATATACTTTAATCCACCCCTACAAAGAAAGGTAGCAGCAACACAAACAATAAATTACGATAAACCACTATTTCGTGTAATACTTAAAAATGATATTCAATCGTATAGTCTCGGAGTAAATAATTTATTTAGTTTTTCCTTAGACCTAGAAGAAGCACAGGCATAACATGGCAGAAAGAGCACTATCCACAGATATAAAAAAACTATTACTTAATAATGAGCCGTTTACTTATGCTCATTTGGTCAAATTTGAAAGACCTAGTAAAGAACTAATCAACGGCACATTTAGTACAGATGCGAAAAGATACGCATATTACACAGACTCGGCTTTTAATATCGACTTTAATGATGCAAGTTTAGATACTAATGGTAATGCTAATGGTGTCCAAACATATATAGCTGATAAGATTCTAGAAGTAGGAAACTACTCAGAAACTGTAGAAGCTAAAGCTTCTGGTATGAATATTAAACTATCAGCAGAAGCTTATAATAAATCCGTAACTGATGATGCAATCACTATGACCTCTAGTACTATAACTGTACCTGCTCATATTGATTTAGCCGCCGAAGGATTTAGAGAAGGAGATAAGATACTAGTTAGTGGTGGTACTAATAATGGTCACGAAGTAAAAGTCATAGGAATAAAAACAAATAATACAGTATTAGTTATAGCAAACATAGATAGTACTTTAGCTACTCAAAACACTGGTACATCAATTACTTTAAAAATAGTATCCGATGAACTAGGAGGCCCTTTAAATGAGCAAAATAATGCAGGTACTCTAAAATCTTACCATAATAGAGAAGTTTTTGTTTATAAAGCTTTCTTAGATGGAGCTTCTATAGTAGGATCTCCTGTACTTATATTCAAAGGAATAATACAAGCCACTTCTTTAGATGAAGACCCTAATAGTAAACTTCAAGTTACTTGGAATCTTACTAGTCATTGGGGTGACTTTGCTGCTGTAAAAGGTAGAATGTCAAATGATAAAATTCATAGAGCAGTAGATGCTCAAAATAGAGGACAAGACAAAGCCTCAGCTAAACCTGCCTATGCATCTGATTTAGGATTTATGCATGCAGAGCAAACAACAAATATACTTGCTACTTATACTGCAATAGAACAAGAACTAAAAGTCAAGGTCAAGAAAAAGTGGTTTGGGTTCAAAACAAAAGTTACTACAGAAATGGTAGACGTAGAAGTACAAAGAGATGTAAATCTTGATTTCAATCTTAGTGCTCATTTTATACCTGTAGTATATGGTGTAGATAGAGTACAAGGAAAGCCTATATTTGTAGACACAAAATCAACTGACCCAAATAATATTTATATAGCTTATACACTATGTGAAGGTCAAATAGGTGGACTATACGATTTATATATAGATGGCAATCCTTTAATCTGTGCAAACAAAGAAGATTCAGATGATAGAAATGATGCAACAGGAGCTTCAAAAGAAAATGTAGAAGTATTTTGTAGAGGAAGACAAGACCTAGGACAAACACTTGGTGGTGTAAAAATGTCTGGACGTAATGTTACAGGTTCTCCTAGATCTAACTATCAGTATAGAAAATCTATGATTGGTCAAGGAACTTCTGGTTTTAACCCTTTCGAAGATTACTTAGACGTGGAAGATATAGAATACTATGGCACTAATAAATCATTATTAAATGTAACGGCCACGGACGCAAATGGCGGCGGTGTGCTAGATGGAGAAACAGTAAGACTGTCAGCTCCAAACACAATGAGTATAACTTTGCATACAGGTAAAGAAGACCAAAAAGCAGATAATACTTTAACTTCTATAGCAGTATCTCCTAAGTTTAAAAGACAAGTAGATTACTTTAATGCTACTGAATCAGGAGCAGAATACTGGAGTCCTCAACATAAATTACTAGATACTGCCTATGTAGTACTAGATTGCGAAATAGCTGAAGATGCTACTACAGTACCCGAAATAGAATATCTAGTAAGAGGAAAAGCTGTATCATGTTATAACTATGATTATAGTTACGATCATACAGGAGCTTCAGGACAAGCTCATACTAACTTTAAAATAGGAGACCAAGTAACCCTTAAACGTACTAGTGATAACTCTACTCTTAATGCAAACGTAACAATTATAGATAAATGGTCTTTTGCAGATACAGAAGGAAACCTTAGGTATAGATTTAGATACAGTACTGCACCAAACTTAAGCTACTCAGACGGTATACCTCAAGTTACTGCATTCTATCATACAGATGGAAGTAATACTTGGAACATGACTACATGGAATCATGTTATTCATACAGGAACCGTGCCCGCAACTCTGTCTGTTACAACAACAGTAACTGCTAATGCCGGCGCAAATCTTACAGCTGCTACAGGCACTAATCCAGCTTGGTTAAATAATCCTTATTTAAATGGAGAACATTTTAACTTCTTCTTTACAAATGAAACTCTTGCATACTTTAGAAAAAATATTCCTTTCACAGTTGCAGGAACAACTTTAACAGCTACTGGTTCAAATGGAACTGGAGCAACTGGTGGAAGCCAAACCTTAGTATCAGCAGACAAAATCAAATTAGCTAGTGCAGCTAGTAGTGCTGATGACTACTATAATGACTATGGAATAGAACTTACAAAAACATATACAGATGCTACTGGAACTCATGCACAAAAAGTAACAAGATTTATATCTTCTTATGATGGCAGCGAAAGAGTAGCAACAATAACAGCTCAATGGCCTGAAAACATGGCACCGGACCCAGATGATGTAACTCAAGAAACTGGAGCCGTATATACCTACAAGCTATTACCTAAAACAACTAGCGATGATAAAAGAGTTACCATAAATCCAGCAATGCAGTTGCTAGATTATATGACCGCTAAAACTTATGGTAAAGATTTAGATATAGATAAAGATATAGCTTTGTCAGACTTCTTGTTATCTGCTAGAACTTGTGATGATAAAGGAACTCAAACTCTTTTAGGTATGACTAATAGTCACTTATCAGCAATAAGTATAGGTGAAAGATATGTACTTACTTCCGATGGAACAAATTCCGGAAGTGTAGTAGCTATGGGATTAGTTAAATCTAAAGGTACTTATTCAAATAATGTAAACTACGTAGTACTAGAACAGTGTTCAGGTAAGTTTTCAAAACGTTTTATGAAAAATACTCATTCATATAGTGTGGGTGATATAATATATACAGGGCATGCAAATGGCTACTCTAGAGTTACCTCTGCGGGAACTATAAGTTCTCCCCCTACAGGTAATTTAACAAGTATACCTATTTTTAAAATTGCTGGAGGTACTATTTCAAGTACTTCATTCACAGTAAGTCTTAATCAAAATGCATACAACAACTATGTTGGCGTGTATAATCCTACTAGTTTTAGTTATGATACTGGTTACAGTATTTTTGATTCTGATAACGTCCAATACTGGAGATACTTAGGTTGGAACTCTCACGAACAAAGAGAAGTTACGCGTCACCAATGCATGGGCTCAGTAGATACTTCTCAGTCTGTTTTTTCTAATATTAATGGATTCTTAAAGAATTTTAATGGATTACTATCATACGAGGCAGGACAGTATGCATTAAGAATAGAAACAACTTCTGATGGAATTACATCTCAGATTGCTACTTCTAGTGATACTGGATATACTGTAGGAGCTCAAAAAAATGCTCGATGGATAGACGAATCCGATGTTATTGGAAAAATTGCTGTAAAAGATGCTGGGACAAAAAAATCTTATAACACGGTTAGTACTCAAATAGAAGACCCAGGTAACCAATTTAAAAACACAGCTGTAACTTTTTATGATTCTAACTACTTAAGAGCAGATAAAAATGTTATAAAATCAGGAAGTGTCGCTATACCTGCTGTTGCGAGTTATTATAATGCTCGTATAAATGTAGAAAACTTCTTGCGTAAATCAAGGTTTGGACTCTCAATAAGTTTCACTATGGGGCCTAAGGCATTAATGTTACTTGCTGGGGATACTATAGCATTTTCACATGATAGATTTGGATGGAATGGAAAGAAATTTAGGATTACTAATATATCCTATAATAAAAATTGTAATGCAAATATAACAGCAGAAGAATATGATGATAGTTTTTATACTATTACTGCTCCGTCATTACCAAGTGTATCAGGAAATGACCAAAGACAAGGACTTCAGGCTTCCCCTGGCGTGCCCGGTTCCCCAACAGCAACAGCGGGAGCGTTGGGTACTATTGCTATAACTTGGTCAAACAACTCTAACTTTACAGATAACATGTT
>TARA_R110000764_G_scaffold2954_10_pt1 | contig 15145 bp, 10 predicted proteins | sample TARA_R110000764 | Tara Oceans TARA_R110000764 (sample SAMEA4398111) | marine metagenome | biome: Polar Biome; feature: [SRF] surface water layer (ENVO:00010504); material: water (ENVO:00002006), including particulate matter (ENVO:01000060) such as... | depth 5 m | reverse complement strand
GGGGCAGGTTGGTTATAGCGCCAACGTTTATCTTTACTTAGATGCGGATATTGCTGTTTATGGGCTTCAATATCTGGCATTGCACCTACCATAGGTAAGTGATCTGGTGTCATACATCTTAAGCGGGCTTTGCTTTGTATAATATCTTTGGTATTCCAGTCAGTTAACCCCGGTAAACACTTATCTAGCATGTTGAGATTAAATTGGTCGTCTTCGGTTTTGTTTTCTGTGTCAAAACTGTTCTTTTGGAAGGTGGCTCCGATACAGTGTAAATTTTTGTTTTCTGGCGTTAAGTAACCTTTATGACAAATAACCGTTGATAACGATTTAATTTTGTCATTACTCGCCATGCTACTCACTTGGCCACGAACAGATGTTAAAGGTAATTGCTTTATTAAATTTAGCGGGATGCCTTGAGCGCCACCGCAATAAATTAGCATACCGACTAAATGGTTTTCTTTATCACTTTGCAATAACCATTTTCCATCAGCTTGCTGGTTAATATTGTTTATTTTACAACCCGTTTCTATTCGCAAGCGATTAGTTGATTCTGCGGCACTGAAAATTTGTTTAACCAATTGAGCAGGGGCTATCCAACCGGCTTTTGGGAAAAATAACCCTCCATGATCAAGCGCTATACTTGCTAACTCACTCGCTGTTTGTTTATCAACACTGTGGATAAGGCTTTTTGGCCACACAGTTGAGTTTTCAATATGCTGTTGACGAAGTGCTAAAGCGGGCTTGTACGATATCTCTAATAGGCCGCACCAGTCGTGATCAAAATTAAAGCCTTGCGCCAATATGCTTTTATAATAACTTACGGCTTGCTCGAAAGCTTGTTGGTAAAACAGACTAATATCGTCAGCCTGTTGATGAATCAAAGGGTATAGCGCAGCAATATGATTACTAGAGGCACCTTGAGCCACACTAAAGTCTTGGCAGTATACGGTAACTTTAACGCCTGCTTTTGTTAACGCATAAGCCGCACACGCTGATGCAATACCACCACCAATAATACTTACTTGCTGTGGTTTAGCGATAATTTGACGTTGTTGATAGCCTTTGCCTGAATCAGGATTTTGTTGAAAAACGCCGCTGAGCATTTCATCCTTTTTACCATTAGTAGGGCGCTTTTCTACCCGAAAGCCGGCCGATATTAACTGGCGTTTAACTTTACCCGAAACCGTAAAAGTCGATAAGGTCGCTTGCTCTTTAGATAAACGCGTTATTTGTTGGAAAAGCCCCGTATGCCACATTTCAGGGTTTTTAGCCGGTGAAAAGCCATCGAGATACCAAGCGTCAACTATCGCTGAAACGCGGGTGTTTTTATCGCTCGCTAATTGCGCTAAGCCTAGTGTTGCATCGTTAAATATTAATTGTAGGGTAACAGCGCCATTTAAAAAACTCAGAGTAATGTCTTGCTCTGGGTGTTCAGGGTATTGGGCGATTAACTGTTGACTGTATTGTTCAAGCTCAGGCAATATTTTCAACGATTGGGACAATTGCGCTTTGGATAATGGATATTTCTCGACACTGATAAAATGCAAAGTGCTGTCTGCTGCTGTTCTTGTGTTCTGTCGGTTTTGGCTTTGCTTTAGTTGGTCAAATGTCGCAAGCGTGAGTAAAAAGTTTAAGCCGGTGCCGAAACCGGTTTCTGCAATAACAAATTTTTCGGGGTATTTGGCTAACCTTGTTTTAATTTTATTACCGTTAATAAATACACACTCACTTTGGCTTGTGCCGTGGTTTGTATCAAAATAGATATCTTCAAATTGGCTTGAATAAGGTGAACCGTCACTTTGAAAGGTAATCTTTGTTTGATCAATCACAATATTAACGTCTTCCGTTGTAGGTAAAAAAAGGTTATTTTACATATTATTACAAAGGACTGTCATAAAAATGAAAACATTCAGTGTACAAGTGTACGCTGGACAGACCAGTATAGGGGGCAAAAGTATGTATGATACGCCCAGATTTTTTAATTGAATATGGTTATTTATATGAAACGTGTAGTTATCACCGGATTAGGTATTGTATCAAGTATTGGTAATGATGCAGAAGAAGTATTAGCGTCGTTAAAAGAAGGTCGTTCAGGTATTACCCGTGCTGAAAGTTTTGCTGAAATGGGTTTACGCAGTCAAGTTTGGGGCAAACCTGAAATTGAAGTAAAAGACCACATTGACCGTAAAGCATTACGTTTTATGGGTGAAGCGTCAGCTTTTGCCTATATAGCCATGGATCAAGCAATTAAAGATTCAAAATTAACCCCTGATCAAGTATCGAATTTCCGTACCGGTATTGTTGCTGGCTCTGGTGGCGCATCTTCAGAAAACGTAGTAAATTCTGCTGATATTCTGCGTGAAAAAGGCGTTAAACGCGTTGGTCCATACGCCGTGCCTAAAACAATGTCGAGTACTATCTCAGCATGTTTAGCGACACCGTTTAAAATTCTCGGCGTTAACTATTCAATTAGTTCTGCCTGTGCTACCAGTGCTCATTGTATTGGTCATGCGGCTGAACTTATTCAATTAGGTAAGCAAGACGTTGTATTTGCTGGTGGCGGTGAAGAAGTTCATTGGTCACTTGCGATGATGTTTGACGGCATGGGCGCATTATCTTCTAAATACAACGATACACCAGAAATGGCTTCTCGTACTTATGATGCAGACCGCGACGGTTTCGTTATATCAGGCGGCGGCGGTATGGTTGTGGTTGAAGAGCTTGAACATGCTCTAGCACGTGGCGCGCATATTTATGCTGAGATTGTTGGCTACGGTGCAACATCAGACGGTTACGATATGGTTGCTCCTAGTGGTGAAGGTGCTATACGTTGTATGCAACAAGCCATGCAAGGTGTTGACGCTAAAGTTGATTACTTAAATACTCACGGTACTTCTACACCCGTTGGCGATGTTAAAGAGCTTGGTGCAATACAAGCTGTATTTGGTAAAGACTCTCCAGCAATAAGTGCTACGAAAGCAATGACCGGCCATGCACTAGGTGCTGCAGGTGTTCATGAAGCTATTTTCTCATTATTGATGATGGAACATAGCTTTGTAGCTCCATCAATTAATATCAATACCTTGGATGAACAAGCAGAAGGTTTAGATATAGTGACTGAAAAGCGCGATATGGAACTTAACTTGGTTATGTCAAACAGCTTTGGTTTTGGCGGCACTAACGCAACACTTGTTATGCAAAAGTATAAATAATAAGTCGACGTTTGATCAGCAGTGGCCTAATTTTCCACTAAGCTTGGTTAAATCTAAAAACCGTTAATATGTTAACGGTTTTTTTATACGTAAAAATCATGAAAACGACAACAAATATGTTCTCGCTACGATGTTTTTTTTATTAAATTTAGCTACAATGAGCATCCTGTTTGTTATTGATTATGTTTGCCTTATTATGCCCCATTGTATAATTGAATATTCCGCAACGATTACTGAAAGTTTACCTGTAGAACAGCTAATGCATGCTGTTTATAAAGGTGCCAACCAAAGCGAACTTTTCGCCTCAAGTGATATAAAAGTGCGTGCATGCGCATTTGACAGTTTTTACTTGCCCGGCGCTGAACAGGTGTTTGTGCATGTAAATTTAAAAATATTATCAGGGCGCGATTTGTCACAACGTAAAAGTTTAAGTGAGAGTGTTAGTAATCAACTTGAGCGCTTGGGTATCGATAACGCGGTAATTACTGTCGAAGTAACAAAAATCGAAAAAGAAAGCTATGTTAAGAAGATAACATCAACGGTATAGCGTTTCACTTTTCTGCATGAGTGTTGGTTGGAACTTTACATGAATATTTTTTATGACGAAAACATGCCGTTTGCGGCAGAGTTTTTTTCAGATTTAGGTGATTTAACGGCGTTTTCTGGCCGCACTTTGACATCAACAGATGTTCGTGATGCTGACGTGCTGTTAGTGCGCTCAATTACGAAAGTAAATGAGCACTTGTTACAGCAAAATAAAGCGTTAAGTTTTGTTGGCACTGCGACCATTGGCGTTGATCATATTGATCAACAATACCTGAACAATAGAAACGTAAAGTTTCATTCTGCTCCTGGTTGTAATGCTATCTCTGTCGCTGAATACGTGCTTAGCGCTTTAGTGGTATTAGCAGAGCGGTATTTATTCTCTTTATCAACATTAACCGTGGGTATTGTCGGAGCAGGTAATACGGGTTCAAGATTAAGCGAAAAATTAAGTGCGTTAAATATTAAGCATGTTTTATGTGACCCATTATTAGCTGAAAATTCAGCTGATATGCGAGACTTTGTTTCGCTTGAGGAGGCACTAAATTGTGATGTGGTTTCGTTGCATGTTCCTCTCACGAGAAAGGGCGAAAACCCAACGTACCATTTATTAGATGCCGCAAGACTAGCGAAACTTAAAGACCACCAAATATTGATTAATGCTTGTCGTGGAGAAATTATCGACAATAATGCTTTATTGAAAATGAAGCAGCAGGGCCACCCTTTAAAGTTAGTTTTAGATGTGTGGGAAAATGAGCCGACTATATTATTAGCGTTAATCTCGCATTGTGAAATTACTACGGCACACATTGCTGGTTATAGCTTAGAAGGAAAAGCTCGTGGCACAGAAATTCTGTATCGGGCATTATGCCAACAGTTAGATATTTTACCAAGTAAGCAACTCGCTGACTTTTTACCGGTACCGGCAATTAGTGCGATTGAAATTAAACAAGACTTTGATGAAATACTGCTAAACCAACTTGTCAAAATGGTTTACGATGTCAGACGTGACGATGCAATTTTTCGTCAACAAATTAATATTCAAGGATTTGACTATATTCGCAAAACTTACCCGACTCGCCGGGAATTTTCGGCAATAAAGGTAACCTTGAATAACGCGTTGAGCTCAGATGCGCCACATCAGCTTGGCTTTAATAAATAAACTGGATAAAAGAGAGAGGATCATGGCACAGAAATTTGATGTTTGCGTACTAGGTGCAACGGGATTAGTTGGTAAAACAATTATTGAAATATTAGAACAACGTGATTTTCCTATTAACAAGTTATATCCACTGGCCAGTGCTCGTTCGGCAGGTGAATTTATCGAGTTTAACGGTGAAAGCATTGAAGTTTTAGATGCTGATAATTTTGATTGGAGCCTTGCACAAATAGGTTTCTTTTCAGCAGGTGGAGCTACTTCAGCTAAATACGCACCAATTGCTGGTGAAGCGGGTTGTATTGTTATTGATAATACTTCTGAGTTTCGTTACGACGCCGATATTCCATTAGTGGTACCTGAAGTAAATCCTCAAGCACTTGCTGAATACCGCAATCGCAATATTATTGCTAACCCTAATTGTTCAACCATTCAAATGATGGTGGCTTTAAAGCCTATTTATGACGCCGTGGGTATTTCTCGTGTTAATGTTTGTACTTATCAGTCTGTTTCTGGCGGCGGTAAAGCAGCAATGGACGAGTTAGCGAAACAAACTGCCGATCTATTATCTGGCAAGCCTGTTGAGTCGAAAAATTTCTCTCGTCAAATCGCCTTTAATGTTATTCCACAAATTGATGTATTTCTTGAGAATGGTTACACCAAAGAAGAAATGAAAATGGTTTGGGAAACGCAAAAAATACTTGGCGATGATACAGTAATGGTTAACCCTACTGCTGTTCGCGTTCCGGTATTTTTTGGTCATGGCGAATCATTGCATATTGAAACTAACTCTCCTATTTCAGCTGAAGAAGTAAAAGCGTTATTGAGTGAAGCACCAGGGATAGTGGTTTGTCATAATGATGAAGACTTCCCAACGCAAATTACTGATGCTAGCGGCAAAGATGAAACGTTTGTTGGCCGAATTCGAGAAGATATTAGCCACAACAACGGTATTAATATGTGGATTGTTGCTGATAACGTTCGAAAGGGCGCAGCCACAAACAGCGTACAAATTGCTGAGTTATTAGTCAAAGATCACCTTAGCGAGTATTAATAGTCGTTAAGTTGTAGATTTATTAAAGAAAAATGAAAACCCGTCGTTATAATAAGCGACGGGTTTTTTTGTTTTATTTCACTTAGCGCAAATTAAGGATAAGATAAGAACTGTTGTATTAAACTGATAACATAGTAAAAAAGCTATAAAAGCATTTATCCAAGTATCTGGCAGTAATTATTTAATAACTGGAATAATTTTTGCTTCTCAATCTCCTGACTTGGACCCGTCATTGTATTGACGAATAATCATTATAAATAGGAAATTTTAATGCAAACATTTTTACGCCTGTGCCTTTGGCAGGTACTTATTATTAGCATTAGCTGCTTTAGTCTTCCAGCAATTGCTGAAGATGACGGTATACGCATTCGTGGTCCAAAATCTACCGATGCTTTTCCTTACGACCGTTATGGCCCGATCACAGGCAAAGATACTTTATGGAATATTGCACTAAAAGTACGACCTGATCCGCGCTTGTCAGTTTACCAAGTCATGCAAGCCTTATATGAGCATAACCCTGGCTCTTTCAAAGAAAATAATCTAAATCACATGATTAGTGGCCAGTATTTAAAACTGCCACCTATCGACATAATACGTGCAATTAATCCTGATTCTGCGCAACAAAAGTCACGTAGCGATGATAAGGCTTGGCAAAAGAAAGTTGCTAAGGTTGTTAAAGTTGCGCCTAAAAAAATACAATTACCAGAGGAAGCTTCGGTAAATAAAAAAGATTTAGATGCTGCAAAATCAGAAATAAATGTGCAATTAAAAGCAATAGACAGCACACAACAACAAAGATTAGCCACGATTCAAAATGATGTTTTAGATTCTATTGATGGCCTTCAAAGTTTATTAAAAGAAAACGAAGCACTGCGTCAGCGACTTACAAGCTTTAATGACCAACTTGACGTTATGCAAAGCGAAGTTGCTAAAAGCAAAGAAATTAAAATTCAAATGGACGATATGATCTCACTTCAACAAGAGCTTTTAACAAAAGCTGAAGCCAGAGAACAAGCGTTATTAATTGAAAAACAAAAAGCCGAACTTGAAGAAGGCAATTTAATGTCGAGTTCATGGTTCGTTGCGTTAATGGCGACATTGCCGGCGATTTTAATTTTGTCATTATTAGCCTTTTTATTTCGACGAAAAGCCAATAAAGAAAGTAATGACAACTTAGCGTCTGACAGTAAAGAAAAGAACGTCGATGCTGAAGCTAAACCAACAACTCAACCCGTGTCAGAAAACATCGAAAACGAATTAACGCTAGAAGATGAATTAAGCCTTGATGATGAACTGTCACTCGACGATGAGCTATCAATAGACTTATCTGAAAATGATGAAGATCATGATGATTTATTTTCAGATGATTTAGATGCGCTTGATGAAGACGTAATTCAACTAGATGACGACTTAGATGACTTATCTGATTTAGGTGAACTTGAAGATATTGCTTTAGACAGTGAAGAGGACACTATTGCTTTAGATGATGACCTAATTGAAGGTGAAGCCTTAGAAGGGGGTCAACTGGATCAAAGTGACTTAGATTCTCTATTTGCAGGTTTAGAGGATGAAGTAGAAAACGAAGATGAAATTTCCCTTGATTCAGACGAGACGGATCAGGACGAATTAGAAAGTTTACTTGCTGAAACCTCTGCAAATGCACCCCAATCAAACGAAGATGAAGAGTTATTGACTCAGCCTGAGGATATTGATGCTTTACTTGATGCCGCAGGAGAGCCTGATGAGTTGACCGAAGACTCTGAGGTCGATATCAGCGAAGTGTCAGAACCTTATGATATTGATGCTCTGTTAGACGCGGTCAGTGAAGTACAGGAGAGCGCTAGTGAAGAAGCTTCATTAGATATTTCAGATCCTAATGACATTGATGATTTGCTTGATTCGATTAACGATCAAGGTGATGCATCTAATGAGGATGACACGTCAACTGAAGACAACCTTGAAGTAGCAGACCCTGATGATATTGATGCACTGCTAGATTCGATTAACGATCAAGGTGATGCATCTACTGAGGATGACACGTCAACTGAAGACAACCCTGAAGTAGCAGACCCTGATGATATTGATGCACTGCTAGATTCGATTAACGATCAAGGTGATGCATCTACTGAGGATGACACGTCAACTGAAGACAACCCTGAAGTAGCAGACCCTGATGATATTGATGCACTGCTAGATTCGATTAACGATCAAGGTGATGCATCTACTGAGGATGACACGTCAACTGAAGACAACCCTGAAGTAGCAGACCCTGATGATATTGATGCACTGCTAGATTCGATTAACGACAAAGATGAAACTCCGACTGAGAATAAAGCTTCTACTGACGATATTGACGAGAATGACAATAGCCTTGATGAGTCAAACGAAGTAGCAGACCCTGATGATATTGATGCACTATTAGATTCGATTAACGCTCAAGACGAAACTCCGACAGAAAATAAAGCTTCGACTGAGGAAATTGACGAGAGTGACGTTAGCCTTGATGATGCAAGTGAAATAACAGAGTCAGAGTCTACTGAAAGTGAAAATACCGAGCTCATTAATAACTTTACGGATGAATACGTACAATCATTTATAGATACTGATCTGAGCGATGTATCCGATGAGAACGCCACCGAAAGTTTGGATACAGACAATGCTGATGATGTATCCAATAAGGCTGCTGAACAAGAGCAACGGGCTGAACAAGTAAGTAAAGAAAGCGAAACTCTTGAGAATAATGATAAAAGCGATAGTGCCGATAATAGCGAAGACATTTCAGATGATTTTGACATTGACGCTTTAATTGAAGAAGTCAATCATAACTCAGAAGCCGAGAGTGAAGATGCATTAGAAATTGGTGATGATGTTCTTGATACCGAATTATCTGATAGTGATTTACAGTCTAAAGAATCTGAGAGCGAATTAGCAGATCAAGAAGCTGCGGCGATAGATGAAGAAACTTTAGCGGCATTATCCGGTGACTTTGACGAGTCAACATTAACTAACTTATTGAACGACGAAAAAGACAGTAATGACATGGTGGAGTTATCTCCGGACTTTACTGATAGTAATGTTTTAGCTGATTTACTTGCCGATGATGAGACCCCGGCACAAGCTAATGATAGAAAATCAGAAGCCAGTAATGTTGAGGAAGTTAAAGGCATTAAAGAATTAGATAACCTAGATTTTGATGACTTGTTAGCAAATATTGAAGAAGAAAGTGGCCAAAGCAGTAGCGATGAATTTGAATACAGCGAAGGTTTTGATATTGGCGATGACTTTGAATTAGATGTGTCAGAAGATGTTACCTTAGAAGATAACGATTCGAATAAGGAAAATAAAGAGGAAGATTTTATTTCTGTAGATTCTTTATTATCCGATAGTTTACTTGATGGCAAGCCTACAGAACCCTATGAAAAAATGAACATTGATGTAGGGTTAAGCGAATTTCCTGAGTTTTCTGGTAATATTACCGAAGAAGATGTTGATGACGATGATAATGGTATTGCCGCTAAATTAGACTTAGCGAAAGTTTACCTAGAAATTGGCGATCAAGATAATGCCGAAGTGATCTTACTTGATGTGATCAAGCAAGGTGATGCACAGCAGCAGTTTGATGCTCAACAATTATTAGATAATCTTAAAGATTAATATATTTTAATGCTGTAGGTAATATAAGGCTGCTCTTTGCAGCCTTTATACTTTTTAATTATTGCAAAGTGTTGAATACATTAATTCAATTGGTATAACGCGTAAAATAATGGATAATGTCTCACCTTAGCAATGGAGGATAAAATGCGTTACGCTTTAGGCATAGAATACGATGGTAGTAACTACTACGGTTGGCAAAGACAAAAGAATGTAATTAGCGTTCAAGAGTCGGTAGAAAAAGCTTTATCAAAAATTGCCAATGAACCCATTGAGGTGGTCTGCGCAGGCAGAACCGATACTGGGGTTAATGCGACCAATCAGGTCATTCATTTTGAAACAGAAAAGGTGCGTAAAGATGTTGCGTGGACATTAGGGGTTAACACTAACTTACCTAAAGACATTGCCGTATCTTGGGTGAAAGAAGTTAATACTGACTTTCATGCTCGCTTTAGCGCAACAGCTCGGCGCTACCGTTATATCATTAATAATAATCGTCTACGGTCGGCTATTTTAAGTTCTGGTATTAGTTTTTGCCATTACCCACTAAATGAAAATTTAATGCATCAAGCGGCACAATACTTAGTTGGACGTCATGACTTTACATCATTTAGAACGGTGCACTGTCAGTCAAATTCGCCCACTAGAACTTTGCACTATTGTAATGTTTCTCGCCAAGGTGAGTTCGTTATTATTGATATTAAAGGCAATGCATTTTTACACCATATGGTGAGAAATATTGCAGGTAGTTTAATGAAAGTCGGTCAGGAACTAAAACCTGTTAGTTGGCTCAAAGAAGTACTTGAGGCTAAAAACCGTTGTGTTGCGGGTATTACGGCTCCTTCTGCGGGACTCTATTTTGTTGATGTGGATTACCCAGAAACGTTCGGTATTCCAAAGCGTAGCCCAGGACCATTATTTCTACTATAATCAATATTAAAGCCATGTTGATTGATAACTTATTTAATGACTATCTTAGGCAATAATCGTGTTATAAAGATAGATACGCAATTAAACTGTTTGATTTTCGTTAGTCATTAGACATTTTTTTAAATGAAACAGTAGCGTAGTTAATTACTCAAATAAGTGAATAAGAAGAAAACAGACCAGTTTTTCCTATAATTGTGTAGGTGTTCTATGGTCTAATTCAACGAATTAGCAAAAATTTTATATTTAGTGGTTGTATTTTAAACAATTATTAAATTTTTTCGTGTATAGGCAAAAATATATTATGAGCTGGATTGAAAAGATTCTCCCAAAAGCAAAAGCAACACAAAAAAGAAATATTCCAGAAGGTGTTTGGAGTAAGTGTTCTAGCTGTAACGCGGTGCTTTATAAAGTTGAGCTAGATCGACAAATGTCAGTTTGTCCAAAGTGTGATCATCACATGCGTATTTCTGCACGCAAACGTATAGATGGTTTTCTTGACCAAGGCGAGCGAGTTGAACTAGGTGAAGAGTTTGAAGCACAAGATATTCTTAAATTTAAAGACTCTAAACGCTATAAAGATCGTATTTCAGCGGCGCAAAAAAGTACCGGTGAAAAAGATGCGCTAGTGGTTATGAGAGGCGAACTTCATGGGCAACCTATTGTGGTAGCTGCATTTGAATTTGGTTTCTTGGGTGGCTCAATGGCGTCTGTTGTTGGTGCTCGCTTTGTTAAAGGTGTCGAATATTGTTTAAAGCATAACGTACCCTTTGTTTGTTTTTCTGCCAGTGGCGGCGCACGTATGCAAGAAGCATTGTTTTCACTAATGCAAATGGCAAAAACCAGTGCAGCATTAGCTAAAATGAGTGAAAAAGGCCTTCCTTATGTTTCAGTGCTAACCGATCCTACTATGGGTGGTGTTTCAGCAAGTTTAGCTATGTTAGGTGACATTAATGTTGCCGAGCCTAAAGCATTAATTGGCTTTGCAGGTCCGCGCGTTATCGAACAAACAGTACGTGAAAAACTACCTGAAGGCTTTCAGCGTAGTGAATTCTTAAAAGAAAAAGGCGCGATTGACATTATTGTAGATCGTCGCGAAATGCGCAGTACTTTAGCAAGAATGCTTGCTAAGTTTATGGGGCAAGATAGCCCAGCAGCATAACGGAAAATTCATGTCAAAAATGATTAAAGGCCATTCAGCGAGAAACAATCTCACTGAATGGCTTTCTTATTTAGAGAGTATTCATTCAGTTGAAATAGAGCTTGGCTTAACTCGCATTAATGCTGTTGCCAAAAAGCTTAATATTGCATTTCCTTCGTCTACTGTTATCACGGTTGCTGGCACTAATGGTAAAGGCACAACCTGTGCATTTTTAGAGAATGCTTTTTTAGCTCAAAATTTAACGTGCTCGGTATATTCATCTCCACATATTGAACGCTTTAATGAGCGTTTGCGCCTCAATAAAGTTGAAGTAAATGATGATGACTTGGTTAATGCCTTTGAAACTATCGAGCGAACTCGCGAAGACATATCCTTAACTTATTATGAATATACAACATTAGCGGCTTTGTTAATTTTAACCGCACAGCAGCCCGATGTTATTATTCTTGAGGTTGGTTTAGGCGGGCGTTTGGATGCTACCAATATCGTTGATGCAGATGTTGCTGTGATTACGACTATTGATCTCGATCATCAAGCTTATTTGGGCAATACTCGCGAAGCCATTGGTTTTGAGAAAGCTGGGATAATGCGCTCCAACAAAATTGCAGTCATTGGTGATACCAACCCACCAAACTCAATGATAGAACATGCAAAATGCATTGGCGCTAAATCATACTTTCGCGACAAAAACTTTATGATTGAACAATCTAATAACAATGATTGGCAGTGGCAAAGTGATAGGCATAAGTTTTCAGGGCTTTCTGATTGTAAAATACCACAAGACAATGTTTGCACAGCAATAATGGTGCTTAGTGTATTATCTGATAAGCTTGCGTTAACGCTAGACAGCACATTTATAAATACAGTGATTGATGAAACTATTGTTGCTGGCAGAATGGAGAAGTTTAGTGATGGTTGCGATGTTATTTTAGATGTTGGGCATAACCCACAAGCTGCAAGATACCTAGCCTCACAATTACAACAATTGAATTATCCCAAGGTACATGCTGTTTTAGGAATGCTTACTGATAAAGATACAACAAATACTGTCGCGCCACTTTTACCTTTAGTTTCGCATTGGTATATTGGTACGCTTGACGCTCCAAGGGGGCGTGCAGCAAAAAGTATCTTAGAATCTACACAAATAGACACGACAAAGGTGAATTGCTTTGACAATGTCTCTCAGGCATTTAAAATGGCAAAACATAATGCAAAAGCAACTGATCTTATTCTGGTTTTTGGATCTTTCTTTACGGTTGCTGAAATAAGACGTTTGTTAGTTTAACTATGATTGGAGTTTAATTTGTCTACACCATTTCAAAATCGTTTAGTTGGTACTATTATTGTTGCGGCTATCGCTATTATATTTTTACCTGATGTACTTGATGGCGACAAAAAAACATACCAAGATAACTTTGAAGCGATTCCAGATGCTCCGCAAGTTAATTTAACTCAAGAAAATACCAGCTTTCCTGAGCACAAACTTGCTAATTTACCCACAGAAGATTTTACTGATGAGTTAGCGCTCGACGATCAAAGTGTTATAGATTCAGCGAATGCGCTTAAAGAAAAAGATGTTACGGTAACCACGCTAGCTAAAGAAGCACCTTTTTCTTCGGATAAAGCTACACTAGCAGCAAAAAATACGATTGATAAAGTGGTAAAAAAATCACCAAGTAAAGCCGTAACAGAGCAAGCATGGGTTATTCAATTAGGCAGTTTTCGTCACCAAAACAATGTTGATGAATTGGTCAGCAAGTTACAAAAAGAAGGCTACACCGCCTTTACTAAACCTATTAAGACTAAGTCAGGAAAGTTGACCAAAGTTTTTATTGGACCTGAATTAATAAAATCATCGCTAGAAGAAAAACTACCAGCATTGAAAAAGCTAACAAATGTACAAGGTAAAGTTGCTCGATTCTATCCCGCTAAATAATAAAATTATTAGCAAATCCTAGGCGGCTTCTGGTAGAATGCGCGCCTCTAATCAATGAGAATATTCGATTTATGGTTTGGATAGATTATGCCATTTTGGCTGTTATTGGCATTTCAGCTTTAATAAGTTTAGTGCGTGGCTTTGTCAAAGAAGCTGTGTCTTTAATTGTCTGGATCAGTGCTTTCTTTGTCGCAAGTACCTTCTATCTTAATTTGTCGACTCTACTTACCAATATTTCCGACCAACTGCTGCGTAATGCTGCCTCGATTGCTATTTTATTTATCTCCACGCTAATCTTAGGCGCATTGGTTAATTACGTTATTGGACAACTGGTTAGTAAAACTGGTTTGTCTGGCACAGACAGAGTATTAGGTATCGTTTTTGGTGCGCTAAGAGGCGTACTGATTATTGCCGCAGTTTTATTTTTTATGGACGCATTTACACCGGCGTCCTCTGCAACTTGGTGGCAAAACTCTCAATTGGTTCCTGAATTTACATTAATAGTTGAATGGTTTTTTGAATATCTCAAACAATCGTCAAGTTTTTTAGCTTAGTATTTAAACCTAGTTCGTCGGAGAATAAGTGCATGTGTGGTATTGTTGGTATTGTTGGTAAATCCCCCGTTGGTCAAGCATTGTATGATGGTTTAACGGTTTTACAGCATCGTGGACAAGACGCTGCGGGTATCGTGACTATTCACGAAAACACCTTTAGATTACGCAAAGGTAATGGTTTAGTTAAAGATGTTTTTCATACTCGTCATATGTTGCGCCTTCAAGGTAATATGGGTATTGGGCATATTCGCTACCCAACGGCTGGTACGTCTAGCTCTTCAGAAGCGCAGCCTTTTTATGCTAACTCACCTTTTGGTATTTCATTAGCGCATAACGGTAATTTGACTAACGCTGAAGAGCTTAAATTATGGCTTAACAGTGAAGCTCGACGTCATGTTAATACTACATCTGACTCTGAACTATTGCTTAATATTTTAGGTCATGAATTACAAAATTCAGAACAGCATAAATTAGACCCTAGTGATATTTTTACCGCAATAAGTAATGTTCATAAGCGTGTACGTGGCGCCTATGCAACGGTTGCCTTAATTATTGGTTATGGCATGGTGGCATTTCGTGACCCTAACGGTATTCGTCCGCTAGTATTTGGTAAGCGCGAAACTACATCAGGTGTTGAGTATATGGTTGCATCTGAATCGGTTGCGCTTGACGCTAACGAGTTCGAATTTGTTCGTGATGTAGCGCCTGGTGAAGCTATTTTCTTCACAGAATCAGGCCAAATTCATAGCCAACAATGTGCTGAAAACCCTTCTTTTCACCCTTGTATTTTTGAATATGTTTACTTCGCTCGCCCTGACTCATCTATTGATAAAATTTCTGTTTACGGATCTCGTGTTGATATGGGTAAAAAACTTGGCGATAAAATTGCTAAAGAATGGGATGACATCGATATAGATGTTGTGATCCCTATCCCTGAAACTTCTTGTGAT
>TARA_R110000764_G_scaffold127004_3_pt1 | contig 15263 bp, 11 predicted proteins | sample TARA_R110000764 | Tara Oceans TARA_R110000764 (sample SAMEA4398111) | marine metagenome | biome: Polar Biome; feature: [SRF] surface water layer (ENVO:00010504); material: water (ENVO:00002006), including particulate matter (ENVO:01000060) such as... | depth 5 m | reverse complement strand
GCGACGTGGTAGTCCTTGGCCATATCAATGTTCCTTTATATGTTTATACGGCGTTAGCATGACGCACAGGCAAAGGCAACGCCGTGTGAAGGCGCGCCTGCAATATTCCGTTTGGCATGGGGCGATCTAGCCGTTGAAGCCGAGGACCGTGTCGATGATGCGGTCCTGGTCGGCTTCGCCGAGATAGGGATGCATCGGCAGGGCCAGGACGTGCTGGCTCGCCGCCTCGGTGACCTTCAGGTGTCCTTCGGCCGGTGCGTAGGACAGGGCGAAGTCCTGCTGGTGGATCGGCACCGGATAGTAGACCATGCTCGGGATGCCGTTCGCGGTGAGATGGGCCTGCAGGCCGTCGCGATTATCGTGCTCGATGACGTACTGGGCCCAGACCGAACGGCCCCCTTCAATCACCCCTGGCACACCCTTGACGCCCCCGCGCAGCCCCCTTGCATACCGCTCGGCGACCCCTTGCCGCAAATCGATCTCGTCAGCGAAAATTTTCAGCTTTTCCAACAGGATAGCGGCCTGAATCGTGTCCAGGCGCGAATTCATGCCGACCCGCAGGCTGAGGTATTTCGGGTCATGGTGGAAGTTGCGCGTGGCCGCATCCGACGGCGTGACCTTGCCATAAACCCGAAGGGATTCAATGAGTTCTGCCAGCTTCGCATCATTCGTGACAATCGCGCCACCATCGCCATAGCAACCCAGCGGCTTGGCCGGGAAAAAGCTGGTCGTCGCAATATCCGCCCAGTCAGACGGGTGTTTGCCATTCAACGTGCAGCCAAAGCCCTGCGCCGTATCGGCGATCAGCTTCAGCCCGAACTCGTCACAAATCGCTTTGATTTCAGGGTAGTTAGCCGGTTGCCCGAACAGGTCGACTGCGATCACGGCTTTGGGGTTGAGTTTCCCGGCAGCGACAACCGTTTCGATTTCGGCGCGCAGGGAGGCAGGGTCCATATTATAGGTCGCCGCGTCGATATCGACGAACACAGGCGTCGCGCCGAGCCATGGCACGACTTGCGCCGTGGCGACGAAGGTGAAGCTCGGGCAGAATACGGCGTCGCCGGGCTTCACGCCCCAGGCCATCAGGGGCAGGGCGAGGGCATCGGTGCCATTGGCGCAGGACACCGCATGAGACGCGCCGCAAAAGGCGGCGAGCTGTTTCTCCAATTCGGTGACTTCAGGGCCGAGGACAAACCGGCCGCTCTCGATCACGCCGAGGACGGCCTGGTTGATTTCCGCCTCGATCCGCTTGCGTTGCGCCTGAAGGTCGATGAAGGGAAGGGACACGGGCCACCTGCTTGCTGTGAGTTCAAAGGATGTATCCGGCGAATACGATTGGCGCGGTCACCGGGCAAGTCACGACTCATTACAGTCTAATTCGGATTCATAGTAGCCCGGATACAGTCAATTGAGCCCCTGTCAGCTGCATGGTTCAGGCGTGTCACCGCTTGGCTGCACGTAAACTGTTGTGTACCAACCCGCAGCCCGCCACGGTCACGCTTTGAAGCTGTAAAGAAGGACGCCCATGCCCGATCTCGCTGCGAAAATCGTCGTGACTGGTGCGGCTGGACTGGTGGGTCAGAATCTCTGCCTACGTCTGCACAAGGCTGGCTACACGAACATCGTCGGCATCGACAAGCACAAGCACAATATTGCGGTCCTCAAGACGCACCAGCCCTATGTGCGCATCCTTGACTTCGACCTGGCCGAGGCCGGGCCCTGGCAGGACGAGATCCGCGACGCCGACATCGTTGTCCTCAACCAGGCACAGATCGGGGGTCTGGTCTGGCAGGCGTTTGAACGCAACAATATCATTGCGACCCGGAACATTCTCGACGCGATTGATCCGGACCATCCCCCGTACGTCGTCCATATCTCGTCGTCGGTCGTGAACAGCCGGGCAGACGATTTCTATACGCGGTCAAAAAAGACCCAGGAAAAAATGGTGCGCGACAGCCCGTTCAATTACAGCGTCCTGAGGCCCACCCTGATGTTCGGCTGGTTTGACCGTAAACATCTCGGATGGCTCCGCCGATTCATGGACAAGTCGCCGGTCTTCCCGATCCCGTCGCATGGGAAATTCATTCGGCAACCATTGTATGAGGGCGACTTCTGCCAGGTGATCATGGGCTGTATAGACCAGCAGCCTGACCGCGAGATATTCGATATCTCCGGGCAGGAGAAAATCTATTACAAGGACATGATCCGTACCATCAAGGACGTGGCAAAGGGAAAAGCCATGATCCTTCATATTCCGTATTGGGCATTCTGGATCAGCCTCTGGTCGGTCGGCCTGTTCCTGAAGAACCCGCCCTTCACGACCAGGCAATTGGAGGCACTGATCATTCCCGAAGAATTTCCGATCATCGACTGGCCGGGTCGATTTGGATTCGAAGCAACGCCTTTCCGGCAGGCGGTAGATGAGACCTATAACGACCCCGATTATTCGAACATATTTCTGGAGTTCTGATCTTGGCCGACACGCACCAACAATCCGATCTGGTCTTCGACGTGGTCGTGATCGGAGCAGGGGCCATGGGCCTGTCAGCGGCCTACCGCGCGGCGAAAGCTGGCGCATCCACGTTGACGCTCGAGTCCGGATCGGTACCGGGAGGCATGGCGGCGCACTTTGATTTTGAGGGCGTGTCCCTTGAGCGCTTCTACCATTTCATGTGCCTGACGGATCACGACACACTGGAATTGCTGGACGAGCTTGGTCTGGCAGACAGCGTTGTCTGGAAACACACGCGCATGGGATATTTCACCCGGAACAAGCTTTACCCATGGGGCAATCCTGTCGCGCTTCTGATGTATCCGCACCTCAACCTGGTCGAGAAGTTCCGCTATGGGTTGATGGCGTTCTGGTGCACCAAGCGCAAGGCATGGGGCGCCTCGGAAAACATGACGGCGCCGGACTGGTTTCGGGCATGGCTCGGTAATTCCTGCTACGAGAAAATGTGGCAGCGGCTGCTTCACCAGAAGTTCTTTCAATACACAGATGTTGTCAGCGCGACGTGGCTTGCGACCCGCATCCAGCGCATTGGCCGCTCTCGCTCGTCCCTGATGAAGGAAAAGCTCGGGCATATCGCGGGCGGAACGCAGACGCTGGTTGATGCGCTTGTCAGAGGCATCGAGGCGCATGCGGGACAGATCACCTGCGGTTCGCGGGTCCTGTCTGTCACCACAGGCGAAGCTGGCTTGAAGAAGATCGAAACCGCCGATGGACGGACCGTATTTGCGCGCGAAGTGATTTCCACGGTTCCGACACCGATCGTGTCGAAGATGATTCCGGAACTGTCAAAGGACGAACGTTCGAAATTGGACTCGATCGAGAATATCGGCGTGGTCTGCCTCGTCTATAAGCTGAAAAAGCCGGTATCCGGAAATTTCTGGGTCAACATCATGGATGAACAGCAAGCGATCCCGGGCCTGATCGAGTTCTCGGCGCTCAGGGATTTCGGCGACGATCATATCGTCTACGCGCCCTATTACATGCCGACAGACAATGAGCGCTGGGGCTGGAGTGATGAAGCGCTTCTCGATGAGGCCTTCAGGACAATCCAGGCCGTCAATCCGGATATTGCCGAGTCCGACCTGATTGCGCGTCAGGCGAGCCGCCTGGCCTATTCCCAGCCAATCTGCACGCCAAACTTCAGCGACAGGCTGCCGCCCATCGATACAAGCGTGCCGGGCGTTCAGGTCGCCGATACGTGCTACTATTATCCCGAGGACAGGGGCATCTCCGAGAGCGTCGGTCTGGGCAAGCGCATGGCGCAAACGGCTCTGTCGCGTCTTTCGGAAATCACCATGCAATCCAGTGAGCAGACACGTAACGGATGACTGAGAAAAAACGCTTTGTACGGTTCATATTGACTGGCGGCTTTGCGGCTCTGGTGAATGTCGGTGTGCGTGTTCTCCTGTCCCAGGTGATGCGGTTCGAAATAGCCATCATTGTGGCCTACCTCATCGCAATGGTCGTCGCCTATGTCCTGTCGCGGATTCTTGTCTTTGAGAAATCTGGCCGCTCCGTCGCGGAAGAGTTGGGCAAGTTCGCTATTGTGAACGTCGTGGCGCTTGTCCAGGTCTGGCTGGTGTCCGTGACATTGAAATATTATGTGCTTCCGGCCATCGGCTGGACTTATCACGCGGAACTCGTGGCGCATTTCATCGGTGTCGCCAGTCCGGTCTTCACGAGTTACCTCGGACACAAGTACTTTTCCTTCCGGGCCCGTCCGGAGACAACCGGGGGCGCTGCGCTGCCGCCCAAAACGCCCGACTGAACCGCGTGGAACGTCCGGTAGACAGATCCCTTTGGCGGACTTTCGTGAACGTGGCGCAAGCGCGCGCCGTGAGGCTGGGCCTTTTCATTCTTGTTGTCTCGTGTCTCGCTGCTATCGTCTGGCTGGTCTTCGGTCGTCCCGATTTCTGCGACGCGGTGACCGACTTCGGCGCCTTTGTCGCGGCGCACCGGTTGCAGGCGTTCGCCTTGCTCATGATCTGGTCGTTCCTTCTCTTCCTGACAGTCATGCCACTAGGCACCACGACAATCCTGCTCGCGGGATATTTCCTCGGACCTATGGCCGGTGTCGCGCAGTTTGCCGCGATGGTGCTGGCTAGCGCCGTAATCTACGAAGTCGGGCGCGAGCAGGACCCGGACATTCTTGCCCGCCGCGTCAAAGACTATCCGGTTCTTCTGAAGGTGGCGAACATTGCGCAGGATCGCGGATTGGTCTTCTCGAGCCTGTCGCGCCTCGTTCCGGTCATTCCCAGCGCCGTTGCATCACTGGCCGCCAGCTTCTTCTGCCTCAGCCGCAGGTCGTTTTATGGGGGTACGCTACTCGTTGGCTGGGTGCGCCCTGTCGGGTTCGCGGCGCTGGCTGCCGCCGGGCATATGATCCCTGTCTGTGGAATATAAGTCTGCGCTGGAGCGGCGCGGCGGTGCTCACATTCTTGTCTTGTGCATGATCGGCACAGGCAGCGAGCGCACAATCAGCAGGATGCCGCGCCAGAACCAGGGCGCGTAAACACGGACCCGCTTTTTGTCGACGGCGCGGGCCATGACCTGTGCGATCTTGTCCGGTGTCGCCCAGAGAGGTCCGCCCTTGCCCGGTATATGGTCGGTCATCGGCGTGTCGATGAAGCCCGGTTTGACGAGTGTGACGTGGATCGCCGCGCTGCCGGCAAAGCGGTGCGCCATGCCCTCGGCCATGCGTTCGAGCCCGGCTTTGGCCGCCCCATACAGATAGTTGGATTGCCGCCCCCGGTCGCCAGCGACGGATCCGATGATGACGAGATGCCCGCTACCTTGCGTCACGAACAGGTCAGCAAAAGCCTCGGCCCACATGGCGGCAGAGACGAAATCCACGTCGAGCAGCGTGCGGACGGCGGTCATGTCTTTCTGCAAACTGTCCTGATCGCCGAGAATGCCATAGGCAAGCACGACTTCGTCGACCCGGTCGGCTTTCGCTTTCACAAGATCGAACAGCGCGGGTACATTGTCCGGGACGCCAAGATCGCCGGCAATGTCCACCGATGTATCGGCACCGCGCGCGATGAGGTCATCACGGATGATCGCGAGATTCTGCGTATTGCGACCGACGAGGATGAATTGCACCGGTCCCTGTTCCGCCCGTAGGCGCGCATAGGCTTGGGCGACCGCTGAGGTGGCGCCGAGAATGACGATTGTCTTCGGTGAATTGCTCAAGAGAATAGCCTCATGTCGATTGCGTGACCCGTCGCCAGAATGACGAGGAGAAATTCGGATCGCGCGCGTCTTCCAACTCACGCCACCTTGGATACGCTTCCTTGAAAAAGGATGACGACATGTGACCATCTTTCGCCGGATACAGGCGGCCACCATGGCGCTGGACGACATTATCCAGCTGCTCCAGCAGCTGCCGGGTCTTCTGCCCCTTGTTGGCGAAATCGAGCGCCAGACTGACGCCTTCGCGGCAAAACGACATGATTCCGGGAGAGCGCTCTGGGCCATGCACCTTGAGGACAGCGAGGAATGACCCCTGGCCCGCATGTTCGATCGTCTCGAGTAGCTGCCTTATGCCTTGTTCTTTCTGCTCCATGGGTATGAGGGACTGGTGCTGAAAGAATCCCTTCCGTCCATACATCCGGTTCCATTCCTGGATTCCGTCGAGCGGGAAAAAGAAGGGGTCGTAGTGTTGTGGCCCCTTATAGCTCGCGGCGGGACGCTTGCGGTAGAGCGCGTTGAATGCCGAGATGGATGTCTTGTTCAGGAGAAAGCCGGGTGTCTCGATCGGCCAGGTAAGCGCCTTCTGCGCCTTGTGAGCGACAAGGCCGCCCGCTTCCGCGAAACGTGCGCGGGTAAACACACCGCGTCCCAGCGCTGTCCCCGTGGCGAAACAGTCGACCCACATGACAGTGTAGGGCCATTCCTTGCTGGCTTCGGTGAGTTCAAAGAATTCTTCCAGATTTTGGCAGGAGTGGTTCTCGACATCCAGATTGCCGGAGCGAACTGGCGTGAGCTGCAATTCGACCCATTCCATCAGTCCCGTGAGTCCCAGTCCGCCCAAAGTCAAAGCGAACATGTCCGCATTCTCGTCGCGGCTGCAGACGATGGCGTCCCCATTGGAGCGTCTTAGCTGCAACTTCACGACATTGACGCCAAAACTCCCGGCCTGGTGGTGGTTCTTGCCATGAATGTCGTTGGCCACGGCGCCGCCCAGGGTGACGAACTTGGTGCCGGGGACAACCGCCGGAAACCAGCCTTTCGGCACGCAAATCCGGAGCAGCTGTTCAAGGCTGAGACCGGCAGCCGCGCGTATCCGTCCTGTCGTCCAGTCGGCCGCGATCATGTTGTCCATGCGCGGTGTCAACAGGAGCCGGCCGCCGTCATTCAGCGCGACATCGCCATAGGAGCGCCCCAGGCCGCGCGGGATCATCGTGCCGGGCAAGGCCGCAGCGGCTTGCAGGGCCTCGGACTGGTCCGCGCCCTTTGCCAGGTTCACAACCTGGTGGGAATAGCGATGCGCGCGTCCCCAGCTTAGAATTGAGCGCTCCACAATGGCCTCGACGCTTCAAATAATATCAAACAACCGACGGCAACGAGACAGATCAGACTGACATGGTCTTTCACGGCAAAGAGGACCGGATCGTCGTCAAGCTCTTCCCGGACGGCCATCATCCAAATCCGCATCGACCAGGCAGCCAGGATCGCGGCGATCGTGATCAGGACTCCGCTGTTCTGGATCACGCGGTTCTCTTCCAGTAGACCATAGACGGCCAGCGCCATGATCGCGGAAAAGCTGGAGGCGGCACCAAAGGCGAGCAGGAGCGGCGCATCCTGAGCGACATAGCCTCGTCCGGCGATCTTGCCATCCTTGGTCGATTTCGAGACTTCGACATATCGCTTCGCCAGCGCCAGGCTGAGAAATATCAAGCCGATGAATGTCATCAGCCAGGACGATGGTGGCGCGCTGATCATTTCGGCACCGGCAATCACGCGGAGGCAGAATAGCGATGCCAGGATGAACACGTCGATCAAGGGCAGCCGCTTCAGGCGGAAGGAATAGAACACGGTCGTTATGGCGTACATCAGGAGTACGACAAGAAAGGGCTCGCTCAAGAGAAAGGCCCAGACAAGCCCGCCGCCGATCAGTCCCACCGTGGCCATTATGGCGACGGGGACACTGAGTGTTCCGGACGCCAGCGGGCGAGTGCTTTTGGTTGGATGCGCACGGTCGTCAGGTATGTCGAACAGGTCGTTGAGGATGTACGTGCCGCTGGCCATCAGACCAAAGCATACAAACCCCTGAACCAGACGGATCCAGTCTGCCCAGTCGAGTTGCGCGACCAGCAGGCCAGGCACGACAAATATGAGGATATTCTTGGCCCATTGGTGCAGGCGCAACGTCTTGAGCAAGGGTTTGACAAGGGACGGCCGTTTGCGAATTTCGGCGATGTCGACCGGCGCATTGCTGGCATCGCGTAATTGATAGGCTGATGCCGGTGCGCTGAGTCCAAATCCGCCTTTCGACGTCTTCCAGACATTCAGGTCCTGGGACGAGTTTCCCGCATAGAGATAGCCGTTCGGATGGCGGTCGACCAGAAACAGGGCCTTGTTTGCGGACACCAGATTGCGGGCCGGGTCAGATCCCTGGACAAAATCGAAAACGGTCAGGTGCTGGCCTACACGCTCGACCAGAAGATGATCGGAGCCGGAGACCAGTTCGATCAGTCTGCCATCTTTCCGGCCCTGTGCGATCAGGTCGAGCACCAGGGGGTCGTAGGGCAGGTGTGCCGGGTCTATCCGGTCTCCCACCAGCCCGACCAGCCAGCGTTTGCCAGCCGGCCTGTCTGTCAGGAGCTTGAACAGAGCCAGCGGCAACAGCCAGGGCTTCCATCGCGCGCAAAGAACAACCAGTTCGTGTGTGAGATCATTCCGGATCAGCGTTCCGTCGAGATCAATAATCAGGGGTTCAGCCAAAGAGTTTTCGCCTTGTTTGCAGCTTCGATGATTCCAGACCGCAATATCCGGCTTTCTGCGATTCGGTTCGAGCCCTAAGCAAAGAAGCCGAAAGCGTCAACGCGCCACGCCTTTGGTACCAGCGCCCGCCAATGGCCGCTGACAGATTGCCCTTCCTGGCGGCTCAGTGCACATGGTAGCCGGACGCCAAGACGACATGAAGCGGCTTTGATATTCGACGAATCCGGGGTTCCTGACCAATGCTGAATGAATTTTTCCAAAACCGCATCACGTCCAATAAGTGGCTGGTCGGACTCGGCTCGCACGGTCTTTGGCCATTCATCGCATTGATCCTCATCCTCACAATCGTGTTGCCACCACTGGATTTTACAGCGGATTCGGTTCCTAACGGCGACCATGCGTCGAACAGCATGCTGGTCCTGCAAGCGAAACATTTCGGGCTGTTTCATGGTAATTATTCGCGTGTCGGATTCTATCACCCGGGGCCCTATTTTCTGTACGTCATGGCAGCGGGAGAGTGGCTGTTTTACGATCTGCTCGGTATTGTGACGAGCCCGGAAGCGGCGCACCGGATCGCGATAGCCATCTCGAACCTCGCGCTGCTGGGCATCGTTTTTGGCATTGTGCGACGCTATCTTGAAAATCAGGCCTTGGCGGCGTGCGTGGCACTCCTAGGATTGGGTGTCGTGCTGTCGCGCATTCCGTTGCTGAATTCGGTCTGGCCGCCACACATGTACATCGTGCCGGCCTTGCTGTTCACGGTGGCGATCTGGGACATCATGCGCGGTGAGGCCAGAAGCCTGTGGGTGGCCGCACTTGCCGGCGGCATCATGATCCACGGCCATGCCAGCAATTTGGGCCTGGTTCCGCTGATGTTTCTGGGCACGATAGCGGGCGGGCTTGTCCTACGAAAAACGAACCATGAAGCGATCACGCCAACCGCGATATGGGCATGGATACGCCCGCATGTGCCCGCCGCAGCGATCGTGTTCGCTATTTTCGTCACCCCCTACCTGTTGCAAACGCTAACCCATTGGCCCGGTGAGACCCTCAAATACTTCCAGCAGTCAGGCAAGGCAGACAATACGCTCGTCGAGTCGTTGAATTATTCCGTCGATTATTGGGGACACAGGATGTGGATCATCGCGGCGGCGCTATTCGTGTTTGCGCTCGCGCAGACGGGTACGCGCCAAGCGGCACCTGCCGGACCGGAGCCAAAACCGGCCCGCCGGGATGTTCTCGCATTCGGGGCCGTGTTTGTCATAACCAGCAGCGCCATGGTCTTCTACGGCATCAAGGGCGTGGATAATTTGAGCCACAACTATATCGGGCTTTGGTACCTCGGAGCGATTGGCGGCCTCGCATTGATCATGTCCGCGATCGCGTTGCGGTATGCCGGGCCATGGCTCAAACGAAGCGCGGCGCTTGCCCTCTTGATCGCGGCATCCGCCCTGCTGATCGTTTTCAGGTATCCATTTCCACCTCCGTGGCACCTCAATCAAGATGCACCATCGGCTCGGGCCGCATTGGAGGCGATCTACGCGGATGCAGGTGCGTCAGATGTCGTGATTGATCTGGATCACGCTCCTGAAGCGTGGACCTATGTGTGGCGGTTCTCTTTGGCCCTGTTCGAAACCAATGCGCGTGACAAGATGGGGTCGATCTGTGTGCCTGCCAGAAACTGGAACATTTCGTTTCACGATGACATTCGCTGCACGTCAGATGCAGTCGTCAAAGCCATGTCGACCGGGAAGGTCTATTTCATTTCGAACCGGGATCTGGACAAGCGCATCTTCACACTGATTACGACTTTCGGCGACCTGAACGTGTACAGGGAGGATGATTTGGCGCAGATCTTTTCCGGTTATGAACCCTCGTCAAAGAACGCCCATTTCGAGAATGGACTGCTCTTTGGAGATGGATGGGGGCGAGTCGAACCTCATCGCGTCTGGCAGCGGCAGACAGAAGCAAAACTGAATCTTTTCGTGAGTGCTTCTTCAACCCCCCGGACTGCCAAACTGGTCATCGCTGCATTCATTCCGGTCGACTCAGTGACGCAGAACGTCGAGATATCAAGCAATGGAAGCCTCATCGACAGTTTCGTCTTGTCTGACGCGTATCGTACAAGAGTCGTGTCGGTGCCTTTGCCAGCATCCGCAAACAGTCAGATCGTTCCGATCACCGTCAAGGTGGACGAATTGCGTGCGCCAAGTGACTGGATAGACAGTGGCGACAAGCGTCGCCTTGGCGTGAATCTGCGGAAAATAAGCATCGTTGCGGAGCCTTCGCCATAGCCGGCAATTTTGCACGGCAAGTGCCTCAGCCATAATAGTCGAGATACCAGCGCGCGAACCGCGAGACGCCTTCTTCGAGGGAAACTTTGGGCTGATACCCCGTCGCTGACGTGAGCCTGCTTATGTCGGCATAAGTATCGACGACATCGCCCGGTTGCAGCGGCAGCAATACTTTGGACGTCGTCTTGCCGAGCCTTCGCTCAAGCGTTTCCACGAACGTGTTCAATGCGGCAGGCTGGCTGTTGCCGATATTGAATATCCTGAAGGGCGCACGCGAGGTCGCCGGTCCGAGCGAGGCTTCGGGCAGGCCCGGCTGGGCAACGGGAATGGCATTGGCGGCGAGAAGGATCCCGTCAACAATATCATCAATGTAAGTGAAGTCCCTGGAGTGGTTGCCGTCGTTGAAAAGCTTGATGGGCTGTCCGCCCGTGATGGCGTCGGCGAAAAGTATCGGCGCCATATCTGGGCGACCCCAGGGGCCATAAACCGTAAAGAACCGCAAGCCCGTCGTCGGCAGCGCAAACAGCTGGCTGTACGAGTGCGCCATCAGTTCGTTGGCACGTTTGGTGGCGGCATAGAACTGCAGCGGATGGTCGACCGGGTCCTGTTCGGAGAACGGGACCTTTGCATTCGCTCCGTACACGCTTGATGTCGACGCGTACACGAAGTGGGGCGTTTTATTGTAGCGGCATGCCTCGAGCAGGTGCGTAAAGGCGACAATATTGCTCTGCACATACTCCAGCGGGTGATCCAGGCTGTGGCGCACCCCAGCTTGTGCTGCGAGGTGAATGACACGGTCCGGACTTTGCGTTTGGAACAGGTCATCAACTACGGCTTTGTCGGCCAGGTCGCCGCGCAGGAAAGTCCAGGTTCCTTCAACGGAGGACGCCAGGCTATCGAGAATTGCGAGGCGCGATTCCTTGAGGCGAGGATCGTAATAGTCGTTCACCACGTCGACGCCGAGCACATCATGACCCTGCTGGAGCAATTTCTGGGCGACGTGAAAACCGATGAAGCCGGCGGCGCCGGTTACAAGGTACTGCATATATGTGTTCCTTGCCCTTCAGGCTTCGGGCCAATGATGATGACCGGTATCAGAAAACGCATCCTGGTTCCACGTGCAGTATAGAAAGTCTGCCACGGCCCCACCACGGCGCACTTATGTTGGGGTGGTGGCTGCCTTGGCCGGAGCAGGCTTGGGCGCCGGATTGCGCATGTCACACAGCTGCTTGAACTGGTTTTTCCATTTGTCCCCAAAATGCGTGCCGACAAACGAGATCACTGAGGCGACATCTTCCGGTGAGAGAGTCAGTTCCCACGGCGTGTGGAGGATTTCGAGCAGGTCCCGCAAGTATTGCTCGGGCTGGCGCTCCAACAGCACAGCGCCGATCATCGCCGGGTTCTGGGTCGATTGCAGCTTGGTGTCCTGCCACATGTGGAACAGGTAGAATGGTCCGCGGTTCGTGTGCTTGTGCCGCTCAAATGTGCAAAGATTGATGTCGTGGAATGCCACCCACGTACCCTTGGTAATGTATGGAAGAAGCGCCAGGAAATCCAGGGCGGCCCAAGGGTGGAAATGGTGGGCATCGATAAAGGCAAAGTCGACCGGCCCAACGTCCTTCATCGCTTCCAGGGCGATCCGGCCCGTCAGCAAATTGTAGTTTGACTGAAGTTCCGGCACGACTTCACCCACCAGAACACCCGTCTTGTATTCAGGCTTGAGGTAATAGTTTTCGAAAAGGTCGATTGCATTCAAACGATGGGGATCGGTGCCATGAATAGCTTTCAGCGTGCGAAGAAGTACCGCTGAACTCCAACCGCTGGCCACGCCGATTTCGAGTACATTTTTGGGCCGAAAGTGCGACACGAGACCTGTAAGGAACCGGCAGTCATAGGGCGAAATGTTGCCACCGGCCCAAGCTGGCAGTTTCGACATGAACTCGTCTGTCAGTATTGACTTGGAGCGTGCTTCGAGCGCCTCTGACGTGATGGTACGGGTCATGGATGTCTGCGGCATGTGTCTCGAATCCTTTTTTGATCTTCCTGGCTGAGTGTAGCAAAGAGGCTATTTTCCGCCATTTACAAGTGCAGCAATGGTGCGTCGCAGGGCATCATTGGTCCGCCCGGTGAGCTTGCGGTACACTTTCAGTGCAAGCGTATCAGCCCTTATGAAGTGCAGCACCTTGAACACCGGATTGGTTGGCGGCAGCCTGGTGGGCGTTTCGAGAAGCAGCAGGGCCTGATGCAGCGCGGCCGTTTGCGCGGGTGCCAGGCCCTCGGATACGTGACCTGCGCCGGAATGCTTTGTCCGGCGGGCTTCGTAATCCACCTGGTGTCGCGCTTTCATCAAGCCCTTTGTCGGAAGGGTCTGATCGAGTGCTCTCTTGGTCCCTCCAACCGCAATGGTTCTGAGGTGGACTCCCAACATGCGGGAATCGCTTGAATCGTCGAACATGCTCACCGACATCTCTTCAGGCATTTGCAGGTTGAGATCGACCTGCTTGAAGCCAAAACCTGCATCGGGAAGCGAAGCCGCATCCAGTTCCAGGTCAACATAGGTTGACTTCCTGTTGACCAGGAAGGTTCCTGCTGGCTCTTCGTTTATCGTGAATGCCACCTCCCGAAAGCCCATCTCCGGATCGGCCAGGGCATACAGATCAAGCCGGATGTGAAGCGTCTCGATACTGCGCACGCGCGTGCGGAATGACAAATCCGCCGTCCGTCCAACGCTCCACCGGCCCTTTGGCTCGCGTCGGGCCCAGTTTGCGCGGCATACATCGTCAGCGAGGCCCAGGTCGACGGCAGTTTCGGTAAAGTCGATCGCCGACCCCGGCCAGACGATGGATCGTTGAGACCTCCGAAGTGGAACGGTATCCACCGCTGAAACGATTTCGGTTACAGTGTCGTCCCAGTCAAAGAAGGTGAACTGGGATTCAATTTCGGATTCGCGCACTTTGAGGGCCTGACGGTTGTCCAGGAAGTATCCCACTTTTTCGACCCAGGCGTTGAAATCGTAGGGATCGAGAAGCTCGGTCAGGCTGGGCGCGATTTCGCGCGTGGACGTGCTGTTGGAGGCGATGCAGACCTTGCCCATGGCGAGGCTCTCGGCAACGGGGAGTCCCCATCCTTCGTGCAGCGACGGGTAAACGGTGAAGAGACAGTTGCGATACATCCAGTGCAATTCTTGGTCACTGACGTCCTGCAGGAATTTGACCTTGCCCGCCAATGCGGCTTCCTCGGTCACCATCTCCATGATTTGCTCGCCGCCCCACATGGAGCGTCCGACAAACAATATGGTCGGAACCTTCCCGCCGCGCTGTTCGATCAGGCGCCGCCAGACATTGACCAGCAGGATGTGATTTTTGCGCAGGTCGAGGGAGCTGACATAGATCACGAAATCCTTGCCGTCGAACGACTTGCACAATTCGCTATGCTTCAGGATGTCGTCGTCTGGCGTGTCATCCGATGTCATGTCGCCGAGGCGGAATTTCTGGATCGGCTTGAAGTGCTCGCCATGCGATTCAAGATAGGCGGACAGGTCTTTGATCGTTGTGTCTGAATAGGCCAGGAAGGAATCCGCGCAGTTGACCATATGGGCAACGTTTTCGATGAAGTCTTCCGTGACGTGTGATGGGTAGAGGTGGCGGGCGACCAGCTGGATCAGGTCGTGGACGAGCAGCGTAATATTCAGCTGACTGTCGGATTTCAGCCGCTTCAGATGATGCACATAGCGCGGATTCCGAATCCAGGCGCCACCAAACACCAGGATCCGGCCCGGCTCAGGCTTTGTTTTTCCCGTCAGGCGTATTGCGTCGCCGCGCTCTTCCAGACGGGTGAGCGCGTCCATGTCGGATGGTGCGAGCGCGTCGGAAATATTCAGTTTCAGAAAATTGTGCGTGTCGGAATTCCAGACGATGGGGACGATGCGTGCGCCATAGATTTTGACCAGTGACTTCAGGCACTGGTCCTCGACGCGCGCGATTCCGGTCGGATGGCCGGAATGGTGCCAGCTGGTCGTCAGGTCGACATAGATCTTCGTGTCGCTCGCGGCGGGCAGGGAGGTGACCGGGCTGGCCGCCGCGACGTCGCTAACCTGCGCCAGCGTGGCCCGATAGACGTCCGCCGTTTCACGGGCGTGCTTGTCCCAGTTATAGTCCGATTTCGCGAGATCGATCCGCTTCTGGCGCAGGACAGCATCAGCCTTTTGAGCGACGGCGGTCGTGAGCGCTTCGCGCAGTCCGCTGGCGTCTGCCGGGTTCACGTACTGCGCCAGGTCGCCGAAATATTCCTGCTCGGACGACCGGTCACTCAGCACCATGGGCACACCGGCGGCGCAGGCTTCAAGTGCGGCCAGCGGGGCGCCTTCGGCCCAGCTCGGCAGGCAGAACGCCGACGCGCCGGTAAAGGCCGATGCAAGCAGCGGATCATTGGGATCGATGCGGGGTACGAAGATGGCATTGCCGGGAGCGATCGACCGCACGAGATCGGCATAGGCGCGATTGCCGTCATGC